>ERZ1034946.327-NODE-327-length-28534-cov-48.490326_pt1 | contig 28534 bp, 30 predicted proteins | sample MGYA00520591_ERZ1034946 | MGnify/ENA primary metagenome ERZ1034946 (study PRJEB33766, sample SAMN09781753) | gut metagenome | biome: gut microbiome | host: Homo sapiens | place: Madagascar | study: EMG produced TPA metagenomics assembly of the PRJNA485056 data...
TCACAAGTTAAGAGATAAAAGTATTATTGATGAAATAAGAATGGATATTGTATAATGGCTAATGCCCATTCGGGCATTAGTTCCGCACTTCTGTTAAACTGGAATTTCATGAATTATCGCTTGCCTTAAACTTGCTGACACAAATCATTTAGTTTCCAATCCACTCAAATAGAATTGATATAACAAATACACCAGAGAAAATATACCAATTAACAAATACGCCACATTTTCTTTTAAAGATACTAGATACGATGAGAATACAACAAAGCCAATAACCTTGATTACCGCTTTAATTTTTCGATTTTCAATCTTATCAATTTTACAACAGATAAAACGTACTCCAATAACCATAGGAGAAAATAAGATTGCAATCAAAATTAATATAATATTTTGCTTATTAAAAATAAGCTTTGATAACTGTTTTTTCTCATTATCCTTGATGTCCAAATACTTGTATAGCAATATAAGAGAGGCTTGGTCAGGAACACTTTTTCCCAATTCCCATTTCGAAATTGTCTGTCGCGTAACAAAGACAACATCAGCCAGTTGTTGTTGGGTTAAGCCCTTTTCAATTCTGGCTGATTTGATCAAATCTGATATTTCCATAGTTGTACTCCATTTATTATCTGTTTTTAATAGTGTCGCATAATGTTATTGCTAAACAAGCAACTATTACAAGAAAACTCATCTGATGTTTAATAACAACGCAAAATAGACTAATTGCCAATAACATACCGATAAAAGCAATCATACTATACTTGTATATCCTAGGATGTTTTTGGGATAATGCATTCGATATTTTTACAATTACTGCTATCATAGGAATAATTAATACCCCCATAACACCAAATAAAATTCCAGTTGCAACAACACTCATTTTGTTTTTCTTTAATTCCTTCAACATAAAAAGAACCTCCTTTGTTTTTGATACTTTGATATTAAAATAGAATTCTTTTTATGTCACGCAACGCTTGTGAAAACAGGCGCAACGGTAACGATTTTCATTCTGGTCATCGAAAGCAAAATTCTGATTTTATAAATTCATTGCTAAACATAATTCTACCACAATCACACTTACAATCCTACGTTTTTCTTTTTCATTACATATAAAATTGCCTTGTGAACGGACATTTATATATGCACTTCAAAACCTAAGAAAGCACCATAAAATCTGCGACACTACGACCGCTAAACTCTGGCAGGACACAATTTTTTCACAAAAAATCTTCAAAAAACATCAGAAATACTGTTGACAAAAAAATAGGATGGTGCTATGTTAGGTACATAGATATTAGCACTCCAATCAAATGAGTGCTAACAAATCTAAAAACACACAGATAATTGCTCAGTGACAAGCGTTGTTGGACAATTATGATATTTCCAGAAGCAGGAGTGAGTGAATGGAAGAATTAGAATTAGACGAACGTAAAACGAAAATTTTAAATGCTATCATCCGCAACTATCTGGAAACAGGTGAACCGGTTGGTTCAAGAACCATTTCAAAGTATACAGACCTGAATTTAAGTTCAGCAACGATCCGGAATGAGATGGCAGACCTTGAGGAGTTAGGATACATTTTACAGCCGCATACTTCGGCTGGACGGATTCCTTCCGATAAAGGTTACCGTTTCTATGTAGATCATCTGATGGAAGAGAAGAACCGGGAAGTGGATGACATGAAGCAGTTTGTCATCGAACACACCGAGAAGATGGAACAGGTACTGCAGAAGGTTGCAAAAGTTCTGGCAGCCAATACCAACTATGCAACAATGGTATCAGCGCCGAGTTATCATCGGAACAAAGTGAAGTTCATCCAGCTCTCTAATGTGGATGAGGAACAGATCCTTGCAGTGATCGTCACAGAGGGCAACATGGTCAAGAATAAGATCATTCCGGTATCAGAACCGCTTGATAATGAGACAATGTTGAAGTTGAATATCCTGCTGAATTCGAATCTGAATGGTCTGGCATTAGAAGAGATCAATCTTGCGACTATCGCCAAGCTGAAAGGGCAGGCAGGTATCCACAGCGATATCGTCAGCAACGTACTTGATACACTTGGTGAGACAATGGGTCAGGATGAGGATATTAAGATTTATACAAGTGGTACGACAAATCTTTTCAAATATCCGGAGTTATCTGATTCAGCGGAGAAAGCAAGTGAACTGATCTCCACATTTGAGGAGAAACAGCAGTTGGCAAGCCTTGTAACTGAAAACCTGTTGGATGAAGAGAATACAGGAATTCAGGTTTATATAGGAAATGAAAGCCCGATCCAGACGATGAAGGACTGCAGTGTTGTGACTGCAACTTATGAATTGGGCGAAGGTGTTCGGGGAACGATAGGAATTGTCGGACCGAAGCGGATGGATTATGAGAAAGTAATGGCGAATCTGAACACATTGAAAAAATCTCTGGATGGCATCTTAGATAAGCCAAAAGGAGAAGTATAGAAAGGTGGCTGGGAAATGCAGGAAGCGAAGAAAGAAGAAGTATTAGAAGAGGTTTTAGAGGATTTAGAAAAAGAGTCCCAGGCAGATCAGACAGAAGATTCCGTAAAAGAAGCTGAAACGACTGAGAATACAGCTTCTGAGACAGAAGAGAAAGACACAGAGGAAACGGCGGAAGAGACAGAAGGATCTTCCAAAGAGGATTCTGATGACAATAAAAAGGGATTCTTCAAGAAGAAAAAAGATAAGAAAGATGAACAGATTGAAGATCTTACCGATCGTCTGAGACGCCAGATGGCAGAATTTGAGAATTTCCGCAAACGTACTGAGAAAGAAAAATCACAGATGTTTGATATGGGAGCAAAAACAATTGTTGAGAAAGTGCTTCCGGTGATCGATAATTTCGAGCGCGGACTTGCGGCTGTACCGGAAGACAAAAAGGAAGACGCATTTGTCGTTGGTATGGATAAGATTTACAAACAATTCCTTACAACATTAGAGGAGGCTGGTGTAAAACCAATCGAGGCAGTTGGACAGGAATTTGATCCAAATTTCCATAATGCAGTCATGCATGTGGAAGATGAAGAGCTTGGCGAAAATATAGTAGCGGAAGAACTTCAGAAAGGTTATATGTACAGAGACGCTGTGGTAAGACACAGCATGGTAAAGGTAGCTAATTAAAGGAGGAAATTATTATGAGTAAAATTATTGGTATTGACTTAGGAACAACAAACAGCTGTGTAGCAGTTATGGAAGGTGGAAAACCTACCGTTATCGCAAATCAGGAAGGTGCAAGAACAACACCATCTATCGTAGCATTTACAAAAACAGGAGAGAGATTAGTCGGTGAACCTGCAAAACGTCAGGCTGTTACAAACGCAGAGAAAACAATCTCTTCCATTAAGAGACATATGGGATCTGATTACAAAGTAGCAATTGATGATAAACAGTATTCTCCACAGCAGATCTCCGCAATGATCCTTCAGAAATTAAAAGCAGATGCAGAGGGATATTTAGGAGAGAAAGTTTCAGAAGCGGTTATCACAGTACCTGCATACTTCAATGATGCACAGCGTCAGGCAACAAAAGATGCCGGCAAGATCGCAGGACTTGATGTAAAACGTATCATCAACGAGCCAACAGCAGCAGCTTTAGCTTATGGTCTTGACAATGAGAAAGAACAGAAGATTATGGTATACGATTTAGGTGGTGGTACATTTGATGTTTCCATTATCGAGATCGGTGACGGAGTTATTGAAGTATTAGCTACAAACGGTGATACACATCTTGGTGGTGATGATTTTGATAACAAGATCACACAGTGGATGATCGATGAATTCAAGAAAGCAGAGGGTGTTGATTTATCTACAGATAAGATGGCACTTCAGAGATTAAAAGAAGCAGCAGAGAAAGCTAAGAAAGAGTTATCTTCTGCTACAACTACAAATATCAACTTACCATTCATCACAGCTACAGCAGAAGGTCCAAAACATTTCGATATGAACCTTACAAGAGCAAAATTTGATGAATTAACACATGACTTAGTTGAGAGAACTGCAATCCCGGTTCAGAATGCCATGAAAGATGCAGGACTTACAAACGCTGATCTTGGTCAGGTATTATTAGTTGGTGGTTCTACACGTATCCCGGCTGTTCAGGACAAAGTAAGACAGTTGACAGGCAAAGAGCCAAGCAAATCCTTAAACCCGGATGAGTGTGTAGCAATCGGTGCTTCTATTCAGGGTGGTAAATTAGCAGGAGATGCCGGTGCCGGTGAAATTTTACTTCTTGATGTAACACCATTATCATTATCTATTGAGACAATGGGTGGTATCGCTACAAGACTGATCGAGAGAAATACAACGATCCCTACCAAGAAGAGCCAGATCTTCTCTACAGCAGCAGATAACCAGACAGCCGTTGATATCAACGTTGTACAGGGTGAGAGACAGTTCGCAAGAGATAACAAATCCCTTGGACAGTTCCGTCTGGATGGTATCCCACCAGCACGTCGTGGTGTTCCACAGATCGAGGTTACATTTGATATCGATGCCAATGGTATTGTAAACGTTTCTGCAAAAGATTTAGGAACAGGAAAAGAGCAGCACATTACAATCACATCCGGATCTAACATGTCCGATGATGAGATCGATAAGGCTGTAAAAGAAGCAGCTGAGTTCGAAGCACAGGATAAGAAGAGAAAAGAAGCGATCGATGCAAGAAACGATGCAGATTCCTTCGTATTCCAGACACAGCAGGCATTGGATCAGGTTGGAGCAAACCTTGATGCAAATGATAAAGCTGAAGTAGAAGCTGACTTAAATGCAGTAAAATCTTTCCTGGACGCACATCAGAATGCAGAAGAGATGACAGACGCAGATGTTGCTGAATTAAAAGCAGCTCAGGAGAAACTGACACAGAGTGCACAGAAAGTATTTGCTAAGATGTATGAGCAGACACAGGCAGCACAGGGTGCTCAGGGAGCAGGTCCTGATATGGGAAACATGGGCGGCGCACAGACAAACAATGCCGGCGCAGCAGATGATGATGTTGTAGACGCTGATTTCAAAGAGGTCTAAAATATAATCAGCATATAAAAAGGGGTTTCCGGTTTTCCGGAAACCCTATATGCGGTAGAAGAGGAAAATATTTGAAAATTTTTGAAAACCGGAAATTGAATCATGGTTTAGACAGATAGCCGGTATGATAAATTTGTACATGATAACAAGGAGTTAAGCGTTATGGCAGAGAAAAGAGATTATTATGAAGTCCTTGGCGTTCCGAAGAATGCCAGTGACGCTGATATAAAAAAGGCATTCCGTACTCTTGCCAAGAAGTACCATCCGGATATGCATCCGGGTGATAAAGAATGTGAAGAAAAGTTCAAGGAAGCACAGGAAGCTTATGCAGTATTGAGTGATGCAGAAAAGCGTAAACAGTATGATCAGTTTGGTCATGCAGCATTCGATGGCACAGGCGGCGGTGCTGGCGGATTTGATTTTTCAGGCATGGATATGGGAGATATCTTTGGAGATATTTTCGGCGACTTCTTCGGCGGCGGTGGCGCCAGAAGAAGAGGCAATGATGGACCGATGAAAGGTGCGAATCTCCGTACCAGTGTAAGGATCACATTTGAAGAGGCTGTTTTTGGATGTGAGAAAGAAATTGAAATGGTTCTGAAGGATGAGTGTGCAGTCTGCCATGGTACAGGTGCCAAACCGGGAACAAACCCGGAAACATGTACCAAGTGCGGTGGTAAAGGAAAAGTTGTGTTTACACAGCAGTCTTTCTTTGGAACGGTGCAGAATGTCCAGACCTGTCCGGATTGTAATGGTACCGGTAAAGTAGTCAAAGACAAATGTCCGGATTGCCGTGGTACCGGATATATTGCAAGAAAGAGAAAAATCCAGGTAACGATTCCGGCCGGTATCGACAATGGACAGAGTGTCCGTATCCGTGAAAAAGGAGAGCCGGGTGTCAACGGTGGTCCAAGAGGAGATTTGTTAGTAGAAGTAGTTGTATCCAGACATCCGATCTTCCAGCGTCAGGATATGAATATTTATTCCACAGCTCCGGTTACGTTTGCGCAGGCTGCATTGGGTGGTGAGATCCGTATCAATACCGTTGACGGAGATGTGCTTTACGAAGTAAAACCAGGTACACAGACCGACACCAAGATCCGTCTGAAAGGAAAGGGAGTTCCATCCCTGAGAAATAAAGGGGTTCGTGGTGACCAGTATGTAACTCTGGTTGTCCAGACACCGACAGGTCTTAATAATGAGGCGAAAGAGGCGTTACGTCATTTTGATGAACTGACAGGTGCGTCCTTAAACCGAAGCAACGCCGGTGGTAACGGCGCCCAGGAAAAGGGTAAGAAGAAAAAGGGATTCATGGATAAATTAAAAGAATCCTTTGATGATATCTAAAACAGATTCTAAGGATTAAAAGAATCCTTTTAGTAAAATGAACAGATAATAGAAACCCGGTGTAAGATCTTTGCTGAGAGATTACACCGGGTTTATTATTATAACAATAGAAAATACAATATCTGTTTTGAAAACTCTATTCCGGATACACCAGATGTTTTTCATCAATATGGTAGAGCGTGTTTTCAAGATAGCGGTTGGCAAGATAATTTGCCATACCAAGGTTCATATCCAGATAATTGCCACAGTCTTTTGGACTTGCGCCAGGAACATCGCCCTTAAAATCGCGGATAAACTCAAACATTTCGATCATCAGACCAACAATGTCCTTTGATTCATAATCACCTGCGAGAAGCAGATAAAATCCGGTACGGCATCCCATCGGACCAAAATAAATCGTTTTGGAACCGTAAACAGCATGGTTTCTTAAAAATGTTGCTGCAAGGTGTTCGATCGTATGCATCTCGGCGGTATTCATGACCGGCTCATCGTTTGGGGAAGTCATGCGCAGATCAAATGTGGTGATCACTTCTGCACCGACGGTATCTTTGCGGGATACATAAACGCCGGGGCCTAATTTGATATGGTCTATTGTAAAGCTTGCAATTTTTTCCATAGATAAAATCTCCTTTGTTTTTTCCTAAAACAAACTTTAATGTAATTTTGTGGGACAGTCAAGGGAAAAAGCCACAATGTTACATAATAATATAAGAAAAAAATCAGTTCCCTGATAAATCGGAAGAGGAATCTTAACAATTGAGTCCAAAATACTTGTATTTCAATGAAAAATAATGTATATTTATGCAGACAATCAGAAAAAAAGAGGAGCGGATATTTATGATGAAGAAAAAAAGTAAAAAACTGCTGCTTTGGCTTTTCATTCTGACATTTGTGCTGACAGGAATTGCTGGATGCGGCACAAAGCAGAAGGATGATCAGGAAGCAGCATCCACGGAAACAGCCGGTGCGATCAGCGGTGTGGATGATATCGTTGGAAAAAAGATTGGTGTCCAGCTTGGAACAACCGGTGATATTTATGTTTCCGATTATGAAAATGACGGATCAGGAACAACGGTGGAGCGTTATAACAAGGGGGCAGATGCAGTTCAGGCATTAAAACAGGGAAAGATTGACTGTGTTGTGATCGATGAACAGCCGGCGCTCGCATTTGTGGAGGAAAATCCGGGACTTAAAATTCTCGATGAAGAATTTACGCTGGAAGAATATGCAATCGTTATCGCAAAGGGAAATGATGATCTGCTGGAAAAGGTCAATACGGCATTAGAGGAATTAAGAAGCGAGGGAACGCTTGACCGGATTACAAAAAATTATATAGGAACAGATGCGGAAAAAGGAAATTATCCATACGAACCACAGGATGTGTCCCGTGGGAATGGAACACTGACGATGGGAACAAATGCTGAGTTCCCGCCATATGAGTATTATGAGAATAATGAAATCGTCGGTATAGATGCGGATATCATGCAGGCGATCGCAGATAAGCTCGGTATGGAATTGAAGATTGAAGATATGGCATTTGATTCTATTATCCCGGCTGTGTCTACGGGAAAGATAGATGTGGGCGCTGCAGGATTTACCGTGACAGAAGAACGAAAGAAGAATGTCAACTTTACAGATACATATGCAACTTCCAAGCAGGTGATCATTGTACGTGATGGGAATGCAGTGACAGCAAAGAGTTCGTTTGGCGAAAAATTTTACCAGAACTTTATTCAGGATAACCGCTATGCATATATGTTAAAAGGTCTTGGAAATACATTGATCATTACAATTTTTGCGGTGATGATCGGTATTGTCTTAGGTTTTTTAATTGCCATTGTCAGAACCAGCCATGACAGAAATGGTGGGCTTGGTATTTTGAATGCAGTCTGTAAAGCATATTTGACGATCATCCGCGGTACACCGGTCATGATCCAGTTATTGATTATCTATTATGTTATTTTCCAGAGTATTAACACGGGAAAAATCGTGGTAGCAGTGATCGCATTTGGTTTGAACTCAGCTGCTTATGTGGCAGAGATCGTGCGTTCCGGAATTATGGCAGTGGATATCGGACAGTTTGAGGCAGGACGAAGCTTAGGCCTTAATTACAGACAGACGATGACCACCATCATCCTGCCACAGGCAGTAAAGAATATTCTCCCTGCACTGTGTAACGAGTTTATTAGTTTATTGAAAGAGACGTCCATCAGTGGTTACATCGGTCTGATGGATCTGACAAAAGGTGGAGACATTATCCGAAGCGTTACGTATGAGGCATTTATGCCGTTGATCGCAGTTGCTGTCATTTATCTTCTGATGGTAGTCGGACTTAGCAAAGCTGTCGGTGTCTTAGAAAGGAAGTTAAGAAACAATGAGCGATAATACAAATACAACCAATTCTGCAGAGGTGATCTTAGAGATCCAGGATCTCTGCAAATCTTTTGGGGATCATGAAGTATTAAAAGGAATCTCCACGACCATCAGAAAAGGGGATGTCCTTGCATTGATCGGACCTTCCGGCTGTGGAAAATCGACATTTCTGCGATCCTTAAACCTGTTGGAGATCCCAACGAGCGGACACGTTCTGTTTGAGGGGACGGATATGACGGATAAGTCGGTGGATATTAACCATGTACGGGAAAAAATCGGAATGGTGTTCCAGCAGTTTAATCTGTTTCCCAACATGACTATTAAGGAAAACATTATGCTTGCCCCGGTAAAACTCAACAAAATGACCAGGGAAGAGGCAGAGAAAAAAGCGATGGAACTTTTGAAAAGAATCGGTCTGTCTGATAAGGCGGATGCCTATCCAAGCCAGCTTTCGGGTGGACAGAAACAGAGAATTGCCATTGTCCGTTCGCTTGCCATGAACCCGGATATTATTTTGTTTGATGAGCCGACTTCGGCATTGGACCCTGAGATGGTCGGCGAGGTTTTAAGCGTTATGAAAGAACTTGCAGAGGACGGTATGACCATGGTGGTTGTAACACATGAAATGGGATTTGCAAGAGAGGTTGCAAACCGTGTCATGTTCATCAATGACGGTGTCATTCAGGAAGAAAACACACCGCAGGAGATCTTTGAACATCCACAGAGTCCGAGATTGCAGGAATTTTTATCAAAAGTATTATGATCATGAAAGAAAAAGGCTGTGCGGCAGCCTTTTTTCTTTTGCTTTATTTCTGGTGTATAATTCGCTATAATCGATATAGAATCTAAGACACAGGTACGGAAACGATAAAAAACGATGGAACATCAGACAGGGAGAAAACGATGGGGAAAAAGGAATGGAAGAAGATCAGACATGGAATCATCATTTTTGTGATGGCATTTTTCAGTGCAATACCATTTGTGGTATATGGAAAAAATAATGATTCTGGGGAAACAATCCGTATTGGATATATTGATTATGGCGGGTTTATCGATCTGGACGAAAATGGGGAGTATACAGGATATGGCGTGGAACTGCTGGATAAGATCGCTGATTATACCGGATGGAAGTACGAATATGTGTATGACACATGGGACAATGTCCTGAAAAAACTGGAGTCAGGTGAGGTTGATATGATCTGTCAGGCGCAGAAAACACCGGAACGTGAGGAGAGATTCCTGCTTTCGAAGTACTGGGCGGGAACAGAAGCCTGTGTTCTTTATGCAAGAATGGATGATGACAGGTATTATTACAATGATTTTGAGGCTTTTAACGGTATCCGGGTGGCTGGACTGAAGGAAAGTTTTCAGAATGATGATCTGAAAGAATATGCCAAAAAGAAAGATTTTTCGTTTGAGTTGAAAGAATACATGACGACAGAAGAATGTTTTCAGGCATTGGAGGAAGGTGCTGTGGATGCAGTCGTACAGGGATCGCTTGTCGGGATGGACGATTATAAGATTATCTGCCGGTTTGGAGCACAGCCATTTTATCTGATGGCAGGAAAACAGAAGCAAAAGGTATTGGAGGAAGCCGATTATGCGCTTGGAGAGATCACAGCGGATTATCCGACATTCTTAAGTGAACTGTACCAGAAGTATTATGGAGATACTTCTGCCATGGGGCTTGCATTTACAAGAGAAGAAATTGAATATATTAGGGCACAAAAACAGGTGAATATGGCGTTTGTCAATAACAGACCACCGTTTTCAATGGAAAATGGCGACGGAGAAATCGAAGGGATCATTGTTGATCTCGTGAGCCTGATCCGGGAGAGCAGTGGACTGAATCTGCAGTACACGATGCTGGAAAGCGGTCAGCGTGTGGTAGATTATCTGGAGAAACATCCGGAAGATCTGGCAGCCGGTGTCGTAGTTGAAAATCCTGCATTCACAAAAGCTGATTATCTGGTATCAGATGTCATATACACAGGGGAAGTGGCGCTTATCTGCAGACGGGGGATGAGCTATACACCCGGAGATGCAGAGAATAAGTATATTCTTGCAATCCCGAAGAGTTATGCAGCACTGGAAAATTATATTCAGGCAAATTATCCGGAGTTTGAGATTGTAAAATGCACTACGACAGAGGAATGTATGGAGCTTCTGAACAGCGGAGAGTGCGACTTTATGGCACAGAATGTCAACGTGGTGACACCGCTGCTGCAGAAACCGCGGTATGAGGGATTGACGGTATTGCCTAACCTGTCTACAGAAGAACCGATGGGAATCGTTGGGAAAAACAGTGATGAAAATAAAATCCTGATGAGCATTATCAATAAATGCATTGCGCAGATTTCCTCTCAGGAAGTATCCCAGATCACGATCAGCCATACAGTGGCGAATGGGTATCAGCTTACCTGGACGGATGTGCTGTATAAGTTCCGCTATCCGCTTATTGTCATCTTTATTTTGCTGGTGGCGAGTATTCTGTTTATGATTTTCTGGCAGGAGGCGAGACGAAAAAGCTATTTAAAGATTGCGGAGAAGAATGAACAGCTTTTAGAAGCAGTCGATCAGGCAAACCGGGCAAATCAGGCAAAGAGTGATTTCCTTGCAAGGATGAGCCACGAGATACGGACACCGATGAATGCAATCGTAGGACTGACGGAGATCGCAAAGCACTATGAGGAAGATCCGAAGAAGATAGAGGACTATCTCGATAAAATTGATGTGTCGTCCAAGGTGCTGTTAAATATTATCAATGATATTTTAGACATGTCGTCTATCGAGAATAAGAAGATGAAAATTGCAAAGGAACCGTTTGATCTTCATGAGATCTTAATGTCTGTCTGCACGATTTATGAACCGCAGTGCAGACAGAAAGGGATAGCGTTTGAGGTACAGGACGAAGAGGTGACGCATACATATCTGATCGGGGATGGACTTCGTGTGAACCAGATTTTGCTGAATCTGGTTTCCAATGCTTACAAATTCACGCCGTCCGGTGGGAAAATCACGATCAAAGTGAAGGAACTCTATGTGAAGGAGGAGAAAGCATACTTTAATTTCCTTGTGGAAGATACCGGGGAGGGCATGTCGGAGGAGATGCAGACGCGGCTGTTCCAGCCGTTCGAGCAGGAGAGTGCGACAACTGCGCAGAAACACGGAGGAAGCGGACTGGGGCTGTCCATTGCAAAAAATTTCGTGGAACTGATGTCAGGCTCCATTTCCGTGAAATCGAAAAAAGGAGAGGGAACGACATTTGTTGTGTCTATTCCATTTGAATTCGAACAGGCTGCAGAACCGGAAATAACGGAGCAGCCGGTGGAAAACGAGTTGTCCGTGGTACAGGAAGAACAGGCAGTATATGATTTTACCGGGAAAAAAGTATTGCTTGCGGAAGACACCGCATTTAATGAAGAGGTGGCAACAGAACTGCTTGCAATGGTACATATGGATGTGGATTGTGCACATAACGGCAAGGAAGCCGTCGAGTTGTTTGAGAAGGCAAAGCCAGGGACTTACATGGCAATTCTTATGGATATCCACATGCCGGTGATGAATGGTTATGAAGCGGCACGAACAATCCGGAAGTCAGAGAGAGAGGATGCCGGAACAATCGCAATTTATGCCATGACTGCAAATTCTTTTGAGGAGGATGTCAGTGCAGCCTTAAATGCGGGAATGAACGGACATATTGCAAAACCGATTGATGCGCAGATTTTATATGAAGTTTTGGACAAGCTTGCAAAAGAACAGCAGTAAAAGGAATTGTTTGCAACCTGAATGGCTTTGTGGTAGTATATCTAATGGCTTTTTATGATCTGAACGGAAAATAAGCAAAAAGGAGCATATATAAAATATGAAATGGAATAAATATACCATTGAGACAACGACTGCGGCAGAAGATTACTTAAGCTCTGCACTTATGGATCTTGGCATTGAAGGTGTGCAGATCGAGGATAATGTGCCGCTGACAAAAGAAGATCAGGCAGAGATGTTCATTGATTTTCTGCCGGAACTTCCACCGGATGAGGGGATCAGCTATGTCAGTTTTTATCTGGAAGACAACGGACAGGATGACACCGAACTGTTAAAACAGGTCAAGACAACCATCGAGGAGATGCGGAATGTGGTAGATATGGGAACCGGAAAAATCACATCCGATCAGACAGAGGATCTTGACTGGATCAACAACTGGAAAAAATTTTTCAGCTCTTTCTATATTGACGATATACTGATCAAACCAACATGGGAAGAACTGAAGGAAGAAGACAGGGACAAGTTTTTGATCGAGATCGATCCGGGTGTCTCTTTTGGAACAGGTAAGCATGAGACAACACAGCTCTGTATCCGGCAGTTATTAAAATATATTCGCGGAAACGAATCTTATACACCGCAGGTAAAGGCACCAAAGGTTCTCGATGTTGGCTGTGGAAGCGGTATTTTATCGATTGTGGCACTAAAATTAGGGGCATCAGAGGTAGTCGGAACAGACCTTGACCCGGACTGCATGACTTCCACACACGACAATATGGAAGTAAATCATCTCGATCAGAAACTGGGAACATTTTATGTTGGAAATCTGATCGATGATACAGAACTTCAGGAAAAAGTTGGAACAGAAGAATTTGATATCGTCGTTGCCAACATTCTGGCAGACGTGATTATTCCAATGGCACCGGTGATTCCGGCGCGTTTGAAAAAAGGTGGATATTTTATCACATCAGGAATCATCGACTTTAAAGAGAATGCAGTAAAAGAGGCAATTGAGAAAGCGGGTTTGGAAGTTGTAGAGATCAATCACCAGGGCGAGTGGGTGAACATCACAGCAAGAAAGAATTAGGAAAAGACATGTATCAGTTTTTTATAGAAGATGAAAATGCAGCAGAAGATTTTGTGACAATTGAAGGCAGCGATGTCAACCATATTAAAAATGTGCTGCGGATGAAACCGGGAGAGAAAATCCGCGTGTGCACCAGAAGTGGACAAAACTATTTTTGTAGTATATCTGATATTACAGAAAGCTTTGTGCGTGCGGATATTCTGGAAAAAGAAGCGGAAAGCACAGAACTGCCATGCAGGATTTATCTGTTTCAGGGGCTTCCGAAGAATGACAAGATGGAATGGATCATTCAGAAAACCGTGGAACTTGGCGTTTATGAGGTCATACCGGTTGCCATGAAAAACTGTGTGGTAAAGTTAGATGACAAAAAAGCAAAATCAAAGGTGACGCGCTGGCAGGCAATCGCAGAGAGCGCAGCAAAACAGTCAAAGAGAAGTCTGATCCCGGAAGTGAAGATGCCGATGTCGTACAAAGAAGCTGTGGCATATGCCAAGGAACTGGATGTGAAACTGGTTCCCTATGAAAACGAGCATGGAATGGCAGGGACGAAGGCTGCGATGGAACAGATAAAAAAAGGCGAAAGTATCGCAGTGTTTATCGGACCGGAGGGCGGATTTGCGCCGGAAGAGATTGCACTGGTGCAGGACGAGATGCAGCTAATCTCCCTTGGAAAAAGAATTTTAAGGACGGAGACAGCGGGTATCGCAGCACTTGCGATTTTGGGCTATCAGCTTGAGAGCAGTGATATGATAGAATAACAGTGCAAAAGTTGTCTGATGATAGAAATTTGTGAGTCGAAAGTTATCAGATGATTGAGAGATATAAAGAAGGACAATTATGGAAACAAATTTGACAGAAGTTTATTTGGATAATTCTGCAACGACCCGTTGCAGTGAACGTGCAAAAGATTTGATGGTAAAAGTTCTCATGGAAGATTACGGAAATCCATCCTCACTTCATATGAAAGGTGTGGAAGCAGAGAACTATATCAAAGAGGCTAAGAAAAAGATCGCAAAGACGTTAAAGGTGGATGAGAAAGAAATCCTTTTCACATCCGGAGGAACGGAATCAAACAATACCGCACTGATCGGAGCAGCACTGGCAAATAAAAGAGCCGGAAATCATATTATCACGACATCAATAGAACATGCGTCTGTTTCAGCAGTCGCAGGATATTTAGAGGAACTTGGCTTTCGCGTGACTTATCTGAAAGTGGATGCAGATGGTATCATTTCACTCGACGAACTGCGGGAGGCGGTATGTGAGGACACGATCCTTGTCTCTATGATGATGGTCAACAATGAGATCGGAGCAGTGGAACCGATCGAAGAAGCAATCAAGGTGATCAAAGAAAAAAATCCGAATACATTGGTACACGTAGATGCGATCCAGGCATATGGAAAGTACCGTATTTTTCCGAAAAAACTGGGGATTGATATGCTTTCTGTCAGCGGACATAAAATCCATGCGCCGAAAGGAACAGGATTTCTGTTCATCAAAGATAAGACGAAGGTAAAACCGCTGATTTACGGTGGCGGGCAGCAGAAGGGCATGCGCTCCGGAACCGAGAACGTACCGGGCGTTGCTGCGTTAGGTGAGGCTTCCGAAGAGATTTATGAAAACTTTGAGGAAAAAATTGACCATCTTTATCAGATCAAACAGCGTTTTGTGGAAGGCGTTTTAAAAATAGAAGGTGTGTCTGTCAACGGAAAGACAGGACGTGATTCCGCACCACAGATTGTAAGTGTGAGCATTGACGGTGTGCGCAGTGAGGTTATGCTCCACACATTAGAGGACAGAAAAATTTATGTGTCAGCGGGAAGTGCATGTTCCTCGAACAAACCGTCCGTGAGCCATACATTGACAAGCATCGGACTTAAGAATAATCTGCTGGATTCGACGATCCGGTTCAGCTTTTCCGTGCATACCACAGAGGAAGAGATTGATTATGCATTGGAAGTCATGAACGAGGTTGTGCCAAAGCTTCGACGTTATACGAGAAAGTAGTCCGGCAATTGCGAAACTCATGAAAGTGTAAAATGAATTGTGGAAAAGTAACAAAAGACATGAAAAAGGAGAAAATATGTATAAATCATTTTTGATCAAATATGCGGAGATCGCGATCAAAGGAAAAAACAGATATTTATTTGAAGATGCATTGGTAAGCCAGATCAACCATGCATTGAAAAAGGCAGAAGGAGAATTTCTTGTCCGGAAAGAGCAGGGAAGAATTTATGTCGATACGTTGAGCGACTATGATTATGATGAGGTTGTGGAAGCATTAAAATGTGTGTTTGGTATCGTCGGGATCTGCCCGGTTGTATTGTTGGAAGACGAAGGATTTGACAAACTTGCAGAGGAAGTTATTGCATACATTGATAAGGTGTACCCGGACAAACATTTTACATTTAAAGTAAATGCCCGCCGCGCAAGAAAGAATTATCCGATGGAGTCCATGGAGATCAATGCAGCCATGGGCGAGAAGATTTTAGATGCTTACCCGGAGACAAAAGTAGATGTGCATCATCCACAGGTGGTATTTAATATTGAGATCCGTGCAAAAATTAACGTATACTCAACGATTATTCCGGGACCGGGTGGAATGCCGGTCGGAACGAACGGCAAAGCAATGCTGCTTTTATCCGGCGGGATCGACAGTCCGGTGGCTGGATATATGATCGCAAAACGCGGTGTTACGATCGATGCTACTTATTTCCATGCGCCGCCATATACTTCAGAGCGTGCAAAACAAAAAGTCGTTGACCTTGCAAAAATTGTTGCAAAATATTCAGGACCGATCAATCTGCACGTAGTGAACTTTACGGATATCCAGCTTTATATCTACGAGCAGTGTCCGCATGAGGAATTGACGATCATCATGCGCCGTTACATGATGAAACTTGCAGAGCATTTTGCAAAAGAGAATAAATGTCTCGGTCTTATCACCGGAGAGAGTATCGGACAGGTGGCAAGCCAGACGATGCAGTCTCTTGCAGCAACGAATGAGGTATGTACGATGCCGGTCTATCGTCCGCTCATTGGATTTGACAAGCAGGAGATCGTCACGATCTCTGAAAAAATCGATGCATATGAGACATCCATTCTTCCATACGAAGACTGCTGTACCATTTTTGTGGCAAAACATCCGGTGACAAAACCGAACTTAAATGTGATCCATAATGATGAGAGAAAGTTAAGCGAAAAGATTGATGCATTAATGCAGGAAGCCATTGATACGGTAGAAGTGATCCACATTGAGGGATAAAACAAAAAAAGCAGGCAGTATCGGAAAAAGGAACTGTCTGCCGCAAAAAGAAAAAGCCACAGAACATGTCTTCTGTGGCTCAAATCTTCGGAAATTATTAAACTAAATATGGTTTTAATACTTCCATGATTTCATCCATATTGCTTTCAGCATGAATTGCTAAATCAATTGGTTTGGATAAATCTAAACTGAAAATACCCATAATGGATTTTGCATCGATCACATATCTTCCGGAGATTAAATCGAAATCAAATTCGAACTGGGTGATTGCATTAACAAAAGATTTTACTTTGTCAATGGAGTTTAAAGAAATCTGTACTGTTTTCATGATAAAAAACCTCCTTAATTAACTATCAAAGTTAACTTTATAGTAATGGTTTTTTATGGAAAAGTCAACACAAAATAGGAGTATCGAATGAAAATAAATAAGAAAGCCGCACTGCACAATTTAGGATGCAAGGTAAATGCATATGAAACAGAGGCAATGCAGCAGATATTAGAAAATGCAGGTTATGAGATTGTCCCATTCACAGAATATGCGGATGTCTATGTGGTCAATACCTGTTCCGTTACCAATATGGCAGACCGCAAGTCAAGACAGATGCTGCATAAGGCAAAAAAGATGAATCCGGATGCAATCGTTGTAGGCGCCGGATGTTATGTGCAGACAAAAGAGGCAGAGGCACTGCTTGATGATACGGTGGATATCGTGATCGGAAATAACAAAAAACATGAATTGCTTGCCATGCTCGAAGCATATGAAAATGACCATGGAAAGTGTGGGAATGTGATCGATATCAATCATGAGAAGCAGGAATATGAGGAAATGTTCTTAGAGCGCACCGCAGAGCACACCAGAGCTTTTATCAAGGTGCAGGACGGGTGCGACCAGTTCTGCAGCTACTGTATCATTCCTTTTGCAAGAGGAAGAGTGCGGAGCAGAAATTCTGAAGATGTGATCCGGGAAGTGAAACGCCTTGCGGAACATGGATTTAAGGAGATTGTCCTCACGGGGATCCACTTAAGTTCCTACGGTGTGGATACCGGCGACGATCTGCTCCATCTGATCCGGGAAGTGCATAATGTCGATGGGATTGAGCGGATAAGGCTTGGAAGTTTAGAACCGAGAATCGTGACGGATGGATTTGCGGCGGCACTTGCAGGGCTGCCAAAGATCTGTCCGCATTTCCATCTTTCCTTACAGAGCGGATGCGATGCCACACTGCAGCGCATGAACCGCAGATATGATACAAGGGAATATGAAGAGGGATGTCAGATCTTAAGAAAACATTTTGACCATCCTGCCATCACGACAGATGTGATCGTAGGTTTTCCGGGAGAGACAGAGGAAGAATTTGCGGTTACAAAAGAATATTTAAAACGTATCCATTTTTATGAAATGCATATCTTCCAATATTCTAAGAGAGAAGGAACAAAGGCAGCTGTGATGGAACATCAGGTTCCGGAACCGGTGAAAAAAGAGCGGAGCAATATCCTTCTGGCGTTAGAGAAGAAAATGTCTGAAGAATTCCGGGAATACTATGTCGGAAAACAGGTGACAGCTCTGATGGAAGAAGCTTATGAATTGGAAGGTGAAAAATATTTTACCGGATACACAAAAGAGTATGTAAAGATCGCTGTGAAGTCGGCAGCTGACCTTTCGAATCAGTTTGTGAAAGGAACGATCCGGGGCAGATTGACAGATGATATCTATCTTATGGTTGAATTTTAGGACAAACTATATTAGAATAAGCTAGAGGATTACTGTAATTATGAAGGCACTGAATAATTACGGATTACTTTCTTACCATAGAGTAAAGAAGAGTATAAGGGCGTGACAAATATGCAGAACATCAATAATACGCAATATTTCAGAGTGGAGAAGGAACCGGAACTGCAGGTAAAGGATGTACTTGCAATTGTGTATCGTGCACTGAGCGAGAAAGGATACAATCCACTGAATCAGATTGTTGGATATATTATGTCAGGTGATCCTACTTATATCACCAGTCATAATAATGCAAGAAGTCTGATCATGAAAGTAGAGCGTGACGAATTAGTAGAAGAGGTATTGAAAGCATATATTAAGAATAATCATTGGAATTAATGTACTTAAGAAGAATCGGATAAGTACAGATTAATATATGCCTTACAGGAAAAGTCTGTCCGGATGAAGGGCAGAGGCATGGAGATTTTGAATGAGAATATTAGGTTTAGACTACGGCTCAAAGACTGTCGGTGTGGCAGTCAGCGATGAGCTTTTATTTACTGCGCAGGGACTGGAGATCGTCAGAAGACAGTCCCCTAATAAACTGCGCCAGTCTCTGGCAAGAATTGAGGAAATTATCAAAGAATATAACGTAGAGCGCATCGTTTTGGGTTATCCTAAGAATATGAATAATACAGAGGGTGAGCGCTGCGAAAAAACAAAAGAATTCAAAGAAATGCTGGAGCGTCGTACCGGGCTTAATGTGATTCTGTGGGATGAGAGGCTGACGACCGTATCAGCAGATAAGCATATGATGGAATCGGGAATCCGCAGGGAAGACCGCAAAAAGTTTGTGGATGAGATTGCGGCTGTTTTTATCCTGCAGGGGTATCTTGACTATCTTGCAATGCATCCGGAAGAAAAATAAGGTCCATAGAAAGTAATCCCAATGACGACAGCAGACCAGAAAAATATAAGAAAGGAAGAAAGATGGAAAAAGTTATTTTTACAGATCCGGACACAAAAGAGAAAATTGAATTTTATGTGTTGGAAGAGACACAGATCAATGGAAAAAAATTTCTTTTTGTAACAGAAGAAGAGGATGGAGACAGTGAAGCATATATTTTAAAAGAGATTGCAGATGAAAATGATGATGTTGTCTACGAGATGGTGGAAGATGACAACGAACTTGCAGCTCTTGGTAAAGTGTTTGCGGAATTAATTGACGATGCAGATATTGAATATTAGTAAATTAAGAAATGGAATTGGAATTTTGAAGAAACAGGAAAATATAACAGAAAATCTTACTGCGGAAGAGAATCGTAAAGAGATCACAGAGACAATGGAAAATGCTGCGGCAGAGAAGAAACCTGCACGCAGACCGGCACGAAAGAATACAACAGCCAGAAAGAAGAAAACAGACGAGGCAGCAGGGAAAGAAGAAAAAGGCGGAAAGGCTGAAAAGAAAGCCAGAGCAGAGAAGAAAACAAAAAGTGCGTCTGCAGAGACTGTAAAAGTGAAAAAGAGCGGAAAAAATAAAGATGGAGGAAAAGACTTGAAACAGAATGAACATTCCTCAAAACTTAAGATCATTCCACTTGGCGGATTAGAGCAGATTGGAATGAATATTACAGCTTTTGAGTATGAGGACAGTATCATTGTTGTGGATTGCGGATTGTCATTCCCGGAAGACGACATGTATGGAATCGATCTTGTGATCCCGGATATCACCTATTTGAAAGACAACATTGATAAAGTAAAGGGATTCTTTATCACACATGGTCATGAAGACCATATCGGTGCGATCCCTTATGTATTAAAAGAGGTAAATGCACCAATTTATGCAACAAAACTTACCAATGGTATTATCGAACACAAATTAAAAGAGCACAATATGCTCACAAAAGTAAAACGTAAAGTTGTAAAATACGGACAGCATATCAACCTTGGATGTTTCCGTGTGGAATTTATCAAGACAAACCACAGTATTCAGGATGCTGCAGCACTTGCTATTTATTCACCGGCAGGAATTGTTGTGCATACCGGAGACTTTAAAGTAGATTACACACCGGTATTTGGAGATGCGATCGATCTTCAGAGATTTGGTGAGATCGGTAAAAAAGGAGTCCTTGCATTAATGTGCGACAGTACAAATGCAGAGAGACCGGGATTTACCATGTCAGAGAAGACTGTTGGCAGAACAATCGATGCCATTTTTGATGATAATAAGAATTCAAGGATCATTATTGCAACTTTTGCATCAAATGTAGACCGTGTACAGCAGATCATCAATGCAGCGTATAAGAATGGAAGAAAAGTGATCGTGGAAGGCCGTAGTATGGTAAATATTATCGGCACTGCAAGCGAACTTGGATATATTAATATCCCGGATAACACACTGATCGATATTGAACAGTTAAAAAATTATCCGGATGAACAGACTGTCATTATTACAACCGGAAGTCAGGGAGAGTCCATGGCGGCACTGTCGAGAATGGCATCCGGCATCCATCGCAAAGTGACAATCAAGCCAAACGATACGATCGTGTTAAGTTCCAACCCGATCCCTGGAAATGAGAAGGCAGTTTCCAATATTATCAATGAACTGTCCATGAAAGGTGCAAAGGTTATTTTCCAGGATGTACATGTATCCGGTCATGCGTGTCAGGAGGAGATTAAGTTGATCTACTCTCTGGTGAGACCGAAATATGCGATTCCGGTGCATGGAGAATACCGTCATCTGATCGCACAGGCGAGAGTGGCAGAGGAACTTGGAATTGACAAGGACAATATCTTTATCTTATCTTCCGGCGACGTATTAGAACTCGACGAGGAGAGCGCGGCAGTGACCGGAAAAGTCCATACCGGAGCGATCATGGTAGACGGACTTGGTGTCGGAGATGTCGGTAATATCGTATTAAGAGACAGACAGCATCTGGCAGAAGATGGTATTATCATAGTTGTATTGACATTGGAAGGCGGCTCAGGACAGGTGCTTGCAGGACCTGATATCGTATCCCGTGGATTTGTTTATGTCCGCGGTGCAGAGACACTCATGGAGGAAGCAAAGCAGGTGCTGGATGAGAGAATGCAGTACTGCATGGATAAAGGCATCACAGACTGGGGCAAGATCAAGACGGAGATCAAAGATTCTCTCAGTGATTTTGTATGGAAAGAGACAAAGAGACGTCCGATGATCATGCCGATTATTATGGAAGTATAAAGCATTTGAAAAAACAGCTTGGGAGCATATATGAGTCAGATAGAAGATGCTATGGATGGATTAATGACTGCGATCAGAAACAGTGAGGAATTCATCCGATATCAGGCAATTAAGGAAAAGGTACATGGCTTTCCAAAACTGGAAAGCCAGATCACAGAATTTCGTAAGAAGAATTATTTGCTGCAGAACAGTCAGGGCACCGTGGATTTGTATGAAGAGACAGACCGCATGGAGAATGAGTACCGGGAGTTTCGGAAGAATCCTATGGTGTCAGAGTATCTTGCAGCAGAAAATGCACTCTGCAAAATTGTGCAGCAGATCAACTGGACTTTGATCGAGGGACTGGAATTTGAAGTTGGCTTTGAGGAATCATGAGGGAAGAGATGAATTTGAACAAAGTAGTTTTTCGTTTTGTCAGCATTAGTTTTTCAATACTTGTCATTTTGCTGGTATTGATCGGATTTGTGAAAATTGGAACATATTGCTATGATTTTGGCTATCGTGTATTTACAGAGGCACCTGTCGATGCAGAGCCGGGCAGGGATGTTATCGTCCAGATCTCAGACGACATGTCAGACATGGACATCGCAAAGGAACTGAAAGAAAAAGGTCTTGTGGAGAATGCAAAGCTCTTTTTTGTACAGTTAAAAGTGTCTGCCTACTCCGGGAGGCTTCATTCCGGTGTCTACACATTGAATACGTCCATGACAGCGAGAGATATGATGGTGCTTATGGCAGCAGAACCGGAGCAGAGTTCTACAGACGACACGGAGACGGTCACAGGCACTACCGAAGAGACAACTGAAGAGACAACCGATACACAGACAGATGCAGATACAGTCACAGGAGAGGAATAGAAGTGATCGTTGACGAGAGACTGGTAACATATATCAATTCCCTGGATACCGGGAATACAGAGATTTTAGATGAGATAGAACGTGAGGCACTGGAAACCTATGTGCCGATCGTGCGCAAGGAAATGCAGAGTTTTCTGAAACTGATCTTATCGATAAAAAGACCCGCAAGAATCCTTGAAGTTGGAACAGCAGTTGGATTTTCAGCAATTTTAATGGCTGAATACAATCCAATCCCATGTGAAATCACCACAATTGAGAATTATGAAAAAAGAATTCCGATTGCAAAAGAAAATTTTGTGCGGGCAGGAAAAGAAAAACAGATCACCCTCTTAGAGGGGGATGCAGCAGATATCTTAAAAGAATTGCGGGAACCGTTTGATTTTATTTTTATGGATGCCGCAAAAGGGCAGTATATCCATTTTATGCCGGAAATCTTAAGATTGTTAAAACCGGAAGGAATTCTGGTATCAGACAATGTTTTGCAGGACGGAGATATTATCGAATCCCATTTTATTGTGACGAGAAGAAACCGTACGATTTATAAGAGAATGAGGGAATATCTGTACGAACTGACGCATTCCGACGAGCTGGTAACTTCGGTGCTGCCGATCGGAGATGGAATTACCGTGAGTGTGAAGAAATAGGAAAGGAAGGATACAAAAGGAATGAGAAGACCGGAACTTTTAATACCGGCAAGCAGCCTTGAAGTATTAAAAATAGCTGTTATTTACGGCGCAGATGCAGTATATATTGGTGGCGAGGCGTTTGGACTCCGTGCAAAAGCAAAGAATTTTTCCATGGAAGAAATGAAAGAGGGAATTGAATTTGCACATGCGCATGATGTAAAAGTTTATGTCACCGCAAATATTCTGGCGCACAACGACGATCTTGAGGGTGTGCGGGAATATTTCAAAGAGTTAAGGGAAATAAAACCGGATGCGCTGATTATTGCGGATCCGGGCGTATTCCAGATTGCAAAAGAGGTCTGTCCTGAGATTGAGCGTCATGTCAGCACACAGGCGAATAACACAAACTATGCAACTTATCTGTTCTGGTATGGACTTGGAGCAAAACGTGTCGTCTCTGCAAGAGAGTTATCAATTGCGGAGATCAAAGAGATCCGGGAACATATTCCGGATGATCTTGAAATCGAGACGTTTGTGCATGGTGCAATGTGTATTTCCTATTCCGGACGCTGCCTGCTCTCCAATTATTTTACCGGAAGAGATGCAAATCAGGGAGCATGTACCCATCCATGCAGATGGAAGTATTCCATCGTGGAAGAGACCAGACCAAATGAATATATGCCGGTATATGAAAATGAGCGTGGAACCTATATTTTTAACTCAAAAGATCTCTGCATGATCGAACATATTCCAGATCTTTTCGATGCAGGTATTGACAGTTTTAAAATAGAGGGTAGAATGAAGACAGCACTCTATGTTGCGACTGTGGCAAGAACATATCGTAAGGCAATCGATGATTATAAGAAATCACCGGAGCTTTATCAGCAAAATATGCCATGGTATTTAGATCAGATCTCAAACTGCACTTACCGCCAGTTTACCACCGGTTTCTTTTATGGAAAGCCATCGGATGAAGCGCAAATTTACGATAACAATACTTATTTGAAAGAATACACATACCTCGGTATTGTGGGCGAAACAAATGAAGAAGGGCTATATCGTATTGAACAGCGTAATAAGTTTTCCGTTGGTGAGCAGATTGAAGTGATGAAGCCGGATGGAGAGAATATTGAAGTTACGGTAAAGCGCATCGTGGATGAGGAAGGCAATGATATGGAATCTGCGCCACATCCAAAGCAGGTATTATATATTGATCTGGGACATCCATTGGAAATGTATGATATTTTACGCAGAAAAGAGTAGACGAGAGTGACAGTTCAGCAGTTTATATGGAGCTGAATCACAATAAACGGACTGGAAAGGAATGGTTACGAGTATGGCACAGGAAAAATATGTAGCATATGTGGGCACCTATACCCATGAGAACAGTGTAGGAATTCATATTTATGATGTTGATGTAACGAAAGGATATATGACGGAACGCAAAGTCGTTCCAATCAATAATCCATCTGATCTTGTTGTATCCAAGAACAGAAAATTCCTTTATTCTATTGCAGATGAAGGTGTGGAAGCTTTCAAAGTTTTAAAAGACGGAGATCTTGAACCAATCAACGAACAGTGGATTGGTGGTATGAGAGGCTGTTATGTCGAAGTGGATGATGAGAACCGTTATCTTTTTGTAGGTGGACATCATGATGGACGTGTTACGATGATGCATTTGAATGAAGATGGAAGCATTGGTGATATCGCAGATGGTATTTTCCACAAGGGAATGGGAAGAAGTATTGCACAGCGTAATTTTATTCCACATGTAGACTGTGTAAAATTGACACCGGATCAGAAGTTCCTCTGTGCAGTTGATAACGGACTGGATCAGGTAAAAATTTACCGTGTCGATTATGAATACGGAAAATTAGAGCTGGTTGATATTATCCGTGGACCACTGGAGTCAGCTCCTCGTATGATCCGTTTCTCCAGAGACGGCAGATTTGCATATATTCTGTACGAATTGCTGAATCAGGTAGAAGTGTACAGTTATAAGATTGTGGATGATATGCCTGTATTCGAAAAAATCCAGACGATCACCACGATGGGACCAAAAGATGATGATGTCTGCGCAGCATCCGGTATGGAAGTTTCCAAGAGCGGAAAGTATTTATATGTAAGTAATTCCGGTGTAAACTCTGTTATCTGCTATGCAATCGATCCAAAAGAGGGAACTCTTTCCGTCACATTCCAGACGAGAGTCTGCAGCGATTTCCCTAAGATGCTTGCAATCTTCCCGGATGAAAAACATTATCTGACTCTGAATAATGCATCCAATGATATTGCATTTTATGCAGTGGACTACGAGAAGAAATACTCTATCTGGGAAGGAAAACCGATCAAGGTTGACAAACCGAACTGCATTTATATTTTGAAACTGGAAGCATAACCGGAGTTTAACTTACCGTGGAGTAGCAGATTTTGTGGTGCTTTCTTAGGGTGTGAAGGGCAGATATAAGCGTCCTCTCACAAGTCGTGATTTTATAGGTTTATGAAAAGAAAAACGGTACAGACGAAATATGATGTTCCTGTTCGCCAGGCATTCCGCTGGGCTTCTGAGCAAAAATTTTGTGAAGCAGAGCTTCACGAAATTTTTAGAATCCCAGCTCCATGGCTCACGAAGGAAATCATATTTGTCTGCACCGTTTTTCTTTCATTTACACTGTGAATGACTTGTGAGAGGACGCTTATACATGCCCAATCAACGTTATGGATTGCACCACAAAATCTGCAATTTACGTTATGGAACTCACGGTTATGGGATGGACGCCTATGAGGGAATGGCAAAAATCAATCTACATTCTCAAAGTAAATTAATTATAACTTCTGTAAATCAATTTTAACAGAATGATGTAGAATTGTAAGTGTAATTATGGTAGAATGATGATATTAATGAAGTTGAGAAATCGCAGTTTGCTGAGTAAAAAAGGAAATATATAAACCGGAAGCAGACCATACAAGGGAGTAGTATGAATATGGCACAAAAGTTTGAAAGCAATGGTCGTATGTATGACGTAGAAATCTTTCAACATGAAGATACAGATATTGTCCGATTTTATGAAGAACGAAATGAACAATATGGAGAAAGGCTGAGTAACTTAGTCATTGGGATACCATCCTATGGTTTTTTACTCATACAATATATTGCGGGCGATGCTGTTCTCACAGGCACACTCAACGCAAAGTATTTTTGTGCGGAAATGGTTGATGACATTGTTATTTTTTGCGAGAATAATATCCCCTCTTGCAAAAACATTTATTTTCCATATCATATTGATTTTTTTACAGTATCTTCTTCTGAGGAATATAATGGAGAATATTAAGGAGGACAATTAGAATTTATAGGAGGGTAGTGTAATGGCTATTTACCAAGAGGATGAATACAAAGAGGTAATAAGACGTGTTAAACAAAAAATAGCTGAACTTAAAATTGAAATAGGAGCAACTCTTTCGGAAGAAGAAATTTCCCGATTTGAAAAACAATGCCATATTAGATTACCCGAAGCATACCGCTTGTTTTTGCAAGAAGTCGGAGATGGTTGCGATGATATGTTGGACGGTTTTCAGCTCAACCGTTTGTCAGACATCGAAAAAAGGAATTTATCTTCCCCGTTTTTATTGGAAGAAGAATGGATTTGGGAAGCCGATGACAGACCGCAAAGTGTAATCAATGAAGAAATGGAAACTAAGGTTTATCAAGGGGAACTTGAGTTGATAGATACTGGTTGCTGTACAAGCTATAATTTGATAGTGACAGGAAAATGTCGGGGAGAAGTATGGAGTTTTAGCGATGTCGGTGTTCAACCTTGCTGTGAAAGACAGGATTTTTTAGGATGGTTTGAGTTATGGCTGGATTGTCAAGATGAAACGGACTATTTCAAGGATTATGTCTAATAATTAAATTCAAGTTTGAGGAGGTAAACACTTTGGATGTTGAGAAAGCTAAATCATATTACAATCAAATAAGAAGTGAAGATTTATGTGATTGTGATTATTGTAGACACAATATTCATGAAGTCAAAGCAGCTTATTCTACCTCTTTTATAGACACTCATCCCATAACCGGGAGTTCCGTAACGTAAATTGGCAGATTCTGTGGTGCGCTTCACAGCGTAAATTGGGCATGTATAAGCGTTCTCTCACAAGTCATCCATAATGTAAATGAAAGAAAAACGGTACAGACAAATATGATTTCCTTTGTGAGCCATGGAGATAAGACTCTTTAGAGGCTTATCGGAATGCCCGGCGAACAGGAATATCATATTTCGTCTGCACCGTTTTTCTTTTCATAAACCTATAAAATCACGACTTGTGAGAGGACACTTATATCTGCCCTTCACAACCTAGGAACTACACCACAGAATCTGCAATTTACGTTATGAACTTCTGGTTATAAGACGGACGCCTATGAGGGAATGGTAAAAATCAATCTGCATTCTCAAAGTAAATTAATTATAACTTCTGTAAATAAATTTTAATAGAATGAAGTAGGATTGTAAGTGTAATTATGGTAGAATGATGATATTAATGAAGTTGAGAAATCGGGATTGTTACAATAAAGGCGCGATTATCAATGCTGTATATCAGTAAGGAAGGAAACAGAGCGATGAGCAGGCAAATACTAAAAAAAGAACATATTATTACAGATAGATTGACATTAGGTCCTTATCGTAAAGAAGACAGAGAGCGTCTCACAGCAATGATGCGTAATCCAGAGATTACGGCAACATTTATGGTGCCCGATTATTCCGAAGAAGTACAGTTTTATACGTTGGCTGACAAACTGATTGAATTCAGTCAGATTAAAGATACAGCCCATCTCGAATATGGCGTCTATCTGGACGGTTATATGATTGGATTTGTCAACGATTGCGGTTATGACGATGAAGCTATTGAATTGGGATATGTCATTGACCCAGCTTTTAAGGGGCGGGGATTTGCAACGGAAGCGGTGAATGCAGTAATAAACGAATTACATGAGATGGGTTTTAAAAAGGTCGTGGCTAGCTTTTTTGAAGGAAATATCGGCAGCAGAACGGTGATGGAAAAGTGCGGCATGCATCTAAACGGAAACTCAGATTATGAGGAATACCGCGGAAAGAAATATAAGTGCTATGAGTGTGAAATGGAGCTCTAAAGAATTGGCGAATCCACCGAGCACTTTCGGTAATATATGATGGGGAATCTATAACTTCAAGTTGAACAAAATCGCTGCGCGATGGCCTGCCAAGGCTGTGGCGCAGCTTTCTTT
>ERZ1034946.331-NODE-331-length-28337-cov-43.627714_pt1 | contig 28337 bp, 28 predicted proteins | sample MGYA00520591_ERZ1034946 | MGnify/ENA primary metagenome ERZ1034946 (study PRJEB33766, sample SAMN09781753) | gut metagenome | biome: gut microbiome | host: Homo sapiens | place: Madagascar | study: EMG produced TPA metagenomics assembly of the PRJNA485056 data...
ATCTGAGCCTTTTTCTTTTGCTCAGTTTTTTCATAGGTCATTTGACACTATCAAAATATGGAGAAGATTATATGTCTCTCTTCTCCATAAATGTATCATGTTTATCACTTAATGTCTACGGCTTTTAAGCTAGGGAAACGCTGATCAATTCATGCATCTCCTCGTAATTTTTGATATAATATAGGTATCAATTGAAAGGTCGTATACCTATGAATCACCTTTCCTTTCGTTAAATAGTAGCCTGAACAACTCTATTTTAGCGGAAAGGTGATTTTTTTGTATAACAAATTTGTTGCACCACCCGCATAGCAGGTGGTTTATTGTTTCGCACATCTCCATTTCTCCGTTGGGAGAAACTCCGATGCACTCAACAGGCTAAAGCCATAGTAAAAACGCACAGACTGTCTCTCATCGAAACAATCTGTGCGTCTCTTTTCTGATCTGCAAACGCTGCTTTCCATATGTTATCCATATCTCATGCATTCATTTACAGATATATTATTTTGTTTTTACACCAGCTTACTTGACCTGTGCATCCGAAACACTGACCTTATGATCATACCATTTTCCTTTTGTGCCAATCAGTGCAAGATCAAACTCCTGATCTAATGCTTCTACCGGAACGTCAAAAGCATAAACTTCCTCTTTGGAACCATCAGAGTATGTAACTTCTTCTGTTGTTGGCTGGATCAGTTTTGCTCCATCCTTTTTAGCATCTTCTGCAGTTCCTAAGAAAAGATTTACAATGTTCTGGGATGGCATCACGATGTGAAGTGTCATTTTGCCATCCTTTACCGTAAGTGTTCCACGTCCGTCATACACTTCGTTCACATGAAACATGCCGCTATCAGTGTCGAATTTTGCAGAATATGTTCCGTCTGCAAGAGCTTCACTCTTGCTTGCGGAAGAAAGCATAGCAGAACCGAGGGATTCGATGGCTGCTTTTGTATGGGCTGCATAAATCTGCTGGATAGCATCGATTCCGCCAAGTCCTGCGATCTGGCAGTCAACACTTTCAAAGCTTCCGCTTGCAACAAACTGGCTCTTCCAGGAATCGTCATCATCGCCAGCCATATCGTTATTGGCGTGATCTCCGGCTACGACCATTAAAGGACGAAGGATCACTTTTGTGTAACCGGCTTCTTTTACTGCTGCGATCACGTTCTCACATGCTGTCTCTTCCGGCTCACCTTCTACTGTTCCGATGAATACGTTGTCATAGCCTAATTTTTCCATCTGGGCAGCCATCTGGCTGTAGCTTACTTTTGCAGTATGGGAAGTACCATGCCCCATGAATACAAATGCTGTACCATCTTCTTTTGCTGCCTCTAAGGAATCAAAACCTGCTGTCTTTACTGCCTCTGCTGTGATAGCTTCTGCAACGGCTGCTTTATCTTCATTGACAACAGTTGCATCACTTCCAACTTCGCCAAGTAACGGTTCAGCGATCGTAACTGTCTCAAATTTATCTTTGTATCCATCTAATGCATCTACGAGTTCATCATACTCTGCACCATGCATCAAATGAGTTGGCTGTACTACGAGATTTTTTACACCATTTTCTACTGCTCTGTCGAGTGCCTGTTCTACATTGTCAATTTTTTCACCATCTCTTGCCTGTACATGGTTGATGATGATCTGTGCTGTGAAAGCTCTTCTTACAGACCAGTCCGGATTTGCTTCCTGCAGTGCTTTTTCCACACCACCGATATCCTCTGCCCTGCTGTCGTTGAAGGATGTACCAAAACTTACCACTAAAAGCTCGTTCTCTCCGATTCCGTCCTCATTCAAAGGATCATCCTTGGATGCATCTCCTGTATCTCTTCCGAAATAATCCGGGTCAGCATTTTCTCCCTCAACAAGTTCCTTCTGTGCATCTGTCAGCTTGTCCCATGCTGCTTTTGCTGCTGCACACTGCTCATCTGTGTTCTCATTTCTTGTCTGCACATAGATGGCATCGATGAGTGCTGCAACTTCGTCTGCTGCGGCCTGATCATCGACCTCTTCACACTCTGTCTCAGCAGCTGTTTCTGTCTGTGTCTGTGTTGTCTCTGTCTCTTTCTTGCTTCCGCATCCTGTAAAAAGGGCTGCTGTCATTGTAAACGCAAGAACAAGTGCAAGTGTTTTTTTCTTCATTTTTTTCTCCTCTTTGTGATTTACTTCTGCTTCATAGAGATCTGTACACAAAGAAAAAATATTATGCCCTATCTTTTATAATACGGCAAAAAAAATCTCCGGTCAGATGTCCTGAACGGAGTAAAAAGTCAATGAAAATCAGGCTTTTTGTCAGAAAGCCCTCTAAACAGTACGACCAATTACTCGTGATCTGGGAATTCATTTCCCTGTACCAGACGATTGGCAGGTTTCCTGGCTGAAAGATTCTCATACAGATTCTGCCTTCCCAGTGCCATGCACCAGTGGCTTTCCATGCGGAAAAAGAATCTGCACTCCCTTATCACAGTGACGAGATCGTACAGGAATCACACCTGTTTCCCTTTTAACCAGTCTGGTCTTAACAAAACCGGCTGGCACCAACTGTCTTCTCTATGAAACTGTCATTTTTTTACGCTTCCACACCGCATGAATGATATAGCGGTCTAAAGCCTTATCCATGTTAGCACACCCATGTTTTTTTTGCAATCTCAAATGTGTTTTTCTGTTCTTTCCAAAAACCATTTCACAAACTTTGGATCTGACGGATAATACAGATGTGGAAAGCCCCAGAAATGATCGTCCGATGCATGAATGCACTTCCAGCTTCTTCCGGTCACCGGTTTTGTGACAATGCAATCCTCTCCATTCGCTGTGCTGTCGAAATAGTGGAACTCATGCGCCTTTATTTTTTCCGGTTCCGGTCTTTCCGCTGTTCCCTTCTCCGTGAGTCCTTGCGGCAGCTGTACCTCCACATAGCCAAACCGTACCAGTTTTCCCATGTACTGACACTCTGCCGGGATCACGCCTGCCATTTGATAAGTTGTTCCCTCCCTGTCCGTGAGCGTGTCATGCAGATACATAAATCCCCCACATTCTGCCAGGGAAGGTAACTGCTGTTCCAGCGCTTCTTTGATTGATTTCCGCATGCTCTCATTTTCTTCAAGCTGCTTAGCGTATAATTCCGGATAACCGCCGCCTAACAGTAAGCCATGAATGTTTTCCGGAAGCTTCTCATCATGCAGCGGTGAAAAAAATACCAGCTCTGCTCCATAGTGTTCCAGCATTCTTAGGTTGTCACGGTAATAAAAACAGAATGCTTCGTCTTTCGCCACTGCAATGCGGGGCGGTATTATATTTGTACCGGAGTTCTCTCTGTCATATAATTCTTTTTTTCCACTGAAAATTGCCTGAGAAAAAATTGTAACTTTCCCAGAATACGCTTTTTCTTCTAAATCTTCTTTTTCTTCCGGTTTTACTTCTTCTGTTACAGTTTCTTCTTTTTCCCCAAAAGCACTTTCTGCAATCCCGATCATCGCATCGACATCCACATATTTTTCCAGCAATTGTCCGGCTTTTTCCAACTGAAAATTCAGTTCTTCCATTTCTTCCGGCAGGATCAGACCCAGATGTCTGGAGCCAATTGTCAGTTCTTTTTCATTCGGAATGCATCCCAGTGCTTTTATCGCAAGTTCTTCTTCTATCAGCGGCGCAATGGTATCAAAAAACATTTTACTTGTCCGGTTTAAAATAACCCCTTTGATCAGCTTCTTCTCGTCATACTGTAAGAATCCTGCAATGAGCGGGATCACAGATTTTCCCATGCCATGCGCATCCACGACCAGAATAACCGGGACATCCAGCGTCTTGGCCAGATGGTAGGAAGATCCCTCCTCCCTGATTCCGCCAAGTCCATCGTAAAGTCCCATAACACCCTCTAACACTGCGATATCATGCCCCGGTAGTTCCATCTCATACAATGCCTGTATTTGTAATGCATCCGAAAAAAATGTATCCAAATTTTTGGATGGAATTTTTAACACCTGTTCATGAAACATCGGATCAATATAATCCGGTCCACACTTAAAGGACACCGGATGTTTTTTCCTGCATAATAACTGTTTTAAAAAAGCACATGTGACGGTTGTCTTTCCACTGCCGCTTTTTACCGCAGCGATCATAACCCCTGGTGTTTTCATAGTTTCATTCCTTTTTGAAATTTATAAAATATCTTTTTATTGCTGCCATATTGTTTTCAATCCCATTCAACATACCTCCCCGGTAAAATCAAAAGAGCAGATGTAGATTGGATTTTCGCCCTGCATCAGATGATAACCGCCGACTGTTTTCGCACGGGATACCTGCACCTGGATGATCTCGAGATCCGTGATACGGCTGTCTGTTTCCAGCAATGTCAGTTCACGGATCGTCTCTAAACTGATGCAGTTGATCACAATCCTCATTGCATGATTTTTTTCATACAAAACATCCAGGATTTCTTTTAATCTGCCACTGCTTCCACCGATGAACGCATGTGTCGGATGCTCACTCCGTTCTTCTGTCTTAAGACAGTCCGGTGCCTCACCGGCGATTACCTGAATATTCGGCAGAGCGAATTTCTCGATATTTTTCTGGATCAGTTCCAGTGCAAGAGGCTTTTTTTCTATCGCAAAAACCTGGATCTGCCCACTTCTTTTTGCGATTTCCACCGCGACAGAACCTGTTCCGCTTCCGATATCATAACAGACGGAATCCTCTTTTAAATGCAATTTGCAGATAGACAACGCCCTTATCTCTTCTTTCGTCATCGGAACTTTATCCCGCAAAAATTCCTCATCCCGCATCCCACAGGTAACTGTCTTTTTTTCCACATTTGGATTTAAGATGAGACAAATATATAATCCATTTTCTTCCACATGCTCACATGCTTCCGGCGTTAATGCCAAAACTTTCTCCTGCGGATAGGACAGCTGGAAACCTGCAAGTACCTTACAGTTCTGCAAATGATATTTCTGTAACAGTCTGCCGAGTTTTTGCACATCCTCTTTTCCGGACATCAGCAAAAATGTTTTCGCAGAAAAACGAATGGTCTCTGTCAGATTTCCGATCCACTCTGTCTCCGCTCCGTGTCCATGGATACTTAAGACAGCCGCATCCTGATAACTGTACCCGGTCAATGCCGCAAAATAAGATACCGATGAAATTCCAGGATAGATACGCACACTGCTGTCACTTCTGCCCTTCAGTGTTTCATATAGTTTCCCGCATCCGCTGTAAAAACCGGTATCACCGGAAAAAAGAATGACCACTTTTACCCCGCAGCCGGATAACCGGTTCAGCTCCGGGATGATATCCGCTGCAAGATAATAGGGATAACGGACTGCCTGCTCATTTTTTATGATCCTTAGCAGCCGTTCTGCTCCGAAAATGTAATCTGCTTCCCGGATTTTTTCTGCCGCTTCCATCGTGAGCGTCTGCTCATTTCCCATACCGGTTCCGATGAGGGCGATCTGGTTTTTTATTGTTTTTCCTGTAATTTTGGAAATTTTTCTGCACACCTGTGTAAATGTATCACCACTGTTTTGTTTTTCCGGATTGCCAATCACACAGGCAGTGATTCCTTCTGCCTCGGCAGCTTTTATTTTTTCCAGAAATCCACCGGTTCTGCCACTCTCCTTTGTGACCAGATACTTTATATCAAACTGTCTGATCAGTGCGCGGTTCATCTCCAATGAAAAAGGACCCTGCATCGCAATGATCTGTTTTCCACAAATACCGTTCTTTTCACAGAGAGAGAGGCTCTCCAATCCCGGCAATACACGGACAAACAGGCGGTCTTTTAACGCTTCCTTCCGACTGTACGCAGCAAGCTCTTTGCTCCCGGTCGTGAGCAGGATGTTTCCATCTGTGGAGTTTAAAAAGTCTGCACATTCTGTGGCGTCACTGCACAGGATCACATCTGAGTGATTTTCCTGTATTGTATCCTTATTTAAAGCAATATCCGAAGTCTCCCTCTGCAGCCGGATATATGGAATCTCCGTATTTTTCAGGCTTTCCCTGATATTTTCTGAAACTGCCGTTGCAAACGGATGCGTTGCATCCACCACCGCTGCCACCTCGCTCTGTGTGATGAACTTCTGCATTTCCTCCAGATCCATCCTGCCTTTATGAACCGTAACTCCATCCATCTCCGGCATGACGATCTCACCATATTCTGTTGCCACGGAAACAATACATTGGATTCCATTTTCAGACAATGTCTGTGCTAACATGCGTCCTTCTGTTGTTCCTGAAAAAATTACAATTCTATTCATGAATTTCTTTCTCCTGTTTACACGATTGTCACATGCAAATTAAAATACAGCATACTTTAAACCGCCGGATCCGGCAGCACATACCCTCTCGGTGTGACAAGTTTCCCACCTATGATTTTTGTTCTGGAATTTCCAATAAATACCGTTGTAAACATATTTACCTGACGCTCCCACAATTCTGCGAGTGTGCAGACTTTACAGGCTGTGTTTTCTCTTCCGATATTTTCCACATAGCCACAGGCTCTCTCCGGCTCCACTCCGTTTTTTTGTAAAATGTCACAGGCCTTCTTAAGATAATCTGCCCTGTGGTGGCTGGATGGATTATAGATTGCCATGCAGAAATCACCCATCGCCGCTGCCGCAAGCCTTTTTTCGATAAGCTCCCACGGCGTCATAAGATCACTTAAGCTGATGACGCAGTAATCGTGGTTTAGTGGCGCTCCAAGCGCCGCTGCCCCACTGTTTGCCGCTGTGATCCCCGGGATCACCTCAAGTTCACATCCCGGATGCGCTTCCGACATCTCATAGAGCAGGGATGCCATTCCATACACACCTGCATCCCCACTGCATACCATCGCAACCGTTTTTCCTTTTTCTGCTTCCTCAAAACACATCTCACAGCGTCTGACTTCCTGTTTCATCGGTGTGGATAAAAATTCTTTTTCCTGATATTTACTGCCTAATAATTTTAAATACACCGGATATCCAACGATCACATCGCTGCCGCACAATGCCTGGTCTGCCTGTGGAGTCATCATTTTCCCGGTTCCCGGTCCCATTCCCACGATATAAATTTTACTGCTCATCGATTCTGTACTCCTTTGCCAGTTCTCTTTCCAATTTCCAGTCGTATTTTACAATTGCGATCGTCATGCCATTTTCCGCCTGCTTCCGCAAAATAAAAGTTCCTTCTTCGTTTGCCGCTTTCATTGCAGCCCTCTCGCAGACATTGTCCACACCTATCTTTTCTTTTACAAAAGAGGACTCCTGAAAGTCTCCCTTTACCTGTTTTAACTCCTCCGCGGAATAGGTTAAAAACGGAATCCGGTTTGCCATACACCACCTCAGCAGGCCTTTCTCCTCTTTTTTCAGATCAATGGAAGCTGCTGCGCGCACAAGTCTTTTTTCAATGCCTGCATGATCCAGCCACTTTTGTATAAATGCATCCAGTTCCTCAAAGCTTTTTCCCCTGCGGCAGCCGATTCCTAAAATATATTCTCTCGGCTGTAATCCGAGTACTCCCTGCTCTAAGTCTGTTTTCTCCGATGAGATCACAATATCCGGCGTTTTTCCATCCAGTATTTTGGCTGAGACTTTTGCAATCCCCTCCCGGTTATAAATGGAAAGACCACATTTTTTTGCAAACAGATCCACAGAAAACGTATGATTCACATCAGTTGCCGTTGTGATGACCGGAATCCCGCCGATCTGCCCTGCAATCTGTTCTGCGAGCTCATTTGCACCTCCCATATGCCCGGAAAGCAGCGGGATCACAAAAGTCCCTGCCTCGTCTGCCACAACCACCGGGCTATCACTCAGCTTATCCGACACAAATGGTGCAATCATGCGCACTGCAATGCCACAGGCTCCAATTACAACAATGGCATTTTTCTCTGCAAACTGCTGTCTTGTCCAGTCAGATAGCGATAATCCAAGTTTTTTTGCTTCTTCCGTTTTCGTGCCTGCAAAAGCCTGTCTGATTTTTTCTGCAAGTTTTGTTCCGTTCTCTGTAAACGTAATGATACTGATATTCATTCTTTTTCCCTTGATTTTTTTATCTTACGAAATTCCGTCTCAAAATCCGGCGCATACAGTCTGGATTTCCCATAATTCTGATGTGCCACAATATCTCCCACGATGATCAGCGCTGTTTTGGTAATGTCATGCGCTTTTGCCGTCTCTTCTAACTGTTCCACCGTGCACAGATACGCTTCTTCCTCCGGCCAGGTCGCCTTGTATACAATCGCTGCCGGTGTGTCTTTCCCATACCCGCCTGCGATCAGCCGTCTGCCCAATTCTCCCAGCATTCCTGTACTTAAATAGATTGCCATGGAAGCATGATGTGCTGCAAAACTCTCAATGCTCTCTCTCTCCGGCACTTTGGTTCTGCCTTCCATGCGGGTAATGATCAATGACTGGGATACTTCCGGTAAAGTATATTCCAGATTTAACAAAGCTGCCGCTCCAAAACAGGCACTTACTCCCGGACAGCTCTCATACAAAATACCTTTTTCATCCAGCAGATCCATCTGTTCGCGCACTGCTCCGTAAATGCTCGGTTCCCCAGTGTGAAGCCGCACTGTCGTAAGCTTTTGTTTTTCTGCCTCTTCCATGATAGCGAGTACCTCTTCTAAGGTCATGTATGCACTGTTATGTATCTCACACTCTTTTTTGCAATAAGATAAAAGTTCCGGATTCACAAGCGAACCCGCATAAATTACCACATCCGCCTGTTCTAACAGACGCATTCCACGCACCGTGATAAGATCTGCCGCTCCAGGTCCTGCTCCCACAAAATAAACCATCGTTTTGTTTCCTTTCCTATAAATCACATCAATTCCTGTAAAAACTTCTCTGCTCCAGAGGACTTTGCCAGCTCTCCAAATTCATTGGAGTAAAGGATAACCTCGATCTGCATTTTTCCTGCCGCCCGTTTGTTCAGATAAAACATGATTTTTGACAGCAGATCCTGCATCACAATATCTTTTTTGCCACAGGCATCCAGTTTCCTGACTGCTTCTTCCGTGGTGACACATTGCAGGATTTCCTCTAAAACCGGATAAGGCACCTGATTTCTCACAGAAGCTGCGGCAAGCACTTCCATACGGCAGTCTCCCTCTCTGGAATGTGTGTTCATGATTCCTCCTGCCACTTTCACAAGTTTGCCGATATGTCCTGTGAGCAGCATTTTTTCAAATCCAGTGGTGATCGCCATATCAATGGTGTCTCCGATAAAATTACTGCACTTTACGCTCCGGTCAAGGTCGTAACCATATGTTTTTTTCATGTAATCCAACCCGTAATTACCGGGCGAAACAGCGGCGATTCCATAACCTTCTGCCTTTTTCTGGTTCAATTCCACTTTGATCGTATCAAGAAGCGCCTGACTGCTCATCGGTTCTACGATCCCGGAAGTTCCCAAAATGGAAATTCCCCCGACGATCCCAAGCCTCGGATTGAAGGTCTGCTCCGCCAAACGTTCTCCATCGGGCACCGAGATCGTGATATGAAGTTCTCCGGAGAAATCTGCCAATGCGCATACTTCCTGCACTTCTTTTTCGATCATCTCCCGTGGCACATGATTAATGGCTGCATTTCCGACCGGCTGGTCTAATCCTGGCTTTGTCACTCTGCCAACACCCTCGCCACCGTCAATGCAAATGACTGCCCGTTTCTCCTGCATCGCTTCCACATGAATGTCTGAAAGTTGTCTGTTATTCTGCCCCGGTATTTTTTTCTCCCGGTCTGCAAAACGCACCGTGGAAAAAATAAGTGTCCCGGATGTAATATCGGGATCATCTCCACCATCTTTTCGTACTGCGCAGGTAACTTCTGTTTCACTTCTTGTAATTTCAAGTATCTCTGTTTGAAACAGAATCCCTTTCGGCGTCTGTATTGTTATATTTTGTTTTAACTTTCCTGTCAGAAGCATATATACTGCTGCTTTTGAGGCAGCCGCCGCACAGCTTCCTGTTGTAAATCCATATCGCATCATTCATCCACTCTTGCATGATTTTCTTATGGTCTGCACGGCAACTCAGCAGACCAGTGAATCTATTACTTAAATTTACATTTAATTTTTATCTCGAAGTTCATATAAAAGTGCATTGCAGATTGCCGCTGCAATGTTACTGCCACCTTTTCTTCCCCGGTTGATAATATACGGTACATCTGTTTTTAAAATCAGATCCTTTGCAGCCTCCACATTCACAAAGCCAACCGGAACCCCGATAATAAATGCCGGGCGGTATTTTCCACTTTGTATCATTTCATATAATTCGATCAATGCTGTCGGCGCATTGCCTATGGCAAAGATCACCGGCTTTTCTATCTGTGCTGCTTTTTCCATGCTCGCAGCTGCCCTTGTGACACCGCGCTCTTTTGCAATCTTTGCCACCTCTTCCTCAGCCATAAAACAGTGTGCCTCTCCTCCGTATTTTGCCAGTTCTTTTTTATTCACGCCGACAAGTGCCATGTTTGTATCGGTGACAATGTCTGCACCATTTTGTATCAGTTTTTTTGCGATCCCGACCGCATGGGCGGAATAAGTCATGGTCTTTGCATAATCAAAATCTGCACTGGTATGGATGGCTCTCTTCGTCACAAGTTCCTGCTCTTTTGGAAGAACGATTCCTTTTTCCTCCAGCTCTTTTGAGATTATGGCAAAGCTTCGTTTTTCGATATCCTGTGGTCTGACGTATTCTATGTTTTTCATCTGATTGTATCCTTTAATTGTGTAATCAATTTTTCATTCTCTTCATGTGTCTTCACTGCAATACGATAGTATCCTGTACGTAGTCCCCGGTAATTGCTACAGTCACGAATTAAAATTTTTTTCTTCAGCAAATCATGATAGAGCTGACGCTCTGTCTTTAAGAGCAGGAAATCTGCTTCCCCGGGGTGGACTTTGATTTCCAGCTTTTCCAGTTCTGACTTTAGATATGCACGCTCTTTCCCAATGTATGGAATGGTCTTGTTACAGTATTCCGTCTCATCTAATGCCGCAAGTCCTGCTGCCTCCGCAATGATTGAGATGTTCCACTCCGGCAATTGATTGAAAATCTGCCCTGCCTTGTTCTGGCTGCCACAGAATAAGAAGCCCAGACGCACACCCGGGATCGCATATAATTTTGTGAAAGCCTTCACAATAATAACATTTGGATATTCCTGCATGGAATGTGTTTCAAAAAATCCCTTTTTCCTTGTAAATTCCAGAAAACATTCATCTATCACAACGGTTATCTTTTTTTCCCGGCATCTGTCACATATTTTTTCCAGCAGCACGTCTTCTATTGTATTGCCAACCGGATTATTCGGGTTCGCCAGAAATAATAAATCCACATCCTCCTGCAATTCCTGCAGAAACGCTTCGGTCAGGCAGAACCCTTCCCTCTCTGTCATCTCATAATAGGAAACCTCTGCCTCTGTCACGTTTGCAACTTTCTCATAACCATAAAAGGACGGCACCGGTATCACAATTTTTCCCGGTTTGGTTGCATGGACGACTGCCACAAATAACTCAGATGCTCCGTTCCCACACAAAATATGTTTCTCCGGGATATGATAGTGCGCTCCGATTTTTTCGATCAGTTTCGCATGATGAATGTCCGGGTAATGCTCACAGAGTTCCAAAGATTCCTGCATTGCCTCCTTCACTTTTTCCGGTATTCCAAAAGGATTGATATTTACTGAAAAATCCAGTTCTATTTCATTTTGATAAATGTCTCCACCGTGTATGATCGGACGCATTTTCTCTCCTCCTCTCTGGTCTAAGAAATAAGCAGGATGATCCAAAGTACCGACAGACAGATCACTTCACACAGGACAGCCGTCGCATAGAGCAGACGGTCTGCACGCTTAATATCCTCTGTCTCCACTGCTCTTTCTGCATCCCCGATATAAGGCTTTTCCACGATTTTTCCAAAATAACTTGCGTTTCCTGCAAGCCGGATTCCAAGTGCACCTGCACACACTGCTTCCGTCTGTGCCGAATTGGGACTTGCATGGTTGTAACGGTCTCTCTTAAAAATATACCATGCACGCTTTCCGTCAAACTCTTTTCCACAGAAGAAACAGGAAATTACCATGAGCAGTGCGCTGATCCTCGCCGGAATGTAATTTACGATGTCATCCAATTTTGCCGCTGTTCTGCCAAAATACAGATATCTGTCATTCTTATATCCTACCATGGAATCCATGGTATTGACAGCTTTATAGAAGAATCCGAGAATAGGTCCGCCGATTGCTGTGCAGATCATCGGTGCAATCACGCCGTCAGAAGTATTCTCTGCCACAGTCTCGATAGCTGCCTTTGCAATACCTGTCTCATCCAGACATTCCGTATCTCTGCCGACGATCATAGAAACCACTTTCCGTGAGGCTGCAATATCACCTTTTTTCAGTTCCTGATAGACTTTCATGCTCTCTACTTGCAGGCATTTCGTGGCAAGAATCTGGTAGGTCATAATGCTCTCGATTACAACCCCAAGATACGGATGCAGTCTGTAAGCGCCAAGTAAAAGCACAGCCGTCACAAACACCGTACTGCTCAAAACTGCAAGTACAAGCAGCATTCCTCTCCTTTGTTCCTGCTCCGGTGTGGTATGTTTTTCTTCCGTTTTGCTGCCGAGAAGTCTCTTTTCCAGAAAACTGATCCAGTTTCCAATCAGACGGATCGGATGCGGCAGCCAGTAAGGATCTCCAAGCAGCAGATCCATGAGAAATCCCGCCAGCATGGAAGCAATATGATAAATCATGATTTAATTTCCTTTCTTATCTATTGTAAATGTTCACTTTTTGAGTCCTCACATCCTATCTTAGTCAGACTTGTTATCTTCCATCTGCCCTGGATCCATTCCAGCACAGTTTCATATCCTTCCCCGTTTTTCACCTGAAAATCAAAATATTCCCCTCCGGTAAAACTGCTTAACACCGCCATGATCGTACCGCCATGCACTACGGCTGCGACCGGGATTTCTGTTCCACGATCACTGTTCAGATATCGCGGATCTGTGTCGTTTTGTATTCCGGTGTTCTTTTCTGATCTTTTTAAAATATCAGACATCATCCGGTCAAAACCTTCCATGGAACGCCAGATAAACTGCTCTCTTGACTCTCCGCCGGGAAATGGCAGTGTTCCATTGCTGTCGATCCACTTCTGATAGCAGGGATCGTCCTTTAATTCCTCATAATTTTTCCCCTCAAACTGCCCGAAATCCATCTCCTTCCATTCCGGGATCAGGATTGGATTCCTCTCAAAAAGCAGTTCCGCTGTCTGAACGCAGCGTTTCATCGGAGATGTATACAAAAATTCCGGTGGACTGGAAAAATATTCCTTCTTTTTTTCCTGCAAAAGACGGTTTCCTGTTTCAGACAACGGTTCATCTGTTTTTCCAAGATAACGGTGTTCTCCGTTCGCCTGTGTCATGCCATGTCTGATCCATGTGATTTTTACTTTTATTTTATCTTCTGTCCCATTCCACATATGATGCGCTCCACTGTCTCCGCTTCCTCTGCAAGCTCAATCAATAATCTGCCGACACGTTCCCTGTATTCCCGTTCCTGCTTATCCATCGGCACAATGCCGTTGCCGATCTCGTCGCAGATAAAGATACAATCCGGGTGCTCCTTATAATATTGCAACACGATCTCTTCCGCCGGTTTTCCCTCCTGTAAAAGCTGTTTCACCCAGAGATGCAGATCATTTACAACCGGTACCTCCTGCCCTTTCAGCTTTTCCTGCACATAGGCAAGTTTGCCCTGCGCATATCCTCCGATATATAATTGCATGCTTTTTCTCCCATTCTGCAAACTTCTGTTTTCAAGATTACAATAAATATCCAGCCACCGCAACAGCAGCTGCCGCAGCCGCCTCACAGACTGTCACAAAAAATCCGGCAGTGTCACCCGTGATACCTCCAAGTTCTTTATAACTTTTCCTTTTAAAATAAAAGAAACTGAGCAGTGCCGCCACAATTGCCGCGGCTCCATACCATCCGGATACGATCAGCATAAGTACCACGCAAAGCGCTGCCTGAAAATATAAGGCTGTTTTCACTCTCACTTTCTGTGCACTGGATGCAAAGGTATACAAAAGTCCCTCTTTCTTTGCCGGCTGCAATGTCATAACTGCAATCCCACTAAAGCATCTCGCCAGAAAAAATACGGCTGCCAGCGCAGACACCGCCTTTCTGGTATGTATTTCTGAAATTGCCGCGATATCGATCATATAATAAAGAGCCAGCATAATTGCCGCGAATGCCCCAATATGGGAATCTTTTAAAATCTCCAGCTTTTTTTCCCGGCTCTGATACGAATGAAATGCGTCCATCGTGTCCATATATCCATCCACATGAAATCCACCGGAAATCATTAACGGAATTGCCGCAGCAATCAATGCATAACAGACATTTCCTATGGCAAGTTTCTCACATAACACTGTCCAACCGTAAAAAAACAGTCCGATTACTCCGCCGATCCAAGGAAAAAAACACATCATATACTCCATGTCCTCTTCCTTCCACTCAAACTGCGGCACAGGGATTTTAGAATAAATGGAAAATGCGATCACCATCGCTTTTAATAGTTTCATAACCTCATCCTTTCAGCTCCACCGGAATTCCGACCACGACCTCTGCCACCCGGTCTGCCAGACGCGCAAGCGCTACATTGATCCTGCCAAGTGCTTTCAAATACTCCATAGTTCCGGCATCATAGATTACGCCGTCCTCAAATACATTGTTTGTGACAATCACAAGATTGTCCAGTTTTTGTGAAAGAATCTGCATCTCAGATACAATTTTCCCAACCACTTCCTCTGCGGATTTTATGCCGTCTTTTGTGAACATTTCATTCGCTGTGAGATTTGACATACATTCAAGCAGCGCGGATTTCTTTTCTGCGTTTCCTTGCACTTTCATCTCTGCTTCTTGTCTGTATTGCGCCTGCTCTGATTCTCCCGCACATGCAAACTCGATTTTTCCTACATTCATCGGGCTTTCGATCGTAAGAAACCCTTTTCCTGCCCGCAGTTTCCGATGCCGCTCTACTTTTTTTTCGCCCTCTGCATCATAAATCTGCATGGTTGCAATATAATATCTGATTCCTTCGCAGGAAGACAGCAGACTTTCTGCATATGCAGATTTTCCACTGCCGCTTCCCCCTGTCACCAATGTGATCATCCTGATAACAGCACCTTTCTATTACGTAAAAAATATTTCCAGGACTTTATCAAAACCTGTGATACTCCTCAATTTTAAAATCGCCAAACGTAGCCCCTGTCTCATATAAACTCATGGCAATATCTAGCAGGGAAAACATCATGACTGCCCCCGTTCCCTCTCCCAATGCAAGTCCTGCATCCAAAACCGGAGAAAGCCCCAGCTCCCGCATCAAAAGTTCCGAAGCCGGTTCCTTTCCTTTGTGGGATGGAATGATAAATTCTTTTGTTCCCGGGCAAAGCCGCTCTGCTGTAAGCGCTGCCACCGCACTGATGACACCGTCTGCCACGATCGGCATATGGTATTTTGCACCACCTAAAAACACACCGCAAAGCCCTGCAATATCCAGCCCGCCGACAGAGCATAGAATACGCATCGGCTCTGTCCCTCTCAACTGATATTTTTCCAGTGCCGCTGTGATCACCTGTCTTTTTCTGGCAAGCCCTTCATCACTTAATCCGGCGCCCCGTCCTGCCACGATCTCCGGCGGAACGGAAAGCAGCGCGGCAGCCATTGCCGCACTTGTCGTCGTATTGCCAATTCCCATCTCTCCGGTGCCAAGCAGCGTATATCCAGCTTCTTTGCACTCTTTTACAAGTTCCATCCCAACCCGGACCGCCTGCATGGCTTCTCTCTCTGACATCGCAGGTTTTAGCAGAAAATCATTTGTACCTTTTTTTACTTTTCTGCTGATAACTCCCGGAAAAATCCGGTCGGTGTTAACACCGATATCCACCGGAAAAATCTCTGCGCCAACAGCTTTCGCCATTTTGCAGACCGAAGTATTTCTTTTTCCGAGATTCTCTGTCACCGCTGCCGTGATCTCCTGCCCGGACTGGCTGATGCCTTCCGCCACAACGCCATTATCTGCGCACATGACGATCACTGCTTTTTTCGCAATATCAATCTCTGGCGACCCAAGGATTGCCCCGATCCTTGCGAGAAGTCCCTCAAACTCCCCCAGACCATCCAGCGGTTTTGCCACACGATCCCAGTTTGCTTTGATTTCCTGCTCTATCTTTTTGTCAGGTATATCTATTTTAAATTCCATTATTTTTCCTCTTTAATCTTCAATCCAAAACAGAAAATCAAATCGCAGCTTCCCGCAGCATCGCATACACTGCTTCCATATCCATGGACTCCCGCAGACCGTCTGCAAGTTTATCATACTGCATCTGCTTAAACTGCCCGTAACTTATCATCTGCCCGGTATCCAGCACCACACCCTTCCGTTCAGCCAGGATACTAACCAGTGTCTCTGCCAGCGTTCCCTCGTCAAAAATGCCGTGAACATATGTTCCGTATACGTTACCGGAAAAGATTCCGTCGTATTTTACACTGCCATCTGCTTCGTTTTGTATTCTGCACATGTAACGCTTCTCATTACCTCTGCTTTCCGGATTTATGACACGCTCACTGTCTACGATGCTTCCACCGTCTACGGTGCTTCTATTGTCCACATTACTTCCACTGTCTACGGTACTGCCCATGTGGATCTCGTATCCGCGCACGCTCTTTCCGGAAAGACCAGAGAGTGCTCCGGAAATTTTTCCAAAAGTTCCCGTTACCTGTGTTCTTGTTTTTTCCTGTTTCAGCTCCGTCGCAGCCGGAAGCAGTCCCATACCTTTCATGCTTCCACCGTTTTCCACCTGATATGGATCACGGATTGTCTCACCCAGCATCTGATATCCGCCACAGATCCCAAAAACAATGGTATCCTGCGCTTTCTTTTTGATCAGCGCCTCCAGACCATTTTCCCGCATCCATTTCAGATCGGCCATTGTATTTTTACTGCCCGGAAGCACGATCATGTCCGGGTGGTGTAAGTCTCTCACACTGTCCACATAGCGCACGGAAACCTGCCTGATCTGCTCTAAGACAGACAGATCCGTAAAATTGGAAATTCTTGGATAACGTATGACTGCAATATCGATCAGGCCTTCCTCCTTGCGGTCAAATCTGCTGCTTAAGCTGTCCTCATCATCAATGGATAGCTCCATATAAGGCACAACGCCCACGACCGGCACATGTCCCCGCTCCTCCAGCATCACAACGCCCGGATCTAATATGGTTTTATCTCCACGGAATTTATTGATGATGAGCCCTTTTACACGTTCCTTTTCTGACTCTTCGAGCAGCATTAACGTTCCGAGAAGCTGTGCGAACACGCCGCCCCGGTCAATGTCTCCCACAAGAAGCACCGGCGCATCTAAAAGTTCTGCCAATCCCATATTGACAATGTCATTTTCCCTCAGATTGATCTCTGCCGGACTTCCTGCGCCTTCGATCACGATAATATCGTTGTCTTTTTCTAACTCCCGGAATGCCTTTTTGATCTCCGGGATCAACTGTTTTTTATACGCAAAATAATCTCTGGCACTCATATTCCCAAGCACTTCACCGTTCACGATCACCTGTGAACCGACATGTGTGGTCGGTTTTAACAGGATCGGATTCATTGCAGCCACCGGCTCCACTCCTGCTGCCTCCGCCTGCATCACCTGTGCGCGTCCCATCTCAAGTCCTTCCTTTGTGATAAAAGAATTCAGTGCCATATTCTGGGATTTAAACGGTGCCACCCGGTATCCGTCCTGTCTGAAAATCCTGCAGAGTCCTGCCACGATCAGGCTCTTTCCTGCGTTTGACATCGTGCCCTGCACCATGATCACTTTTGCCATAATTCTATCTCCATTCCACAGTCTTCTGCCTCCTGCAAAAGCTGTCTGTTCAGCCTGTTCTGTGATTCAAATACCGTCTGGCAGCAGATCACCTTTCTGCATGCGCACATCACCTGTTTTGCCGCCTCATAATGTTGCCTCTCAAAGTCCTGATACGCCTCCGCAGCGATCACCTGCACCGCAAGCGCTTCTGCCGCCGGATAATCAATATCATTTTTTCCTAAGATCCCCACTGCAAATGGAATCCCGTTTCTCTGAAGCTGCCGGAACAGAAAACTTCCCGTACCATTTCCGGCGATCACAAATACCTCCGGTATGCCTCCGCACTTTTTCAGTTCCACGCAGCCGTTTTTCTCCTGAAACGTTCCGTCCGTGATCTCATAAAGCTGATCGACAAATCCATCTGTAAAGACTTCCTCCGGCGTGCCATAATGCTCAATGTTTTCCCCTTTGACGCAGACAATTTTGTCCGACACACGCTCTGCAAGATCAAGTTCATGCAACGACATGAGAACACCGATTTTTTTCTTCCGCGTCATCTCCTGCAGCATGGATAAAAATTCGAGTTTGTACTTTACATCCAGATAAGATGTCGGCTCATCAAGGATCAGAATCTCCGGCTCCTGACACAGCGCTTTTGCAAGCAGTACACGCTGTTTCTGTCCATCACTCAGGCTCATAAAATTGCGTTCTTTTAACGGTGAAATGCGGATCTGTTCCATGCACTGCGCCACCACCGCCTCATCTTTAGGTGTCAGGATACCAAGTCCTCCGGTATACGGATATCTCCCCATCGCCACAACGTCTGCCACTGTCATCAGCTCCGGCGTGATGCGCTCTGTGAAAACAATGGACATTTTCTTTGCCAGCTCTTTTTCCGGCAGTTCACTTAAATTGATATTTTCCACATAAACACTGCCGCGAATCTCCTGCAGCTGCTTTGCAATAGTCTTTAAAATCGTGGATTTTCCTGCCCCATTCGGGCCAATCAGTGTCACGATCTCTCCCATTTTCAGAGAAATTCCTATCTCTTTTATCAGTTCTCTTCCGTGATATCCAACGGACAGTCCGTCCGTGTGCAAAAGTTCCCGTTCTTCCATTCCGCTCCTCATCTGCTTCTTTAATACCGTTCCTGTCTCTGTTTTAACATGACTGCAATCATCACCGGTGCACCAAAAATCGCCGTCACGGTACTGATACTCATCTCCGTTGGCGCAAACACCATCCGCGCCAGAAGATCACAGAACATGCAGAATACTGCCCCACCTAAAAAACATGCCGGTATCATGATGATTGGTTTTGCCGTCCGGAATAACCGCTTTATCATCTGCGGCACCGCGATCCCGACAAACGACACCGGTCCTGCAAACGCTGTTACCACTGCGGATAAGATGCTCGATAAGATTACGAGCAATACGCGGAACATTTTGATATTGACACCCATATTTTTTGCATAAGTCTCTCCTAACTGGTACGCTTCCATCGGTTTTGACAAAAAGAATGTCAAAATGCCGGTAACGGCTACAACAAACACGATTGTTTTCACATTCTCCCATGTGATACCGGAAAAACTTCCCATCGACCAGTTATGAAGATTCACAATGTCGGAATCCTCTGCAAACGTCACAAGAAAATCTGTGACTGCGGAACAGATATAGCCGATCATCACTCCGATCAGCACTAAAAATGACATATTCTGAACTCTCGGTGACATCAGAAGCACACAAAACATTGACAGCATAGATCCTGCGAACGCCGCCACGATCAGATCCACAGAAGATAATGTTCTGGAATATCTTAAGAACACGATCATCACGACCGCCACAAATAATTTTGCCCCGGAAGAAATACCAAGAACAAACGGTCCTGCGATCGGATTATGAAAAAAAGTCTGCAGCAGATACCCGGACAATGCCAATGCACCGCCGAGCAGGATTGCAGCAAATGTTCTCGGAATGCGGATCTGGAACAGAATAGTTGCATAAAGTTCATCCTGCTCCCCCCGGAACTGTCTCAAGATGTCCGAGATTGAAATCTGCACACTTCCGGCACACACACTGATTGTGAAAAAAATCACAAGCAGTGCCACAAGCACCACAAAGCAGACCGTATATCTTATTTTTCTATTTGAGCTTATACATGTAGGTAAGTTCATCCGTATCCTCCGAGGTCAGCATCTCATGAAAATCATGGATAATGCTTCCGGTATCCATTGTATCCTGATAAAGGTTTTTCCCGATACACCATACGTTTCCGTCTTTGACTGCCTTAAAATCTGCAAAAAGACTGTTTTTTGCCAGTAAATCATCAACCGTTGTCAGATTGCCGTCAATCGTGCTGTTATAGACGAGATAATCTGCGTCTTTCGCCTGCGCATAGAATTCTTCCATCTGCATATTGACACTGGAAGCTGCGTTATCCTCGCCCTTTAAATTCTGGAACACATACTCCCCACCGGCAATGTCGATCATTTTCGGAACATAGTCATTGCTCTTCCGCACACTGACCGTTCCCGCTGTTGTAACATAGAAAAATGCAACCGTCTTTCCGGTAGCTTTCACATTAGAAAGCTCTTTCACATACTGTTTCTGTTCCTCAAATGCCTTCACAGCCGCATCTTCTTTCCCGGTCAGCACTCCATAAAGCTTTACCCACTCGGTCCTGCCGAGCGGATTGGATTCATAACTGGAATGGTCGACTAAAACCGGAATGCCAAACGATTCCAGATTCTCCTTCACCTCCGGTGAATGTCCGATCATCGTTGATTCAATGGCAAGCTCACAGTCTTTCGAACAGATCAGTTCATAATCAGGTGCATTGTACTTTCCGGCATATACGATCTGCCCGCTTTCCATTGCCGCCTTTGCCCCCGGGATCTCCCATTTTTCCTCGGTCAGTCCTGACAGGCAGATGTGATCCAGAGCATCGATACTGCAAAACATGTCCATAGTTGCAGAGGCAACCAGATAAATATTGGACACCGGGGCATTTAAAACGGTGATGCCCTCCTCTAAATCTTCCGGCACTTTTTCCTCTTCGGTATTCAGTAAAAATCTGCTTCCATCCGATATGGAAATCAGTGTAAAACCGTTCTCATAATAATCCACTGTAAACTCCGTGGCATAATCTAAATCCATGCTCTTTTCATAAGTCAGTTCACTGCTGATCTCATGATCCTCACTCTTCCAGGAAGTCTGACTGTCCCCACATCCTGCCATCTGGATGCAGGCAAAAAGCAACATACACCACAGACCGATTTTTTTTATCTGCTTCATTCTTTTTTTCCTTTTCTCTTCCGCTGTATCTGCCACGCTGTGATACTTACTGCGATCACGGCTGCAACGTAGACAACTGCGATCACTTCCATCGGTTTTTTTCCGGCGTTTGCAATGGAAGCACTGTCGAGCAGAATCGTATATTCAATCTCATGCGGCACGCTCATGGCTATCGTATCTGCCGTTACCGGCACTTCTTTGTCAAAAGCAGTCACAGGCAGTTCGAAAACAGAGTTGCCCCCTGTATTGACCGGAAGATAAGTCTCTCCGTCCAGCGTCATATAATCATAATTTGGACTGCTCCACTCAATCTCAATGACAGCTTTCTCATCCTGCACCTGCAAAATTGCCGGTGATGTGACAGACGCCCTGCCGCTTCCCCCTGTCAGCTGCACTTCAATCTCATATTCCCCATCCGGGAGATCAACCTGTATTCCTTTTTCCCATACTTCGGTTCCGTTTCCGTTGCTTTGCATTCTGTTTTTCTCTCTTTCCTGTTCGGCGGTCTGTTCCAGATGATGTTTATGGAGTTCTTCTGACTGAATAGAACAAAGAGTTGCTTCGCAACTCTTTGTGCGCTGATGCGCGCAAGCTTTAGCTTGCATAATTCTTCTGCGCATCAGTCGCATCCTCGCGGAGCGTTTTTATTACATAGGAAGTAATTTCCTATGTAATGAAAAAAGCGTCTCTTTTTCACAAAAGAAACGCTGCACTCAAATCACAATATAAAATTTTTCCTGTCCTATCTTACAAAAATGATCTAAAAACAGGTCAAATTTTCTCATCCGTACAGCCAGTTACTCGTGGCGTGGAAACATTTTTGTTTCCCGTACAACAATCAGGCAGGTCTCCTGACTTACAGATCATCATGCATTGCCCTCTTCCCGGCTGCCCAGTGAGTTTTTGGCATGCACTCCCTAAATACAGTGACGAGTTCGCACAGGATTCGCACCTGTTTCCCTTTTCACCAGATCCGGCAGAGTGAGGTCACCCTGCCTATCTGACACCTGTTTGTTTCATTATCAAGTTCGTTTGAACTATAACATATGCTTTTAAAAATATCAATCGTTTTCCAAAAACCTATTCAACACTGGCAAAACTATTCGCAGCGATCATCTTTTTCAATTGTGTGGCAGCCTCCTTAAATGGGTGCTTGCTGTCATAGATCAGACAGATATTCCGGGACGGTATCTTCTCACACAGGGGTATCTCTGACACCTCTCCCCTGTCAATCGCATCCTTTGCCATCGGTTTTGGTATAAAAGCCAGCCCCAGTCCGCTTCTTACCAGTGGAAGGATCTGATCCGCCGTTGCAGTCTCTGTATCCGGCTCAAAGTCCAGACCATAAGAAGCAAATAACTGCCTGTAAAACTGAAAGGTCACCGTCTCCTTTCCAAGACAGATGAGCGGATATTGCATAATCTCCTCAAATGTTGTTTGCTTTCCTGCCAGATGCCCGAACTCTGTTCCACCGATCAGTATTTCCTGATATGAATGAAGCATTGTCATGTGGAGCGGTGCATCCGCTTTTACAGGTGTGGAAACGACTGCAAAATCAACCGTTCCCCTTCTCACCGCTTCCACCGCCTGCGGTGTGGAATGATTGTAGATCTTCAGCCGGATTCCCGGGTATGTATTGTGAAACTCTTTTAACTTATCCAGAAGAAACAAATTTAACGCGGTCTCACTGGCTCCGATTGCAATACTCCCATGGGACAGTCCCACACATTCTGCCAGTTCCTCCTCTGCCGTAAAAAGCTGTTCCATGGCCGCTGCTACATGTGTATACAGCTTTTCCCCTTCCGTAGTCAGAAAAACTCCACGGTTCGTCCGCACCAGAAGCGTACAATGAAGCTGCTGTTCCAGACAGTTCATTGCCCTTGTCACATTCGGCTGGCTGTTTCCCAACACCCTTGCAGCCCTCGTAAAATTATTGTATTTCGCAACGTAATAAAAAATTTTATAATACTCAAAATTCACATCCATAGCTCGCCCTCAATCATATCAAATTATTATTTCTGCTATATCAATTATAGTTTTCACATATTTCTATTTCAATAGTATAATTTTAGCGAAAAAAAGAAAAGGAAGCGATTCATTTATGGCAGAAAAAACAATTTTTCCACGCGAAGAAAAAGCAGATGTTTTATTCAACAAAATATTAAATGATCCATGGGCATGTGAAAAACTCCAGGGGACTTTCTGCAATTCCCTGTTTTGCAATGAGGATAACAATTTTCCATTATCTCCCGCTGAATTTTCCCAGGCACTTTTTAATGCTTATCACAACAGAGATCTGTCAGCTTTTCTTATGGCAATCTGTCAAAATACATTATTCGATCTGCTCCGGAATTCATTTCTGATTCCGTACCGTTTTAACGCAGACGGCAGAACGAATCCGATTATCATGACTGACGAATCGGGCAATTTACTGCCCGGATATAAAACAACCGTACATGAAAAAGATTACCAGCATTTTTATGATGTCTACTGTGATCTTGACAATAAGAAAAATATTTATTTTGCACAGGCCTACCGTTACCGCCATGCCTATGCTTCTGAAAAAATGGATATGGAACAGCAGATTCTGGAAAAAAATACCGGTGTACTGATCATCCGCGAGCTGCCCGACACTGTCAAGCTGAAAGAGACAGAGGCAGAAGCTTATTCTGCTGTCTGGGATCTTATGATCAAACTGGAGAAAAGTCTTCCTATGGCGTATATTTTCTATGGGCAGGATTCTCTGGTAGAGGAAAACACCCGCTATGATGAGATTGGTATTTTTCTACCGGATTCGCTGTTTTTGAAGAATCTGGAACGACATGTAAAAAAAGCAGAGGCGATCATTTATGCAGAAGAATAATTATATGGATATCATGGAAAAAAATCATATGGAAATCCCCTGGCACGATTACACGGAAAACGACAGCAATGTTCTGATCAATAAAGCAGGGCTGATCGAGAAGGCTTCTGTTATCGGAAGAGTCGGATTGATCATGCTCTCCTGTGGAACCGGAGCATGGCGTGTCCGCACTTCCATGAACCGTCTTGCAAAGGAACTTGGTGTCACCTGCACCGTGGATGTCGGACTTATGTCCATCGAATTTAACTGTTTTGACGGAAAAGAATGTGTCTCACAATCCTTAAGCATTGCCAATACAGGTGTCAATACCTCAAAGCTTTACCGTATGGAACAGTTTGTTGACAATTTTCCAAAACAGGAAGCCCATCTGACAGGTGAAGAGATTCACAGACGTCTGGATGAAATCGAGTCTATTCACACACTCTACTCCCCTGCCAAACTTGGTCTCGCCGCTGCACTCGCATGTTGTGCTTTCACGTTCCTGCTGGGTGGTGGTCCGATTGAAATGGTTCTCGCCTTTATCGCAGCCGGTATTGGAAATGTGATCCGCACCAAACTGATCAAACACCATTATACGTTATTTTTAAATATTGCAGTATCAATCTCTGCCGCCTGTCTGACTTATACCGTATGTCTGCATCTGGCAGAAATGTTATTCCATATTCCGTCCTTCCACGAGGCAGGATATATCTGTTCCATGCTGTTTATCATACCAGGATTTCCATTCATCACAAGTGGAATCGACCTTGCCAAGCTTGATTTGAGATCCGGACTGGAACGCCTCACTTATTCCGTGATCATCGTGCTGGTCGCTACCATGTTTGCATGGATCATGGCATTGCTCTTAAAATTGCAGCCACAGGATTTTTCCTCATTATCCATCGATCCTGTCCTTCATCTGTTACTGCGGTTGATCACAAGTTTTTGCGGTGTATTCGGATTCTCTATTATGTTCAACAGTTCGATCCCGATGGCAGCCACGGCTGCCTTTATCGGTGCCATCGCAAATACATTGCGTCTGGAACTGGTCAACTTTACGGCTACACCTGCCGCTGTCGCCGCTTTTACAGGCGCATTAACCGCCGGACTTCTGGCTTCCATCATAAAAAAATGGAACGGTTATCCACGTATTTCACTAACCGTTCCATCCATTGTTATTATGGTTCCAGGACTTTACCTTTATCGTGCAATTTATAATTTCGGGATCATGTCACTGACAGAAGCTGTCTCCTGGTTTGCTGCTGCGATCATGATCATCATTGCGCTTCCGCTTGGTCTGATTTTTGCAAGAATACTGACAGACCGCACGTTCCGCTATTGCACCTAATGTAAATTTTTTCTTTCCATTAACAAACTTTTTCTAAGATTTCATTTAAGGCATTGCCACTGCTGGAATGACTTCTTACCACTTCGGCTTTGCTGCGCTCCGCCTCCGCTACCGCACATTTTACCATCTTGTGGGAAACTGTATTGGTAAACAGGATAATCAGATCCGGTGACCCAATCTGGCTGCTTAACTTTGCCGGCATCTGGGTAAATACTTTTGCCTTACATTTATGCTCCTTACAAATCTTTTTATACTGACACACCATACGGTCATGTCCTCCAATAATGACTACGCTCATAAATTATCCTTTCGTTATAATGCTTACCTTATTATAATGCTGCGAGCTGTTTTCCGAGGTCTTTACATGCATCTAAGGCGGCATCGTCCGGTGCTTCCTGGCAGATCACGCCCTCTCCGTTCACAACGGTTGCTCCGGCTGCTGTCATACGGTCTACCCAGTCACGCATCCACTGTCCATCGCCCCATCCATAAGAGCCAAACAAAGCGATTGTCTTACCTGCTGCAAATCCTTCCACATCGCATACAAATGGTTCCATCTCGCCTTCTTCGAGCACTTCTGCTCCCATTGCAGGACAGCCCATTGCGAAACCTTTTGCAGCTTTTAAATCATCTAAGGATGCACTTGCGACATCAACCACCACTGCTTCTTTTCCTGCTGCCGTTACACCCTCTGCAACTGCGTTTGCCATACTCTCTGTGTTTCCTGACTGTGACCAGAATACGATTGTTACTTTATCCATGATTCTTTCCTCCATACTATCTGCAGTTTTATGTTTTTTATTTTTTCACATTCCTGCATTTTCTATTCTTTATCAGTTATGTAGTTAGTATACGCTAACCTATAAGTAAAAATTAAGCATAACAGGCAGCCATCTCGCTCAAACTGCGTCCACTTGCAAGCAGCTGTATCAAAACTTTTCTTGCCTCTTCATATCTGTTAAACAAAGCCTTCTTCTCCTCTACATGTCCGTACACTTTCCAGTAGCCGGCATACAGATAATTGTGACCTTTGTTCTCAATGAATCCCTCCACATCTTCCACAGGATAACCGAGCAATAATCCCATCTCATGTGGAAATTCTGCAATCTGCTCCATACAGTCTGCATAGCGTTTCTGAAAACAGCTTAAAACATCGTTTAAATCCAGGCTTTCGTATCCAAAACTCTTCATCGACTGACAGACTCTATCCTGCATCAGGTACGCTTTCAACCCATCCTCGCGGTACACTAAAAAGGTTGCTTTATCTTCGCTTTCCAACAGCAGATAATAGGAAATACCGGAACGTTCCAACACCTGTTTCATCTGTGGTGCAAGTTTTTTCTCCACATTCAGTAAATTAGAAACCTTCATGCCGGAGATCATCGGTGCACACTGTACGACCAGATGTGTCTCAATTCTTTCTCTGTCTAATCTTGTGATCATCTCATATACTTCCTGACTCACTTTGCTCTCCTTTGCTTTTAGGTTAGTTATATCTAACTCATAGGCATATATTACACAAAAAAAGAAAACGTGTCAACACTTTTATTGAAACGTTTTCTCAAACTCTGCCCCTTTGACAATCAGCTGGGTATGCATTCATCTCAAATCCGATATCAGGATTTCTTTAACTCTTCCCTATACAATTCAGCTATATATGCCGGACCATTGCACCACAGCTTTGTTTTCTCATCATACAGTGCTTTTCCTGTCTTTGAACATAGAAAATCTGTCAATATCTCTTTTCTGTCCTTGCCCGTTTCTTCTGCAATTTCATCTGTCACCATAGTGATAAGAAGGTCTATTGTATAATTCATTTTTTCCTTTGGAATTGTTACTTCAGCCATATCTTCTCACCTTTCACAAATTTCAGACACTTAATAGCGGCTTCTGTTTTGAAGCAATATTGATCTTTTAGTTTATTGGGCAGCAACTGTTTAATACAAAAATCGTCTGCTTCCTTATCGCCTGCTGTCCCGAAAGCCCCGGCAAGGTAAGCAGTTAGGGTTGCGTTTGTTGCATCATCCGCAATCTTTCCTGCGATGATATCATATCTCGCCATTTCACGTTCAACTTCGATAAACATTTTTTTCTTTCGATGAGCGGCGATACAATGTAACCAATCCACATCTGCATTTTCAAAAATATGCATTTCAAGTTTTCCGACAGTTTTGAATTCAAAAGTTGAAACATATCCAAACTCCTGTCCCTCTTCAATTGTTCCGGTTGCGATTGCTTTGGCTATTGAGGTTCTCAGAAAACTTTCTGCCTGCTCCTTTGATGTTGTTAAATAAAATCCCTGCCCAAAATCTTTTCTCTTTGCACATTTGGCAAGTTCTGGCTCTTTTACTTCACAATAACTTCCATGATAGAGAACAAATCCATCTTTTAACTCAAGCACTAATCTCTATCCCCTTTCCTTGCAAAAATTCAGTAATATCTTCAAGCACAGCTTCATCGCCTTCACAATGAAAAATCCCATAACATTTTTCTATATATCCAAGAACATCAGCTTCTTTAAACAAGTGGATAATCTGTTCAACAGGTAAATGCCACTCTTCTGAAGCAAGCCGGATTAATCTTGTTTGCATGAAAGTAATCTCTGTTTTCTCACTCATAATGAATCCTCCTTAATTTCTTGGTCAATAAAATTGGAATTTCATTCAATCTTTAAATAACGAATAATATTTTTCTGCAACTGATGGTATCGCCCTTTAGTGTCAGGGTTCTTTCCACAATACTCTCTTTTCATTTGCTCATTAGGTTCATATACAATCGGAATATCGTATAAATCGAATTGCTCACGGGTAAGATCGACATAACATCCATCAATTTAATAAGAACCATCAGCACCAGCCGGCACTATTTCTTCCAAATTTCCCAAAGCCTTTTTTATTGCACCACTCATAGGATTTCCTTTCATATCAAAGCTATATCAATTCTAAAAACTTGAAGTTGGCTATTTCGTTGCAACAATACTTATCCAATGATTTTTTGCATTTGAATACGT
>ERZ1034946.333-NODE-333-length-28317-cov-51.172528_pt1 | contig 28317 bp, 21 predicted proteins | sample MGYA00520591_ERZ1034946 | MGnify/ENA primary metagenome ERZ1034946 (study PRJEB33766, sample SAMN09781753) | gut metagenome | biome: gut microbiome | host: Homo sapiens | place: Madagascar | study: EMG produced TPA metagenomics assembly of the PRJNA485056 data...
TTTTCTGGCATTGCAGCGATTTTATTTTTTGAAACTGTCAAAAACAGGATTATAAAAGGATGCTCTCTCCACGTCAATATCACTTACGCATTGCAAAATGCAGACAATTGGCATATCATAAATACAGCCATTACTAAAACTTATCCTAGGCAATTGCGAAACTCACCATAATCTTCTTTCAATTGTTCAAAATTAACAAAAACATTCAAGACACGCTCTCGCTACGTGTCGCTCGCAGCGGTACTAAGAAGCCTGACACAACTTAACGTTGTATCAGGCTTCTAAGTGCCGGCGGCTCCCCAATGTCTTTCATGTCTTTTGTCAATTTTTCACAATTCAATTTTAGTTGTTATGAGTTTCGCAATTATCTATAAAACTTATCATAACGAAAGGAACTCTTCATGGAAATCGAACGCAAATATTTAATTGACCGGCTCCCGGAAAATTTGGAACAATATGAATGTAAACACATTGAACAGGGTTATCTGAATACAGATCCCGTTGTCCGCATCCGAAAATCAAATGACAAATATACATTGACTTACAAAGGTGCGGGACTGATGTGCCGCGAGGAATATAATCTTCCGTTAAACGCAGAAGCGTTTGCCCACTTAAAAGAAAAAATTGATGGAATACTCATCCAAAAGCGCAGATACCTGATTCCACTTACCGATAAGCTGACCATTGAACTTGATGTCTTTGAAGGGGAACTTGCGCCTTTACAGCTTGCCGAAGTAGAATTTGAGACAAAAGAAGAGGCAGAACATTTCGTCCCACCTGCATGGTTTGGGGAGGATGTCACATTTTCCTCCAGATATCATAACAGTACGCTCAGCAAACGCTAGGCGCACTGTTTTTCTAAATGCTTTTTTCATGACATTGTAACGACACCGTGCTGCCTCTTTTATCTCAGACGGTTACTCTCGTACCGCTGTCTCGTTCGAAGGCACATCTTCAACTGATCATAGCGATCGTCAATGTCACCTTCCGGGATCACAACATCCAATGCAACCGCCAGCGTATTGATCGTCTGGTCATCGATCTCTTCCCGCAGTGCAACCAGAATATTATAGCGCTCATCAAAGTCTTCGGAATCCAGAAATTCCAGAACCTTTGGATTGATACCGCCCTCGTATTCACTCTGCACACTTGTTTCCTTTTGCGCTTCTGCCGGCACATCCGAGGATAACTCAACCCGCTCAAAGCGGTATTTCTGTGCCACATCCGGATATTTTTCGTGGTCAACCTCACTCATAAACATTTCCAATGGTCTTGCATACACACCAAAATCTCCGTAGAGTGCCTGATAAATCACAAGCTGCTCACCCGTCTCAGAATGCTTTGCCACCGCAATGATCTGATATAATTTATTTTTGAAATGCCGGTAAAATTCTCCGCTTTTTGGTAATTGCCGCACGCTGTTTTCCTCTTTTCTAACGCAATTTATGTAAACTATTTTTCAATGAGCTGCATGATCAGAAATCTATAAATTATTTCCAAATTCCTGATAGCTGTTCAACATATCCACGCCTTCTGCAATAAAATCCCTGTCAAATTCCAGATTACCACTATAGCCCATGATCATGAGATCGTTCAATTTCTGCATGATATCACAGTCCTCATCAAAACCTGCTCCAATCTGCTGTCCGACAGGCTGTACTCTCTGCATTGCAACTTTTCCACTCGGTGTCAGAACTGGTGTGTCTGCTGCTCCTCTTGCAGCCTCATGCTGCATTCTGTCTGCCTCTTTTAATAGATCCTCATCATTTTCCTGCACATTCTGTTTTGCACGGCTTAAAATATCCTGATTTTTCTGTGGACGTGACTGCGCCGTTCCTCTATTCGTCTGTGACCAAGGATTTTGCACCGGACGTCCGGACGGCTGTGGTCTGTATGGCTGTGCCTGTCGATTTGACTGTGCCCCTCTGTACGGCTGTGCCTGTCGATTTGACTGTCCTGCACTATAGTTCTGTGGCTGACGGTTCATCTGCCCGGCTCCATAAACTTGTTGGCGGTTATTCTTTACCGGTTTTCCATTTATATAGGTAGTATTGTTTCGATTTGCTCCCTGATTCTGTGCCTTTACCTTTGACACGATCACTGCGATCACAATAATAATAAATATCAGTTCAAACATATTTCACCCTTCTCCCTCTGCGCTGCAATATTTCGTTGCTCCTATCAAATATTATAATAGTTTCTGTTTTCTTTCACAAGACTTAGTTTTAATAACCGGAGTTTCACTTACCGTGGAGCAGCAGATTTTGTGGTGCTTTCGCAGGGTGTGAAGGGGCAGATATAAGCGTCCTCTCACAAGTCGGAATTTTATATGTAATGAAAAAGAAAAACGGTACAGACAAGTATGATGTTCCTGTTCGCCGGACATTCCGATAAGCCTCTAAAGAGTCTTATCTCCATGGCTCACAAAGGAAATCATATTTGTCTGTACCGTTTTTCTTTCATTTACGCTGTGAATGACTTGTGAGAGGACGCTTATATTTGCCCAATCAACATCATGAATCGCACCACAAGATCTGCAATTTACGTTATGAACTCCGGTTATGGGATGAGTGCCTACAAAAGAGGTAACGACAAAATGCGGTCATTCTCGATGTCTTGTGATTCGCCAATCATAAAAGGGCACACCTCCCGGAGTTTCATCTTTGGGTTCTGCCGCTCGGAACATGGATTGACGGATTTTCAGATTGAATTTCTATGGAATGTATATTCAAAATATTGCAGTTTCATAACTTATGAGATAATGAATGTAAAATGGACGAATATTGTTTTCGTTTTGCGTTATGGAGATGAAACTCTCCATTTGTGGAAGCCTCTGCTGAACACAAATGATCAGAGAGGTTCATCGCAATGTTTAACGCAACGAAACACAATATTCGTCCATTTCACATTCATGTTTTCATAAACATGTCAGACTGCAATATTTTGTTCATAACCTAAATTATAAAATTCAATCTAAAAATCCGTAACACCACCTACAGGCGGCAGTTCATAAGTGAAACTCCGCTTACTCCTGATAGATTTTGATGATGTCTTTCACCACTGCAACCAGTTTCTCATAACTCATTGATGAAGTGTCCAGACAGAAATCGTAATTTCTCGCATCATTCCATGCATTGCCCGTATAGTACTTATAATAGTCTGCGCGGTATTTATCAATCTTTGCGATCTTCTTCTCCGCCTCTTTTGCAGAGATACCATTCTGGTCAACGACACGCCTGATACAGTCCTCCAATGGTGCGTAGAAAAATAAACGGATCACATCCGGATTGTCTTTTAAAACATAATCTGCACAGCGGCCAATGATAATACACGACTCCTGTGCGGCAAGATCTTTGATGACCTTTGCCTGATAATTGAAAAGATTGTCATCTGATACAAAATCACTGCTTTCCGGCGGAAGTACTCCACCTTTATATGGATTCTTTTTTAAGATATTAAACAGGAGTGGTGACTTTTTCATTTTCTCATCCACTTCGCCAAACAATGCCTCATTGATTCCGCTCTCGTCAGATGCCATTCTTAAGATTTCCCTGCTATAACAGTTAATGCCAAGATCTTCTGCCAGTAAATTGCCAAGTGTCTTACCACCACTGCCGTAGCTTCTCGCAATTGTAATTACAGTTTTTTTCATATCCTGCCCAGCCTTTCTGCAATTCTTTCTTTCAGTATACACCTCTCTGTCCGAAAAGTGTATCTCTTATCCACATTTACATCGTCCGTTATTCGCCAAGATATGCCTTTTTAATGGAATCATTGTTCATCATTTCCTTTGCATCTCCGGACAGCACAATATTGCCGGTCTCTAATACATAGGCACGGTCTGCGATCGCAAGTGCTTTTTTTGCATTCTGCTCTACAAGCAGTACCGTTGTTCCACCCGCAGAAATATCCCGGATAATATGGAAAATCTCCTCCACAAGAATCGGAGAAAGTCCCATGGACGGCTCATCCATTAAAATGATCTTCGGTTTTGACATCAGCGCACGTCCCATGGCAAGCATCTGCTGCTCACCACCGCTCAATGTACCGGCAAGCTGGTTTTTTCGCTCCTCCAGACGCGGGAAGCTCTTATATACACGTGCCAATGTCTCCTCGATCTCTTTTTTATCTTTTCTGGTATATGCGCCTAATTTCAGATTTTCGTACACAGATAATTCTGCAAACACACGTCTTCCTTCCGGTACATGTGCCATTCCCATGGATACGATCTTATGTCCCGGGATTTTGCTGATATCTTTGCCCTCAAAAATAATCTCTCCGGCTTTCGGCTGAAGCATTCCGGTGATGGTCTGTAACGTTGTGGTCTTTCCAGCTCCGTTGGCACCGATCAATGCAATGACTTCGCCCTCATTTACTTCAAAGGAAATACCTTTTATAGCCTGGATCACACCATAATATACTTCCAGATTTTTTACCTCAAGCATTGCCATAATAACTTCCTCCTATTCACCCAGATATGCCTTGATAACCCGTGGATCATTTAATACATCACTGGTTTTTCCCTGTGCTAACACCTGTCCGAAGTTTAAAACGGTAAGTTCCTCACAGATTCCTGACACAAGCTTCATATCATGTTCGATCAGAAGAACCGTCATGTCAAACTCATTCCTGACAAAATGAATTGTTTCCATCAGCTCTTTTGTCTCATTTGGGTTCATGCCTGCTGCCGGTTCGTCGAGCAATAATAATTTCGGGTTAGTCGCCAGTGCACGGGCGATCTCTAATTTTCTCTGTTTACCATAAGGAAGATTGGATGCAAGGAAAGCTGCCTCTTTATCCAGATCGAATACCTTCAAAAGTTCCATTGCTTTCTCATTCATCTCTGCCTCCACTTTACGATACTTTGGAAGGCGTAAAATTCCGGTCAGAGCCGAGTACGTCATCTGATTATGTAAACCTATTTTTACATTATCAAGAACCGACTGCTCTTTGAAAAGCCGGATGTTCTGGAAGGTTCTTGCGATTCCCTCTTTATTGATCTCTGTCGTCTTTTTGCCTGTGATATCTTTTCCGTCCAATGTAATGGTTCCATCGGTTGGTGTATACACACCTGTCAGCATATTAAAACAGGTCGTTTTTCCTGCACCGTTTGGTCCGATCAGACCATATAACTGTCCCTTTTCAATTGTAATGTTGAATCCGTCTACCGCACGAAGTCCACCAAAGGAGATCCCAAGATTTTTTACCTCTAATAATGCCATATTATGCTGCCTCCTTTTTTGCTGGCTTTTTGAATTTTGCTGCGATACGCTGTCTCATCTCGATACATTTTGGTGCCCAGTTGAAAAGCATCATTACGATCAGAACGATGGAATAGATCAACATACGGTAATCCTTCAGTCCACGGAGCACCTCCGGAAGCAGTGTTAAAATGACTGCTGCAATGATCGATCCACGGAAGCTTCCCATGCCGCCTAATACGACAAATACCAGGATCATGATGGACATATTGTATCCAAAGTTTGTCGGAGTTGCTGTAACGGTAGAAAGATTATGCGCATAAAGCACACCGCCAGCACCTGCGATCGCTGCGGAAATGGTAAATGCCATCAGTTTGAACTTTGTGATATTGATACCGACAGATTCTGCTGCGATCCGGTTGTCACGGATCGCCATCACTGCACGGCCGGTTCTGGAATTTACAAAGTTGTATACGATAAATAAAATGACCAGGATCATGATGACACCAGCTGTAAAACTGGATAAATGAGGAATCTTTGCAATTCCCTTTGCTCCATTGATCAGCCAGATACCATCTTCGCTTAACTCGATCTTATTTCCATCCGAGATAGCAAAATGGAATCCATTCCCATCTTTTGCAATATATAAAACATTAATGACGTTTTTGATGATCTCACCAAAAGCAAGCGTAACGATCGCAAGATAGTCTCCACGGAGACGAAGCACCGGAATACCGATGAGGAATCCAAAAAATGCTGCTGCGACAGTTCCAACTGCAATTGCGATCAAAAACAGAACCACTTCATTCTGAATGCTGTCCTGCAACAGTTTGGTGCAGAATGCACTGGAAAATGCTCCCACACACATAAATCCGGCATGACCGATACTAAGCTCGCCCAGATAACCGACACAGAGGTTTAAACCAATTGCCACGATCGAATAGGTACACATCGGAACAAGAAGTCCCTGCATCAGGGAGGACATGTTGCCGGTTGTGATCATAACCTGTACAATTATGTAAACTACAACGACCATAGCAAATGTAATGATATGATCTTTTGTACTTTTTTTCATTGATTTCAAATTTAACTTTGCCATATCTGCCACCTACACTTTCTCATGAACCTGTTTGCCCAGAATTCCCGAAGGCTTCACAAGAAGCACAATGATCAGGACTGCAAACACGATCGCATCGGATAACTGGGACGAGATATATGCGCGACCTAAGATCTCGATCACACCAAGAAGGATCCCTCCGATCAATGCTCCCGGAATGGAGCCGATCCCTCCAAATACAGCGGCTGTGAACGCCTTGATACCAGGCATCGCTCCTGTATACGGTGTCAGTGTCGGATAAGCAGAACAGAACAGTACGCCTGCTACTGCCGCAAGGCCGGAACCAATTGCAAATGTCAGGGAAATCGTTGCATTTACGTTTACTCCCATTAACTGCGCTGCATCTTTATCCTCGGATACTGCAAGCATTGCCTGACCTGCTTTTGTTTTCTTAATGAAAAGCATCAGTGCTGCCATGATCACAACGCACGCCAGAAATGTAACAATTGTTGTACCGGAGATTGTGAGTGCTCCACCTGCCAGTTTCAATGCCGGAAGTGTTACAACATTTGTAAATGATCTGGTGTCAGCGCCAAAGATCAGCAATGCTGCATTCTCTAAGAAATAGCTGACACCGATGGCAGTGATAAGAACTGCCAGAGGCGCTGCCTTTCTGAGTGGTTTGTATGCGATCTTTTCAATCACAATGCCGAGTACGGTACACACGATAATAGAAAGTACCACTGCCGGGACCGCTCCCCAGCCCTGTCCGCTCATTGTCATAAAGACAATATAGCAGCCTACCATAATAACATCACCGTGTGCAAAGTTTAACATTTTTGCGATACCATAAACCATGGTGTATCCCAATGCGATAATTGCATAGACACTGCCAAGGCTGATACCGTTGATCAGGTAGGATAAAAAATTCATAACTACACCTCTGTCTTTCTGTTAATTTACTACGTTAAAACGTTACATTTTCACATCAAGGATTATATCATATAAAATACCTGTATACAATCTATAAGTAAAAAAAGAAGTGTCAGCCGGAAGCTGCAGCCACCGTTGACACCCCTTTTGGGTAACTGGATCACCCTTATTTTCACTGTATGACCTTATTCAGATTACATTGCTGTATAAGCACCGTCTTTGATCACCATAGCCTTTGGAGCTTTACTTACTTCTCCGGTAGCTTCCCATGTCATGCCATCACCTGTCAGACCATCTACAGAAATCTTTGTCATAGCCTCTGTCAGAGCTGTTCCGATATCAGATACGCTCATGTCTGGTGTAACACCTGCTTCCTCGATTGCAGCTTTGATCGCATAAATTGCATCATATGCATCTGCACCGAACTGGTTTGGTGTATCACCGTAAAGCTCTTTGTATTTAGATACAAATGCCTGTGTCTTCTCATCATCTGCATCTGCAACGAATGGTGTTAATAACATTAAACCTTCTGCTAAAGATGTATCAAAGTTTTTCACATCAAGGATACCGTCCATACCATCACATCCAAAGAATGTCGGTTCATAGCCCATTCCGTTTGCCTGATTTAAAATGATAGAAGCCTCTGTGTAGTAGATTGGAAGGAATACCAGATCAGCGCCTTCACTCTGTGCTTTCTGTAACTGTGTGGAGAAGTCTGTCTTGGAATCTGCTGTGAAAGCTTCCTCTGCGACAACCTCAAATCCCTGATTTGCTGCTTCTTTTACGAATGTAGCTTCAATACCGGATGAATATACATCAGAGCTGTCATAGATGACGGCTACTTTTGTTGCAAGATTGTTCTCACCAATGTACTGTGCGGAAGCTGTTCCCTGATTTGGGTCTGTAAAGCATGCCTGGAATACATTGTCGTTTTCGATGACATCTGTGGAAGAAGCAGATGGTGTGATCTCAAACATTCCATCTTCTGCTGTCTTGTCTGCAACTGCAATACATGGAGTTGTTGTAACAGTTCCCATCAGAACCTGCATACCCCAGTCTTTTAAAGAGTTGTACGCATTGACAGATTTCTCAGCGTCATTCTGGTCGTCTTCTGCTTTGAATTCTACCTGATATCCATTGATACCGCCCGCTTCATTGATCTCATCTACTGCGATCTGTGCGGCATTCATAACTGCGGAACCATAAATTGCTGCTGCACCTGTTGTAGGTCCGATACCACCAATCTTAAATACGCTTCCATCTGCTGCGCTGTCTGCGGAACCGCTCTCCGTTGATGCTGCGCTGCCTGTGCTTCCTGTATCTGCGGATGATCCACATCCTGCGAATGTGCCAACTGCTAATGCAGCTGCTAAAAACATACTCACTGCTTTCTTCATAATAATCCTCCTTGTTTGCGAAGCAAATCCGAACTCCTTTGAGTGAGGAGAGGATTTAGCCTCCTTGTTTGCGAAGCAAATCCAATTTTACGAAGTAAAATTTTTCCTCTGAGTGAGGAGAGGATTTAGCCTCCTTTTTGAAAAGCAAAAATTAAATTTTATTGAGATAATTTAATTTTTTCTTCCCAGCTTTCTTTTTCTTGTAGAGAATCTTATCAAATTTTCTTTTTATGCACAATATTCAGAATCACCTAAATTATTGATGTATTTTAACGTCAAATTATGCAATTTAGTTATTATGATAACTTGCAGTTATGGCTTTTATGCAGATGTGTCATACTATACGATTTTTACGCATAAATATAGTGTTGTATCATATGTTCAAGCTTCTCTCCGCATCCCGCATAATTGGCTTCCATAGCCAGCGATTCCATCAGATGTTCCTCCAGATACCGCTCTAAAAAGCTGTTGCGGAATTCATTTTCCATCTCTCCGACTTTGCTCTCTTCCTCATGCTGTAGATAATATGCAAGTGCAAAAAAATTGGGTGACCGCCATTCCGATGTATCCTCCAGCAATGCCTGCAGATTTTCCAACTCGCTGCGCAGCATGATCAAATTGATCTTGTCCATATTTGCCGCCATATTTTTGAGTCCGTCGGCTGTGGACTTAAAATCCGGATCATCCTCCCGGATACTGCACTCATGGAAGATCTGATCCAAATGTCCGTTCAGTCTGTCGAGATCACGCTTCACATCCTCAATGGGAATCTCGTTCATGTCTTCCATCATATTGATCAGTCCGCGCCTTGCAACTGCCATATGTTCCTGCGAATCGACATACCCCTGACGCAGGTTTCCACCGAGTTCTAATGCGTCCTTTAATTCTTTCATCTGGACTTCCACCTGTTTTTTATCCAGCTTACTCGCCAGCAGTTCTTTGCGGAGTTCTTTTACCTCGCGCGTCAGTTCCGCCACACGTTTCTGTTCCTCTGTCTTCTCTCCGAAAATCATGTCTGTCTTCTCCTCTTCCACAACCTGCGAACATTCAACTAATATTCTCTGCTTAGTATAATCCAAGACAGCAAAACAGGCAATTGCGGCTTTCCGCAACTGCCTGTCTGCTTACTCTAATAACTCTGATGCATAATGCACACCATCTTTGTCATACAAATCCGTCAGTTCTAAATCTGGATCCGTGTAATAGAGCACACTGTTCTCTCCAAAAATCGTCTGGATACCGTTTTCTGCGAGATTTTTTACAGCCTCTGTATCCATCGTATCAGCGATGTAAACCGGGCTTACCTTCAAAATAAGTTCTGCACAGCTGATGTCGTCCGCATAAACTGCCATATTATTGACTGCGGACTTACACAGTCCGTCTGCGGTATCTGCATAACGTGTCCTGATATCGCCGCTCTTAAATTCATAATAATTATATTTTTCCTTATCCGACATCGGATAATTGTGCAGACTGACAATGCTTTCTGCCCCGTTATAATGCATCACACCGGCAGGATAAATCATATTCCCCTGCCTGTCATATATATTGAAAGAATAATCCGCATTTTCCTCTGCTGTCCCGGAATTATCCGGACCGGCATCTAATTTTGTAATTGCAGAAGTCAGATCCAGATTTCTCGTAAATCCATCATAGCTTGTCAGCGAACCCAGTGTATAACCGTTCTCTATCATGACATCCGCCACATAATCAGTAATGAAAGCGTTTTTCATCCACGAAAAATCAATGAAATCCGAAATAAAATTCTTCTCTGCAAAAGCAAGGTAATCGTCGGATACAGACAATTTTACCTGATTGCCGCCGAGCAGTTCGACGTTCACGCCAGACGGATCATTGCTGTAAGCAGCCACCTCTGAAAAATAAGCTGCCACTTCCCCATTCTGGTAGGCATCATAGCTGACTGTCTCAGAGTCATCGTTACAGAAAAACAGATTGTCATATTCTGTATACACAGGCGCAAGATAAATTGCCCGGTTCCCGGTCTCTGCGATCAGCTCAAAAGCATGGTATAGTGCATCATCCACAACCATTGTCTCATTCGGATGCCGGTTAAGATCATACACGTTTGTGATCCCTTCAAATGATTCATCACTGCTGAATATTTTATAGGCTTTTACAATGGAATCTGTGTAGAGCAGCGTCAGCGCTTTTTTTTCTGCGGTGGCATTTACGCCCGCTGCTCCAACATAATAGCGGAAGATATAATCATCTCCACAATGAATTTCAGCGGATGAACCCACTTCAATGTTTGTCCATCCGCTGTCATTTGACATCAATCCATTCAGTGCATACATAAATGCGCCTGAAGCAATGACCAGCAATACGATCACTGCGATAAATCTCTGTCTTGTATTTTTCTCCGAAAGTTCCACCTTCTGAACCGGTCTCACGTTCGGCGTATGGTTTCTGCTGCCACCTCTGACGGTTCTCCCCATATCTTAAATAAACACTGCTGCAAGTGCCAGCAGGAACAATGCAAGAATGACTGCAAGCACAATAAATCCTGCAATGGCACCCTTTTTGCACATCTTGTAGTTACGATAATGTCTGTGTTTCTTAAAGATCATCGCTACAATAATACCAATGACCGGAAGTAAGAATGAAATCAGTGCATACCATGTGCTTCCTGTGTCGTGAAGTGGCGGAAGCTGGATCTCATCATGCGCAACATTGTCATGATGTTCCTCTGGTCTCGGTGCATCTTTGTCTAAAATCGTAATTGTTTTTAAAGGCACGTTCTTCTCACGCGTAGCTTTGTATTCTTCAATCTCTTTCTTATTACCAAATACCCAGTGGTCATGACCGATACAGACTAACTCCGGTTTGTCTGTACTGTAATCATGAATGGATGGATCATAAGTAAACAGCACTTTATTTTTCTCTAACTGTGGATCCGGGATCGGGATCGCAGAGATCAGAGAATGTGTATACGGATGCAGTGGGAAGTTGAACAACTCTTCTGCATCTGCGATCTCCACAATATCACCCTTATAAATAACGGCGATACGGTCAGAGATAAATCTCACGATGGAAAGGTCATGTGCGATAAATAAATATGTTAAGTCTTTTTCTCTCTGGAACTTTTTCAGTAAGTTCAATACCTGTGCACGAATGGATACGTCAAGTGCAGAGATTGGCTCATCGGCAACAACAAGTTCCGGTTCCATTACCATTGCACGGGCTAAACCGATACGCTGACGCTGTCCACCTGAGAACTCATGCGGGTATCTGGTCAGATGTTCCGGCAAAAGACCTACTTCGTTGATCATTTCCTCAACTTTACGCACACGGTCTGCCTCATTCTCATATAAATGGAAGTTATACAGACCTTCGGATACGATGTAATCGACAGTTGCACGCTCATTTAAAGAAGCTGCCGGATCCTGGAATACCATCTGGATGTTACGGATAACTTCACGATCCAGGGATTTCGGGATTTTCCCGGAAATACGCACACCTTTGTACAAAATCTCTCCGTTTGCCAATGGGTTGACACGGATGACTGCACGGCCGATGGTTGTCTTACCGGAACCGGACTCTCCTACTAAGGAGAAGGTTTCTCCCTTGTGAATATCAAATGTCGCATTTTTTACAGCGCGGACAGCGTTATCGCCCTTGCCAAAAGTAATATCTACATTTTTTAAAGATAATAATACTTCTTTACCATTTTCATCAATCGGACCATGCTCTGGTAAATGAGAGGCATGCTCCTGGTTTTCTGTGTTTCGATTTAGTTTAGACACGATCTAAATCTCCTATATATTGAATGCTTTAACAAGTTTCTCATGAATGTTCTGGATTCCTTCCGGTTTTTCAACCTTTGGAGCATCCGGGTGTAACAGCCATGTTTTGGCGTAATGCGTATCTGTTACTTTGAACATTGGTGGTTCCTCTAAGGTATCGATCTTCATACAGTATGGGTTACGCGGTGCAAATGCATCGCCGACGATACTGTTGTAGAGCGAAGGTGGTGTACCTGTGATCGAGTAAAGAGTTGTATTTCTCTCAGCCAGCTGTGGCAGGGAAGAAAGTAATGCCCATGTATATGGATGACGCGGGTCATAGAATACCTCTTCTACTGTACCAACCTCTACGATCTGTCCTGCATATAAAACTGCAACACGGTCTGCGATATTGGCAACCACACCTAAATCATGTGTGATGAATACAATTGTATAATTGAACTCTTTCTGTAAATCCTTTAACAGTTTTAAGATCTGTGCCTGAATGGTAACATCAAGCGCTGTGGTAGGCTCATCACAGATTAAGATCTTTGGCTGGCAGGACAGGGCAATCGCGATAACGATACGCTGTCTCATACCACCGGAATACTGGAACGGATAATCATCAAAACGTGCCTCCGGGTTCGGGATACCAACCTTGTCCATCAGGTCAAGCGCACGAAGCCTTGCCTCGTTCTCAGTACAATCCTGATGTTTCATGATGACAGATGTAATCTGTTTTCCAATCGTGATAATTGGGTTTAAGGATGTCATAGGATCCTGGAATACCGTAGCGATCTTTGTACCACGTATCTGGCTCCAGTCTCTTCCATCCCTGATATTTGCAAGGTTTAAGATACAGATTCCATGTAATCTCTCACTGTTCTCATCCAGATATTTTACGCGGAATGTAACTTTATCAAAAACAGCATTTCTCTGCTCTTCATCATTCAGATCCACGCCAAGCTGCATTGCCTCTTTTAATGCATCCAGCAGTGCATTGTTCTGTTTCATACGCTTACGGAAACCAAAACGTCCGACAGAAAGATATACCTCTTTGGCAAGGATCTCATTTCTCGCTTCTGTCTCTGCTGTGATTGCTGCACTGACTTCCTTCGCATGTTTTTCCTTGAGCCCTGCCATCTTCTTGTCAAATTCCTGATTGTATGCAGTATCATGTGCCAGACTGTTTGCACGCTCTTTTACCTTCTGCTCATGCTCTTTCTCGAATGCCCTGATCTTTGTATCCAATTCGGAGATTTTCTTTCCAGCCTCTTTGATCTTATCCTTCTCTTTGGATGGATCAAATGTCTGCTTCAAGTTGAAGGTATTCGTTCTCTCACGTTTTAACTCAAGGAGTTCTGTTTCATACGCTTCTGCTTCTTCCCTGCTTATATCGGCTCTTCTTCTCTTTTCAGACTCTAACTCAAGGATTGCTTTATAAGTGTCTGCACCAAACTCCAGTCTGGAATACTCGTCTAATTTTTTCTTATTCTCTGCGATGACTTTCTTTGCATTGTCATTTAATTTTACGACAGTATCGGAAAGCTCTTCATCGCTGAAAATAATCTTGCCGTTATCAATGAATCCGTTGCTGTCTAACATTCCTGCAAATGTTTTTGTAAAAACAGATTTACCGGAACCGGACTCTCCTACGATTGCAATGGATTCATTCTCATAAATATCCAGTGACACTCCACGGATAGCAGTAAGCACCCTGCCCCTCACGTGGAATTTCACAATCAAATCTTTTACTGATAATAATACTTTTCTATCTTCCATCTACCTAACCTCTACATGTGTGTTCTCGGATCAGATGCATCACCAAGGTTCTGTCCAACGACATATAAAACAATCGTGATGATAGAAGCAACGACTACCGGGCTCCAGAACTCGAACTGCCAGCCAGGGGTAAGCATCGCACTTTCTGACTCGTAAATCAATCTACCAAGTGACATATCTGACATACCCATACCGATATATGCTAAGAACACCTCATAAGAAATATAGGAAGGGATCTCTGTTGCTGCCAGTGTTACAATAACAGATGTCATAAATGGAAGAATATTCTTCAATGCAATTTTAATTGTGCTTGTTCCAAGACATTTTGATGCAAGATTGTACTCTCTGTCTCGGATGATGACTACCTGTGTACGAATAAAGTACGCAATGGAAAGCCATCCGGTAATGGTCAGCGCCAGTACCATGGTCCAGAAACCAGCTTTAAACAACATAACCATAACGGCGATCAATAAAATGTATGGAATGTTTGCAAGAATGTTATATACCTCCTGCATAAAAACATCCACTTTCTTTGAAAATCCCCAGATAGATCCGACAACAACACCAACGGAAAGGTTGATTGCTGCACAGATAAATGCAAGGGAAATGGAAATCCTTGATCCAAACCATACGGCATCGAATGTGGACTGTCCGGCTGCACCGGTACCTAAGATCCAATGAATGCTCATTCCCAGACGTTCGATCGCTGCAGATGGTGACAAGTGTTTAGTTGTCGCATCCATTAAGTTACCAAACTTATCATATTCCACAAATAATGGATAAAGGTAAGTAAATGCGATCAACACACCCAGAATTGCCAAAACAATAATATTAATCTTTTTCTTAAAAAATACACGGAATACAGAATGCCAGTAAGAATATCTTGGCGCTGTAATCTTTTCTGATTCCAGATCACTGTGGTCTACCGGAGCGAATAATTCTTCCTCCGGCATACCGAACTTTTCTAAATCCTGACTCATTTCTAATTACCTGTCCTTTGTTGAGAATGAAATTCTAGGATCAACCATTGCCATTAGGACATCACCTAAAATAAGGGATGTGACTGTTAAAATCGCATAGAACAGTGTTCCACCGACAATAACACCATTATCATATTTGTTGATAGCCTCTGTTAATAAGTTACCAATACCTGGAACGACATACACACGCTCTGTGATGATCGCTCCTGTCAATGCTCCAAGCACTGCTGCAGGGATTCCCTGAATGATCGGGATCGCTGCGTTCTTCAAAATATGTCTGGTGAAAATCTCACCCTCTGTCAGACCACCGGATCTTGCGAATTTGACATAGTCCGAATTCATCTGGTCGATCATATAACGTCTTATCCACTTCATCAGATTTGCTATGGATGGAAGTGCTAACGATACGATCGGCAATATATACATCAGCCTGCTCGGCGATTCCATATCAAAGGTTGTCGGCAGGCCAAAGCTTCCACCGATCGCCTTGAACAGGAAAATATACGCAAGTGATGGTACTGCGATAATAAATACAATATAAAGCGTACCGATCTTATCGACCAGTCTGTCCTTCTTTCTCGCCATAAGGATGCCCAGCGGCACACCGATCAGATAAGACATGATAACTGCGATCAGTCCGATCACAAAGGAATAACCCACTTTGGATTTTCCTGTTTTGTATGTTGCAACATTGGTGTAGTCATCCTCATAACGGTCTGCATACAATAAGCTGGATTCTCTGGAACCCTGCATATAGGTTGCAGTGTGCAGATTGTCTGCACTCTCCTCCACAAGACCGGTTGGATAGGTGACAGTTGATTTTATATAAGATCCCTGATGGCTTGTCATCGTACTGAATACATCCACTCCCTGATTTACCGTATAGGATGTTCCAAGATTGATCGTCACAATATTCTGATGAACAAACGGAAACTTGGAATCAAAGTACAGTAAATACTTGTGTGTTGTACCATTGCCAATGATCGCCGGTGAGAATTTTTCCCCACCATAGACAGGATCATGTAACGTAAAGGTGAGACCTCTCTCGCCTACGATGTCTTCTACATTATTAATATCATCAATTGTTATTAAATTTGCAAAATATTTTCCCATACGGGATGCCAATGGGACATCTTTATACGCAAAAAGCTGTTGCTGACCACCGTCGGCATACTTCTTCTTGTTCATCATGACGGCGTCTTTGCGGACTACCGTGTATCCCTGAGACTTATAATACTTTGTGAATTTCTTGACATATTCACTGACCTGCTCAGAATCCTGTGCCTTGGTTCTTCCGAAACCAACCACTGCAGATCGTTCTTCCTCTGTTAATTCTCCACTGCTTACAAGTTCATTCAGCCAGTCAGAGTAGGTGACATAATCCAGATAACCATAATCTTCCCATTTAGAGTATTTATAGGCAACTCTTGCATTATTACTTGTATGTGAATATTTTGTATCCCCTGCAAAAACAAGGTTTCGGTCTAACATTGTGTAGATCATGATCATGACCAGCGCCACAACGATCACGATAGACACCAGTCCATGTAATATACGTTTTAATAAATATTTTGTCATAATTGTTCACTCATCAATAGTGCAGGGGAGCGGGGAATCCCCGCTCCGATGCAGTGTTGTTATTTCGTAGATACGATTAATAAATACCGATAGATTTGATCATATATCCGGCATATTCTGGCTGGAATGTATCCAGATATGTTGCAGGATCACCATAGTCAGGACCCCATCCGGATAAGTCACAGAAGTCATAGTTCATTTCGTAACCATAGTTCATGTAATATCCGCTGTAGTACCAGTCTGTGTTATCTGCTGCTGCAATTAAGTTTACCTGGACAAGTCCCTGTGTAGAAGCTTCGATAGACTGTTTCAGAGAGTTTGCTCTGTTTGTAAATACTTCACTGGAAGAAGCATATACAACATCCATCTGGATTGGGTTGTCAGCATCGATCGTAAGACCATCTGCTGCTAACTCTTCTACTGCCTGAGTCATCTCTTCCCAGGAGTTATCTGCATTGTACCATCCGTCATATCCATCGGAAGAACCGGCACCCTCGTTAGCTGTTGGATCCCATACTGTGATCTTAACACCGTCAGCATCAATCTGATCCTGTACGATCTGTCCATAGTATGTTCCAGCCGGATATGTTTTTTCTGTTCCGTTGATATCAACTGTTACTTCTTCTTCCAAAGTAACAAAGTTACCCGGTGTGTAAGAGTTTCTCATAGAAGCATATTTCAGATCATCACCAACCTGCTGTGCAAGATAAGTACCACGATCTAGACCCATAGCAAGTGCTCTACGGAAGTGAACGTTCTGCATAGCCTGTTTTGTTCTTGCAGCATCGTCCTCTGTCTGTGAAGAAACTGCTTTTGTTGTATCGTTTGCGTTTGCAAACTGATTACGGTTGATATTGAAGAATCCGCTGTATGTTGTTGCATCTGTAAGTGCTACATATGCATAATCATCAAATACGCCGTCAGCTTTTGCTGCTGTAACAGAAGCTGTGTTAAGACCTGATGCATCTACAGTTCCTGCAATTGCATCGTTATATGATTTTGTTGCATCTGAACCATCATTGTATACCCATGTCAGTGTATGGATATTGATGTGATCTGCATTCCAGTAAGACTCGTTAGCCTGGAATACGATTGTGTTCTTAGATGTAAAGTTCTTAACAACGTATGGTCCACAGTATGCGATAGAATCAGCATCTTTACCATATGTGTATTCTGCTGCATCCGGATCATACTCAACGCCAAACTTACCACCCATGGATTCATAGAAGGATCTGTTCATTGGAGCAAATACGTTGTAACCGAGCATTGTTGTGAAGTATGTGCAAGGAGCTTCCAGATCATACTCTAATGTGTAATCATCAACCGCTTTTACACCAACCTGGCTGAAGTCTGTCACTTCACCGGAGATGTACTGGGATGCGTTTGTGATGATACCCTCAACAAGATACTCAAGACCGCCCTGTGCATCCATCATATGCTGCATACCTGCAACAAAGTCATCTGCTGTCACATCAGCAACTTTTCTGCCCTGGGAATCAACCCATGTAGCACCTTTGCGAAGATGGAATGTGTAAGTTAATCCGTCATCAGATACTTCATAGCTCTCAGCTAATGCCGGCTGTAAAGTTCCCTCTCCATCATACTCCATTAATCCATCGTATGTGTTCACGATTGCTTCAGCATCTACAGACTGAGAAGTTGCAAGAATATCCCATGTGGTAGGATCCTGTGTATATAACTGATAATTATAAGTATCTTTGAGCGTGTAACCCTGCTCCTCTAAGTAAGATTTTGCCCATGCTTCATACTCACCTGTTCCTCTTAACTCAGCCCATTTTGCTCTCATTGTGCTGACATCAGAAGCTTTGATCAGCTCTGTTGTGACAACTGCATTATGGAATCTGTCCATATCGTTGCCCCACAGTGTATAGTCAAATGTATAAGGAGCTACACGTGAGATGGAATAGTTACCACCTTTTGACTGTAATGGAAGAACAACTGCTGCCTCCATTAATTTTGCCTCTGCAACTGCCTGGAGAGCAAATTTCTCAGAAACGGTCTGTGCTTCATCCGCTTTCTGGTAAGCTGCCCAGAAATCACCGAGTTCTTTGTCATACAGTTCAGCAGATACTTCTTCATAATTAGCTGGAGCTACTGCTTCTTCGCTGCTGCCTGATTCTGTACCGGCTTCTGTGTCTTCGACAGCATTTGCATCATCTGCGGCATTGTTCTTATTGCCACATGCAGTCATGCTGACTGTCATAGCAAGTACAAGCATAAGGCTTACTACTTTTTTCTTCATAATATTTCCTCCTGTAGAAATAATCTATATAAACGCTTATGCGCTTATAACATAATTTTTCCTGTTTCTCTGCGGTAAAAAACGTATTCTGATCCGGGCTTTCAATTTCAACGTGTTATCATTGTGCTACGTTATCGCGCTAAATTATTTTTTTATAACCAAAAAAAGTGCCAACAGACTTTTCCGTCTATTGCACTCACTAGATACAAGTGTCTTTTTCCCGCGTACAACACTTTTACTATTATACATGCATCTGCGATTTTGTCAATAGTTTTTCTTTTGTCACTTTCTTCCTTAGCATGCAGAAACCCCCGAAAATCAGGCATTTCTGACCTTCGGGGATTTTGTTTTCCTGTATACAATTTTATTTTTTTACTGCTATATAACTCTTACTGTGCAGATTTTGTTGCATACATGAAGTATTTCATACCAAATACGGTTGCATATACACCAGTTACATTTGATTTCTGCATGTAAACATCATTGTAGTAGTAGATCGGGATAACTGCCCATGTATCCATAAGCATATCCTCTGCATCATGCATCAGATCAACACGTGCTGCAAAGTCTGTTGTTGTACGGATCTGATCGATCAATGCGTCATATGCTGTCCAGTCTGGGGAAGAAGAAACAGGAGTTCCTTTTCCAAGCTGCATATCATTGTTACCGGAATCAGATGTGAAAATCTCTAACATGTTGACCGGATCATTGTAATCTGCAAGCCATCCTTCACGTGCAAGTGTGAAGTTACCATTCTTACGATCCTCTAAGAATACGTTCCAGTCTTCTGTTTTGATCTCAAGGTTAATACCGAGCATAGAAACATCCTGCTGGATAGATTCTGCAACTGCGATATGTGCTGTACCATCATTTGTCAAGTATGTCATGCTGATGGCCGGATCTACTTTGTAAGTGCCATCTCCGTTGTCTGTAAATGTGTAACCTGCTTCCTCTAATAAACCTTTTGCTGTCTCAAGTTCTCCTGCACCGGTAGCTGTTGCATCATAGTAAGAAGTGTCTGCTGTCTTGAATACTCCGCCGTTACCATCTGCCATTCCTTCCGGAACGAAAGAATCTGCCGGGATCTGACCTGTCTGACCTACATTTTCAACGATGAACTGTCTGTCAACAAGTAAGCTGATTGCTTCACGCATTTTTGCAGCTTCTTCTTCTGTCTTGCCATCAAAGATCGGGTCATTTACGTTGAATCCGATGTAGTATGTTCCAAGGTTATCTAAGATACCGAATTCAGGATTAATTCCGTTTAAGGAAGAGATCTCATCGTTTGGAACTGTATCGATGTAATCAAGGTCACCACTGTTGTAAGCTGCATAGATTGCTGTATCATCTGCACTTAACATGAAGTGAAGTTCATCCATTGTTACGTTCGCTGCATCATAGTAGTTTGGATTCTTTACATAAACCATGCTCTCGTTGTGTGTCCATGTCTCAAGTGTATAAGCACCGTTACATACAAATCCTGCTTCCTGAGCCCATTTTCCTGGAACTGTTCCGTCCGGGTCAGCTTCTTCCACGCCTGCCTGATATACAGGGAAGAAGGTTGGGAATGCAAGCAGATCATTGAAGTATGGGCATGGGCTTACCAATGTGATCTGTAATGTATAATCATCCGGTGTCTCTACTGCAAGAGTACCGTCATCATTACGTGCGATCACATCAAAAAGGTATGCATAGTCTGCTGCTGTCTTCTCATCGATGACACGGTTCCAGCTGTATACAAAGTCAGATGCTTTCAGATCTTCACCATTGCTCCATTTGGACTCGATCATATGGACCGTATATACGGTTCCATCTTCTGATACCTCAGGCATATCGGTTGCAAGAGCCGGGATAAGAGTTCCCTCTTTGTCATAGGTGTAAAGACCTGCGAAAGAGTTTACTGCAAGGCATCCGCCATCTACGGAGCTGTTTAATGCAGGATCAAGATAATCCGGTTCACTTGCAAGGTTGATGTTCAGTACTCCTGTGTCTGTGCTCACTGTTGTAGCTGCTGCTGTCTCTGTTCCTGCTGTACTTCCGTTGTTGTCTGTTGCAGATGAAGAGTTGCCACATGCAACAAGTCCAAGTGTCATGGAAGCGATCAGCAGAGTTGCTGCTAATTTTTTCATAATGTTTTCCTCCTAAAAAAATTTATATGTTCTTCGTGTTCTCCGGACATTGTCCGGTGGACACGCCAAAACCTTATTTATTCCAACATGCAACAAAATGTCCGCTGCCTCTGTCTGTAAGCTGCGGCATCTCTGCTGCACACTGTTCCGTCGCATATTTGCACCGGGTCCGGAACGGACAGCCGGTAGGCATTTTTAACGGACTTGGCACATCGCCCTCTAAGACAATCCTCTTGCTGTGTCTTGCTGTCTCAGGATCCGGAATCGGGACTGCTGACAGAAGACTTAATGTATACGGATGGATTGGGTTGCTGTTTAACTCATCTGCATCTGCGATCTCCATCATCTTGCCGAGATACATAACGGCAATACGGTTAGAAATATGATGTACGACCAGAAGATCGTGTGCGATAAACAGATAAGCTACTCCGAGCTTTTCCTGTAATTCCTCAAACATATTGACTACCTGTGCCTGAATGGAAACATCCAGTGCAGATACCGGTTCGTCACAGACGATAAATTTCGGATTCACTGCAAGTGCTCTTGCAATTCCGATACGCTGTCTCTGCCCACCGGAAAACTCATGTGCATAACGCATGGCATGTTCTGCATTCAGCCCTACCAGTTCCATGAGATTTAATATTTTCTCACGCCGTTCCTTCTTATTGGAATAAAGTTTATGTACATCCAGTGGTTCTCCGATAATATCCTCAACTGTCATCCTCGGATTCAAAGAAGAATATGGATCCTGGAATACCATCTGCATCTGTTTGCGGTATGGAAGCATATCCACATCTATTTTTTTGCCTTTTACCGGCTTTCCATCTGCTCCGACGATCAATTTGTCATTTTCATCATACTGCTCGCCGCTGTCAAACAACACGTTTCCGTCAAATGTGATCTTACCTGCCGTCGGCTGGTAAAGTCTTAACAGTGTTCTTCCTACTGTTGTCTTTCCACACCCAGATTCTCCGACCAGTCCAAGTGTCTCTCCCGGTCTGATCGCAAAAGAAATGTCATCCACTGCTTTCAGCATATTTGTCTTAAAGCCCTGACGCACCGGAAAATACTGTTTTAAATGACTGACCTCAAGAAGGTTCTTCTCTTCGCTCATAATCTACTTTTCCTCCTGTGCCTCATATAATTCTTTGATATTCATCCAGCAGGCTGCCAGATGTGTGTCACTGATACGCAATTCTTCCGGTTTTTCGGTAAGACATATCTTCATTGCCGAATCACATCTCGGGCAGAATGCACAACCCTGTGGCATCTGCAGTAAGTTGATCGGTGTTCCGCCGATCGGTACCAGTTTTTCATCCATATTGTCTGCTTTTGGAATCGATTTCAAAAGTCCCTTTGTATATTCATGTGCCGGACGGTAGAAGATATCATCTGCAGTTCCTCTCTCGCAGACACGTCCGCCATACATGACGAGGATCTCGTCACACATACTTGCAATGACACCCAGATCATGAGTTACCATAATGATCGCCATTCCGAACTTCTTCTGAAGATCCTGCATCAGCTCCAGGATCTGTGCCTGGATCGTAACGTCCAGTGCAGTGGTCGGCTCATCTGCAATCAGGATATCCGGCTCACACACAAGTGCCATTGCGATCATGACACGCTGTCTCATACCACCTGAAAGTTCGTGCGGATACTGTTTCATACGGCTTTCCGGTTCATTCACCCCGACCAGTGTGAGCATCTCAACTGCTCTGTCCCATGCCTGTTTTTTATTTTTATCCGTGTGGAGCAGGATCGCTTCGATCAACTGGCTTCCAACGGTAAATACCGGATTCAGGCTCGTCATCGGATCCTGAAAAATAATGGAACATTTTTCACCACGGAACTTCTGCATCTGCTTATTGTTCCATTTGGTGATGTCCTCTCCAAGATACTTTACTTCTCCGCCTGTGATACGTCCTGTTTCTGCAAGGATCTGCATAACGGAATATGCAGTCACTGATTTGCCGGAACCGGATTCTCCTACGATTCCAAGCGTCTTACCCGGCTCTAAGTTAAAGGAGATACCATTGACCGCCTTCACTTCACCGGCATCTGTAAAAAAGCTTGTATGAAGATCATTCACTTCTAATATGTATCTATTTTCTTCACTCATATTCTTATCTCACTATACTTTCTATTATTTTTACCCAAATGCTTTTTAGTTCAGTTTTGAATCAAAGGCATCACGAAGTCCGTCCCCCAGTAAGTTTAATGCCAGAACAATGAGGCAGATGGTAACTGCCGGGATGACCAGTCTGAGCGGATAAGACTGCATGCCGGATCTCGCATCATTTGCAAGACTTCCCAGAGATGTGAGCGGTGATGCAACACCGAGTCCGAGGAAGCTTAAATAACTCTCGGTAAAAATGGCACTTGGAACCTGCAGCGCTGTTGTGATAATGATCACGGACAGACAGTTCGGCAAAATATGTCTTTTTAAAATCCTGCCATTTTTTGTGCCGATACATCTTGCTGCAAGCACATACTCATTATTCTTGATCGATAAGATCTGTCCACGGATCAGTCTCGCCATGCTTACCCAGTACAAAAGTCCGAATACGATAAAGATCGAGATCATATTTGTTCCAAGCTTTTCAAGAACGGTTCCCTGTATCAGAGGCTTTAATGTCTCATTGAACACCACGGATAACAGGATAATAATGAGCATATCCGGAAGTGAATATATAATGTCTACGATACGCATCATGATAAGATCGACTTTTCCTCCGAAGTATCCGGCAATGGATCCGTAGATCAGTCCGATAATAAGTACCATGATCGCTGCCACTACTCCGACTGCAAGACTGACTCTTGTTCCATAGATCACACGGATAAAATAATCCCTGCATAAGCTGTCTGTACCGAAGATATGTGGGAAAAGTTTCTCACCTGTTTCTTCCATATATTTTGTCTCCAGCTTGGAATACTCGAATGGTGCAAGGTTTGCTGCTGTCTTATCACGCACTCCGTTCACAGAGATGATCTGCGAATAGCTGTATGGACAGATATGCGGTGCGATCATAATCGTAAGGATCAGCAATACGAGAACAACAATGCTTGCCATTGCCAGAGGATTTTTTCTGAGACGTTTCATACCATCTTTGAAAAAAGTTGTGGATTCACCCATAACATCCTGCTGCTTCTTTTCGTCCTCAGTTGCCTTGTCAAAATTTTTATGATTGAATTTACTTAAATCTACCTGTGCAGACAGAAATTGTCTTTTTTTCAGATCCATTTTTCATACGTCCTTTCCTTTTACTCAAATGTGATTCGCGGATCAACAAACTTATATGCAATATCTGTCAGAAGGTTTGCAATTACCATAAGAACTGCAAGGAAAATTGTTGTTGCCATGATCATTGTATAATCCCTGTTTACGATACTTGTTACAAAAGAAGATCCAAGTCCGCCGATCGTAAAAATATTCTCAACAACCATGGATCCTGTCAGAATATATGCAACCATCGGTCCTACATAAGTAATTACCGGGATCAGTGCATTTCTGAGTGCATGTTTGAAAATCACTTTCCATCCAGGAACACCTTTTGCTTTCGCTGTACGGATATAATCCTGGTTCAAGGCGTCTAACATACTCGTCTTTGTAAGACGTGTGATATATGCCATCGGGTAAACGCTTAAGGCTATGATCGGTAATACATAGTTCGGAGAAGATGACGACCATACCGGAAACCATTTGAGTTTCAGACAAAATACCAGAAGAAGTAAAGTTGCCAGTACGAACGACGGCATCGCCGTTCCAAGTGTCGTGAAGAATACGATCAGCCTGTCAGGCAGTTTGTTACGCGTCAGGGCTGCGATACTTCCAAGCACCAGTCCTAACACAATTGCTACACCGGCTGCCATTCCTCCCAGTTTTGCGGACACTTTAAATCTGGTTGAAATCTCGCTTTTGATGTCACGTCCGCTGTGTAAAGAAACGCCCCAGTCACCGTGCAACAGGTTATTCATATAAATCACATACTGCTGTGGGATTGGTTTGTCGAGATTGTATCTCTCTTCCAGAACCTTCTGTGCTTCTGCACTTGTTGCCTTTTCCTTGTTAAACGGTCCACCCGGAATAATATTCATTACGAAAAATGTGATCGCACTGACGATCAATATGGATACGATTGCCAAAAGCACTCGTTTTATAATATATTTTCCCACTGTTTTCTCTCCCATCGTTTCTTTATTACAGCTTATTGCAATGCCTCTGTCCCATCATATCTCTTTAGGCTTTTATCGCTTTACTTATGCGCCGTATTATTTCGATATCAGAGCATTGCTTTAATATGTATTATACAAAGCAGTCGACATTTGTCAATAAAAATTTGTTTACCAAGAAACATTTTTTCGCTATCATAGCAAAAAAAGAGCAGGGATAACCCCATTAGGGGTCTTTCCCTGCTCTTTGTCTCTATTCGTTTTTTCGCCAAATTTTTTATAGACATTTATCTGTCTGAATCTGCTATTTATTAAACGCCTTTTTTTCGAATTTGTCAACCAGCTTTTCCATACATCCATCTTCAAAAGGACTATTTAACCCTGCCTCCACGATCACATTGGTAAAGAAATCCCGTGCAGAAAGATTACAGAGTTTATAGTAATTCTTCCATGCTTTTTCAAAATCTTCATCCATCATGACTTTGAACTGCATCGCACACACACTTGCGAGACAGTAATCTATATAATAGAAAGGACTGCCAAAAATATGCGGCTGTTTCTGCCAGAAACCTCCTTTTCCAAAGAATGGATCGTCCTCGTAATCCATGTGCGGACGGTAAACTTTTTCCAATTCTGCCCAGACTGCCTTGCGTTCTGCCGGTGTCATCTCCGGTTTTTCATACACAATATGCTGGAACTCGTCCACCATACATCCGTATGGAACAAATGCAGCTGAATCTTCCAGATGCATTTTCAGGTAATCGTCTTTCCGGTCGCCAAAGAATAATTCCATCCAGTTATAGGTGAAGTACTCCATCGACATGGAGTGGATTTCGGCTGTCTCCATCGTGATATCGGCAAACTCACGGATTTCTTCATTTCTTAACAGATATCCCTGGAATGCATGGCCACACTCATGGGTGATAACGTCCACATCTCCGCTTGTTCCGTTGAAATTTGCAAAAATAAACGGGGACTTGAAGTTCGGAATGTAGGTCATATAGCCACCCTGACGTTTCGTCTTTCTTCCGAGCACGTCAAACAGTTCATTCTCCATCATGAAATCAAAAAATTCCTTTGTCTGTGGAGACAGTTCACTGTACATTTTCTGTCCTGCCGCAAGGATCTCCTCCGGTGTTCCGACCGGCGCAGGATTTCCATTCGTGAAATAGACGTCTGTATCAATATAGGAAAGCTTCTCCACACCAATACGCTGTCTGCGCTGTTCATGAAGTTTATTGGCAAACGGGACAAAGTATTCCTTCACCTGTTTCCGGAAATTTTCGACCATTTCCTTGTCATAACAGTTGCGGTTCATACGGTAATAACCAAGCTCCACATAATTCTCATAGCCAAGCTGTCTTGCCTGCTCTGTTCTGTTTTTTACCATCTTATCGTAGATTTCATCGATCTCATCCGTCACAGACTGGAAGTACTCACTGACCGCTTTCCATGCTTTTCTTCTCACCTCACGGTCCGGGCTGGTCTGGAATTTGCGCATCAGTGAAAGATTATAAATCTCTCCCTCAAAAGGAATCTTGGCGGTTGCGATCAGCTTGCTGTAACGGCTGCTCAGTGCATTCTCCTCCTGCATAAGCGGAATAATCTTCTCGTCAAAAGCCTTGTTTGCAATCTCGATATTCTTAAATGTCACTTTTCCGATCTTGCTCTCTAAATACTCGCGGTATGGTGAATCATATATTACTTTTCCATATTCATTCTCATACCGGCTGATGATCGGTCCAACCTCATCATAAAAATCGCTTTCCTTCTCGTAAAATTCATCGGTCGTATCAATGTCGTGGCGGATCATCGCAAGTTCCATGCTCGTCTGTACATCTGCGATAAATTCATAGTACTCTCTGTGGATTTCAAACTGCTCCTCCCCGCTTTTTGCATTCTTCGTGCGCTCGATAATGCTCTTGTACTCTTTTTCAACTTCTTCCATATTAATGCGTTTGTATGGCATTTCTGAAAATTTCATAGTTCCCCTGCTTTCTGTATATACATCCTGTCTATACTGTTTTCTTCTCAACCATTCTATGATATTCCCGGATTTTTTGCAATGAAACCTTGTGTTTTTCCTTTCACAATCTCACAAAATAGACTATAATAACTTTACTTTCCAAAAAATTATATTCCGAGGTTTTATATGATCACAGCAGAAGATATTTTAAATATGAATTTTTATAAAAAGGAAAAATTTACCGGAAGTTACAAGGGCATGCGCTACCTTGTAAAAAAAGACAAAGATGACGTGGAAAACGATATCTTCCGCGCCACAGTCTGGCCTGGACCTTATAATTTTGCAACCACTCCCGACGGCCAGAAAATTTCCGCCACTTTTCCATTCACAGAAGAAGGAAAACAGCAGGCTGTCGACTGGATGAATGAGCAGTGGCGCTCCAGAAGTGAGTGGGGGATTATTATGCATTCGTGAGGAGTGACTGCCAAAATAAAAAAGGAACACCGCTTCCGATATTCCTTCATACTGCGGGTGACAGGACTTGAACCTGCACGTCGGGGACACTAGAACCTAAATCTAGCGCGTCTGCCAATTCCGCCACACCCACAAAACTGCTTTCCAAGTATAACTTATTTATCCATAAATTGCAACTGTTTTGTTGATTTTAATGATAATGTAAAAAAATCAGACATCGGGGATTCGGTCTCCGCTTCCGCTCCGGTCGTTGCTAAGCAGGCGCCACTGGCGCCTAGCAACCCGAACAACTACGTTGTCCGTGGTTCAAGTCTCTCGCTGTTCCTAAGAATAAGAAAAACGCCGTTCATACGAACGACGTTTTTCTTATTCTAATGAGACATCGGGGATTCGAACCCCGGACAACTTGATTAAAAGTCAAGTGCTCTACCAACTGAGCTAATATCCCATATTAAGCTGGGCTAGCAGGATTCGAACCTGCGAATGCTGGAATCAAAATCCAGTGCCTTACCGCTTGGCGATAGCCCAACAAAGAAATTTGCTGCACCTATCGCAACATTTTAACAACAAAACCAAAGCTTTATTGTAAGGGTGGATACAGGGATTCGAACCCTGGGCCTCCAGAGCCACAATCTGGCGCG
>ERZ1034946.336-NODE-336-length-28149-cov-71.001815_pt1 | contig 28149 bp, 27 predicted proteins | sample MGYA00520591_ERZ1034946 | MGnify/ENA primary metagenome ERZ1034946 (study PRJEB33766, sample SAMN09781753) | gut metagenome | biome: gut microbiome | host: Homo sapiens | place: Madagascar | study: EMG produced TPA metagenomics assembly of the PRJNA485056 data...
TATAAAAATCAGCTTTCCACAATCCAGACGTTGATTAAGAATGGACACACAGATGCCGAATTTTTTGACCTTCGTTAAGTACAGCATAAAGGGAATACCGCACAGGATGGGGCACACCAATCCTAACAGCGGGATGAAGATAGGGATATATCCCAGCATCATGCCCGCAAAGAAAATGACAAAATAAATGGCGGTGAAAATGCCTACATTGATAAGGTCTTTGGCTTGTAGTTTGTTACTTCTTGCTTCCATTCTCTACATACCTCCGTTATAGTTAGGCTGAGCTAACTCACGTCCTTAAAAATTTGCGAAACAGGATTTCGCATGGCTTAAGTTTACCACAGTCCAAATGGTTTCTGCTACTCTGATTAGTTTGAAAACGCTCCATTTGGTTTTGCTTTTTCTAATCGGATGACTTCCTTTACTTGTGCTTTCAGCGTGTTCATCAGCCCCGCCCAGCGCATAGGATCGCGGGCTTTCAGTTCCTCAGTGACGCCCGCCGCCTCCATCATCCGGGGCAGCATGGCGTCCATCCGTTCCTGCTCCGCCCGGTCAATCTCCAACAGGTGCGGGTACAGCTTTTCGCTTAAAATCAGGCTACTACAAAGACCTGCCGATGTTCTTTCGAGTATCATTGCTTTTATATAAATAAGACAGTTCTGGGGATTTTTCAGATATACCTTGCAAGATTCGTCACTGATACAGTATTCAATACGGAAGACCTCCGCCAGATGAAGATTATATCTTTTGTAAGACTCCCTCCTTCTTTCAGAACATTGATTGCTATACATACACTAGGTTTAGATACTTCTATATACCGAACCGCATCTATAAAGCAAATCATTCCCTTTATCTTTTGAGGAATTAAAATTGTTTCAAGATAACCCTCACCTGGCGCATAAAGTTCAATTTTTTCCTCTTTATCCTCTCTTTACCACTTCCCAAGTGTCAACAGTTATCGCAGGCTGATCGCAGCCGTGACACCCTTTGCAATTTTGAGTACAGTTTGATTGACTGGTTACTTTGTGTATATAGCCTTGATTTTCCAGATATTCAAGCTCTACCCGCACACTGTCCATATCTTTATGCAAAAGATCAGCCAATTCCTGAATACTGTATGTTTTTCCGCTTTGCAGATAATCTAATAATTGAATCAGCACAATATCTCCTCTCCTTTAGAAAATGACACAGCCAACATGGTATGCGATTGTTGCCAAAATCAATGCAGAAAGGATATAGTAGAGGGCAATCCTTACTGTCCATTTCATAGAATGAGTTTCCTGTGCGGTCGCTGCCAATGCCATTAGACAAGGCATATTGAAGAAAAACGCAAACAGGAAAGCCAGAGCTTCCGGCTGAGATATTGTAGACAGCAGGTTTGTACTAAGCGCCGCTGTATCTACCGCGCTTGTTCCCTCAATCGCTCCCCAAATACCAGCCGTATTGAACAGGGAGGCCATAACACCGAGAGCTGATTCTTTTCCCATTGCAGAAGCAACAAAGGCCATAAACAACTGCCACGGCAAACCAAAGAACATTGTTACCGGCTCAATAAAAGTTCCAATGCGATAAATAATGCTGTTCGTCACATTTCCGTCCGGCGTATAAGAAAGAAGCCAGAATATTACGGAAATGCAAATGATGATACTAAGCGCCCGTTTGAGAACGCTTCCCATTTTGTTGAATACAGAGCCGAACAGGGTTTTCCAGTGAGGCTTATGATATGGTGGTAATTCCATAATCAGGCCGGTACGGTCATTTTCCTTGTTTAAAGAACGTCCAAAAATTTTGTAGGTAATGTAAATGTGCAAAAAGGCCACAGCAAACAAGGACAATATTACAAAAACGGCTTTTCCTCCAAAGAATGTACCGCTGATAAGACCAACTACACCCCAGGTAGAAGCACAGGGAACTACCCAAGAAAGGGCAATCGTTAAAATACGCTGTCCCCAAGAATCAATAACTCTTGTGCCGGTGACACCACCTATATTGCAGCCGAAGCTAACAAGAAAGGGCATAATCGCTTTCCCCTGCAAACCAAGTTTCGTCATGGTATTATCAAACACATAGGAGATACGGGCCATATACCCGATGTCCTCCATAAATCCGAAAACAAGGCTGATTCCAAATACATAGCAAGCCATTTGCAAGGCAAACGTAACAGCCGTTAATACAGCATTACACAAGAGCGATACAATGACAGAGGCAACTCCAACACTAAGGAGCCAATTTGCCAGCGGCGTTGAAATGCCGGAGATCAGCGCCCCTACCAGTTCCATAAGGGGCATACCAATCAGCATGGAGCAGATCAGCCCCAGCACAATCATACCAATGGCAATAGGCTTTCCCCACCGTTTGCTAGTGGCTGCTTTATCAAACCGGCTACGGCTGGTTTTCTTTTTGCTGCTTGTCACATTTTCTTGAATCAGTGTGTCAATCCACTTAAATTTGCAATCTGCCGTCCGCAAATTTCCATCTTTTACACGACTGATTAAACTCTTTATTTTTTCAAATATCCCCGGTTCTGTTTTCCCTTGAACAAAAGAGAGTGCGAGCTTATCTTGTTCCAACAGCTTTTCAGCCAGCCATGAGGCAGAGTATATTTCAATTCCCTGCTTTGGGAGCAATTCTAAAATTGCAGAATATTCATCGCCTATTTTTTTCCGGCAAAGCTGCTCCAACTTTGCAGCATTTAGAAAAGAGGCTCTTTTTTCAAGATTTTCCAACAGGTTAAAGAACGGCTGGTATTGCTTTTTGTCTGCCGCAACCATAGGAACAACAGGAATCCCCAAGGATTTTTGCAAACCCGCTACATTGATTTTCTTTCCCTGTCCCTCGGCTATATCCATCATATTTAAAAGTAATACGACAGGAACATGGATTCCAGCATAATCAGCCAGCATAAATAGACTTCGGTTTAACTGTGAAGCGTCGGCCAGAATACATACAAGGTTGGCCTCTCCACTGGAAATATAGTTTCTCGTTACCACTTCTTCATCGGAGTTAGCCGAAAGGCTATATGTACCAGGCAAATCCACGATCTTGTAGGTTACGTCATTATAGGAAAAGAAGCCATCTTTACGCTCCACAGTTTTTCCAGGCCAATTTCCAACGTGTTGACGGGAACCGGTCAATCCGTTAAAAAGAGTAGATTTACCAGAATTAGGCTGGCCCAGCAGGGCAATCGTTTTTTCAGCCATTATTGCCTCACCTCCACCATGATTTTTTCTGCTTCATTCTTATTCAGCGCAACCATTGTATCTCTGTTATACAGAAGAACCGGCTGCTTTTTAGGATTCTGTATAACTTCAATCCTGCTTCCTATGGTAAGCCCGATAGAAGTTATCCGGCTTTGAAAATGGCTATCCCCGGCGATTGCGACAATCGTTCCGCAGGAGCCATCACCCAGCTCATTTAATTTTTTCATTCGTTCCAATTCCTCCAATCTTTTTTGTCAGCCCATAATAAAAATTCGTATTCCGATTAAAATTAAAATCACACCGCCTAATATTCCGGCCCGGTTTCCTAACCGATCTCCGAAAAAATGTCCAATCCATACGCCGACAAACGCAATTAAGAATGTCGTGGTTCCTATCAGTGCGGCCGAGGGAAGAATTTTTACATTTAAGGCCGCCAGCGTTATGCCGACTGCGAAAGCGTCAATGCTTGTAGCAATCGCAGTCGGAATCATAACGGTATCCCCTCCTTTACCGGCCTTTCTTTATGCCCCCTTTACAATCCATTTCTTTGCTTTTTCCTGCTCCTGAACCATTTCATAGTAATGGCCTTTTTTTGCAAGCAGTTCCGTATGGGTTCCCATTTCTTCAATGCGTCCCTGATTTAACAAAATAATCTGGTCTGCATTTTGAATGGTATTCAGCCGGTGGGCGATTACAAATACCGTTTTTCCTTTCATCAAGCGGTCTAACGCCTGATTGATTTTTGCCTCGTTATCCGCGTCAAGGGAAGCCGTTGATTCATCCAAAAGCAGAATAGGCGCATTTTTCAGAATGGCCCTTGCGATAGCAATTCTTTGTTTTTCGCCGCCAGAAAGCGTATTGCCACCCTCGGAAAGCCGGGTCTGATACCCCTCCGGCAACTTTTCGATAAATTCATGGCAATGTGCCGCCTTTGCTGCCTCTATGATTTCTTCCTCTGTTGCGTTCTCCCGGCCAGCCTTGATATTATTATAAATCGTGTCCGACAGAAGCGTATTTTCCTGAAACACCTCGCTGATATAGTGCAGAAGCCCGTCCGGGTTTAAATCTTTTATATCCTTGCCGCCAATGCGGATAGTTCCTTTTGACACATCCCAAAACCGGGCAATCAGATTTGCAACTGTGGATTTCCCGGAGCCAGACGGTCCGATCAGGGCGGTAACGCTATTTTCCTTTGCAAAAAAGCTAATATCCGTCAAAACATCAGCCTGCTTATTATAGGAAAAATCGACGTGTTCAAAGGCAATATCAAAATGCGACAGCTTTACATCTTCTTCCTTGTAAGAAAGCGGCTTCGTGTCATACGCCTGTTCCAGATTGTGTGCCGCCAAGTTCAGGTCTTTCAACAGATTATAAGAGTGTTCAAAAGCAATCAGCAGAGCAGACAGCGCAAGGCTCATCAGCATAAAAGCCACAAGCTGATCGGGGGCAATCGTACCTCCAAGAAACAGATAGCTGCCAACCAACAGAACAAGAGGAAGCAGGAAATTGGCTACAATCGAATACATACTGGTGGGAGCCGCCATTTTTACCTCTGCTTTTACATTTGTCTTGCGAATTGTGTCCAGCGTATCTGTCATTCTGGAAAAGTGGGAGCTTGTCATGTTATGGGATTTAAAAACTTTCATTCCTTTGACATACTCTAAGACAATCGAAATCATTTTTGCGGTGAGATTCCTTTTCTGTGTCCCGTATTTTTCCACAAGACGGTTGCCCCAAGAGAGAACCGGCATGGCAATTAGAAGCACAACACATTCGGCAAGTGCCAGTTTCCAGTTAATAAAGAATGTTCCGATCAGCACCAGAGCCGCCATTACTACGGTCTTTACAATGGACGGGAGTGTATGTGTAATCACAAGTTCAAAATTGGTTAAATCCTTTGTCAGTGTTCCAAGAAGATAGCCGCTGCTGTTCTGGTTGAAATAGCCAAGACTTAATGAGCGATAATGATTGGCAAGGTCAAGCCGCATTTCCCCGCACATTTCTGCGCCTCTTGCGAAGCACAGATAATAGGCGCTCCGATAGATTACCAACCGGGCAATCACGCTGATAAAGCAAATCGCCGTGTAGGTAACAATTTTACCTGCCGTAAGCGTGTTGCTTAAAAGCTGAATGACTGTCATATAGAGAACAACATATAAAACGATACTAAGAACAGCGTCCGCGCCCATTAAGGCAATCGGAAACTTAATCTGGTTGCTTTTTTCTCCAAGCAGCTTCCTAATGGTACGCAGCATTTAAACCGCCTCCTTTCCGATAGTGGCCTGTGTATAAATTTCCCACATCCGGCCATATACGCCGCCTTTTTTTACCAACTCCTGATGGGTTCCCTGCTCGGCCACAGTACCGTCCTGAAAAACAACAATTTTATCTGCGTCCCGGATAGTATGGAGCCGGTGGGCAATCATAATTGTGGTTTTTCCTTTCAGAAGATTTTGCAGGGCAAGCTGGATTTTATGTTCATTCTCAATGTCAGAGTAGGAAGTCGCCTCGTCGAAAACGACGATAGGAGCATCTTTCAAAATTGCTCTTGCAATCGAAATCCGCTGCTGCTGGCCGCCAGAGAGTTTTACACCCTCGTCGCCAATCCGCGTCTGATAGCCTTTCGGCAGACCCATAATGAAATCGTCAATCTGTGCTGCCCTTGCTGCTTGCCGTACTTCTTCTTCGCTGGCATTGGTTCCCATACGGATATTTTCCAGTAATGTATCTTCCAGAAGAAAAACATCCTGAAAGACGAAAGCCGTCAAATCCATCAGATTTTCCGTTTTTAGGTCAGTAATTGGTACTCCACCTACTTTGATGGTTCCGCCTGTGGTGTCCCAATAGCGCCCAAGAAGCTGAACCGCCGTTGTCTTTCCAGCCCCGGACGAGCCGACAAAGGCGTTGACCGTTCCCGGCTCCAAGTGCAGGTTTACAGAAGTGAGCGCGTCTTTTCCTCCGCTGGTATAATTGAAAGTTACATCCTCAAAATCAATTCCATAGCAGCCGTCTTTTTTCAGGGTCTTGCTTCCGCTTTTCATTTCGTCCATATCCATAATCTTTTTGATATTGTCCAAACCACTGCCAAGCTCCATCGACTGCATAACAATCGTAACCAGATTTAGGAACGAAGTGAAAAAGCACATGGTAAGCAAAATAAACAACAGGTAAGAAGCTACTGGCAGAGAGCCTTTTAAGTATAGCCAGCCGCCAAAGGGCAGCGTAAAGAGGATGGCGGAATCTAATACTACAAGGGCAATCGACAGAGGATTGCAGGAGGACAAGCACATCTTTTTCCAACAGGTCGTATAAAGGTGAAGCGCGTTCCGATACTGCTCGAATTTTTCCGCTGTCAAGTGGTACATTTTGATGACTGGCATGGCCGTGATAAATTCATTGGCAGAAGCATTGAGTTTTTCCGTATCTTCTGCAAGTTCCGCCGACATATCCGGGTAATTCTTAACCATCATCATCGGAACAGCAATTCCCAAAATCATAGGAATCAGCATAACAAGGGCCATAACCCAGTGCAACCGCAGCATGAAAATAAACATCATAAGCGGAACGACAATCGCCTGTGCCAGTTCCAATGTACTGTGCGCTAAAAATTGTTCTACTCTGTCCACATCGTCAAAAAGCGTTGTCTTGATCTGTCCGGGAGAGCGTTCCTGAAAAAAGCCCAGGTTGAATCTGGATATATGTTCCAGCACCTTTACTTTGATTTTGTGCATGGTATTGAACGCCGCCACATGGGAGCAGATACCCGCAAAAGACATGAGGATGGCTTGCCCGATGGCTGCCGCAATTCCAATGCAGGCCCACATAGCCATAGCGCCAAACGTCACTTCATTTTGGATAATCAGAAGCAATATCTGATACACCACCAGATAAGGAATCAGCGATAAGGCCGAGCAAAGAACAGCCAACAACATTCCCACGCCCAGCTTTCCACGTTCCCCTCTCGCAAGGGTAAAAACATAGGATAATCCGGTTCGTTTTTGTTCCATAAGAAACGAACCTCCTTTCTCTTTTTTTGAGGTTAGAAATTACTAACCTTGACACAATTTATTTTACAGGTTAGAATAAAAAAATCAACAGCTATACTATTTGGGGATTTAATTTTTAAAAGCAACTCAAAGTACTGTATTTTCGGTGCTTTCTGGAGTTTTTTAATTTATTTTTTTATAAAATCGTGACTAATAAAAATTGGATTGTGACTTTTTTATTGAAGCTCTAAAGGAGGAATGAAAAAATGGCTCTTTCGATTGCAGACTACTTGTTACAGCTTCCAGAAAATATGCACTTTGCAAAAGTACAGGAATTATCAGGAGAGGATTCCCTCTACTATCGTATGCTTTCCGACTACGGAAGCGGCTCATTTCAGTTGATACGCTTTGAGAATGACCTGCTTATGATTCTGATTGCAGACTACACGCCAAAGGAAACCTTTGAAAAAATCGCAACTATTTCCGAAGAATATATGGAAATCAGCCAGTTTGAAACAGACAGCAGTTCTTTCAAAATCGGGAGACGGAAAACACAGCCCGTCGGTAAAGGGATTTACTGCTATGTGAACACCCAAAAGACCACCTATGTCTATTGCGAAAAAGGAAAGCCGGTAAGATTTACAAAAATCATTTTGACAAGAAAGTATTTTGATACTTATTTCCGGGTGCATTATGGAAAAGATTATGAACAATTAAAAGTGGCAAAGGAATACCTTTTGAAAAATCCAAATCTGCCGGAGCTTAACTTTGTCTTTCAGCAGATCAGGGATTGTCAGGCGGTAGGACAAACGCTGCACTTATATCTGGAAAGCAAAGTTCTGGAATTACTCTCCCTTGTCATTAAGGGCATGGAGCAAAAGGAGAATCATATTTCTGTCAAGTTAGATTATAAGGACATCCGTGATCTGAAAAAAACAGTTACCTATATGAAAAAGGATTTGTCTGCTTATCCGTCCGGGGAAGAACTTGCGCAAATCGCAGGAATGAGCCCTGCCCGGTATCAGCTTGCTTTTCGGAAGTATTACGGCACTACTCCCTATGAGTATCTAAAAGAAATGCGACTGAATCAGGCGCTATTCCTGTTGAAAAACTCTGATTATGGGATTGCTACGATTGCCGCAGAGGTTGGCTATCACAATTCAGGCCATTTTGCAAAGCTATTTAAAAATGCCTATGGTATGGGGCCAAAGGAATACCGAACTAAGACAATTCTAAAGTCAAAAATTTCCTGAGAAATATGTCTGTATTTACACGATGGTATTCGTATGAAACAGGAATCAATGACAGATTCGGTGATTATTAAGCCAGTGAAAGATTAGGATAATCTGATATATAATATAATAAGGAGGTTGGTGATATTATGAATATATTTTTTAACAGCCGAATTAATGCTAATCAGTCATTGCTTAATGTTCTGTTTGGTCAACAGCAAAAAGCGACAAGCAGTCAAAACACTGGTTGTAGAGGCACAAGGCAACCGGTGGCAGCGTATCGCTTGGAGATCTTTCCGTGGAGAATGCAACGATACATGGTCTGCCAAAAACACTGGATGACCTGTTAAATAATCCGGGCGGGAATCTGATCTATCAGGATTACGCAAGTGATATCCGGGAAATTTTAGCATATAAACAGACGCAGCACAAAGATATTATGTCTGAGTTAAACGTACAGTTTTTCATGGCAGACGGTACAATTCAGATAAAAAAATAAAGCAAAGGTAATGAAATGAATAATCAATTTATACAAGGAGTAACATTCGATTGGGATAGAATTGATAACGATAGTTATTTAAAGAGAATTGAGGCTTTTGGGGGTGTTAAAAAACTTGATTTCAACAAACCGGTTACTTTTTTTGTCGGAGAAAATGGCAGTGGTAAATCCACTTTATTGGAGGCACTTGCCGTAGCACATGGTTTTAATCCTGAGGGTGGAACAAAGAATTATGTTTTTTCTACGCATGATACACATTCAGAATTATGTGATGCGATAAGAATTTCAAAAGGCTATCGGAAGGAAAAATGGGGATATTTTCTTAGAGCCGAAAGTTTTTATAATGTTGCAACGCAGGAAGAAGAATATGCAGATTTTGCGCATCCTTCTGCTAAATATCATGAAAGGTCACATGGAGAGAGTTTTCTCGCGTTAGCGCAGAACAATTTGCAGCCAAATGGTCTGTATCTTTTTGATGAACCGGAAGCTGCATTATCATCTCAGAGACAGCTTACATTGTTAATGCAAATATATAGATGTGCAAAAGAGGGAGCGCAATTTTTTATAGTTACACATTCGCCTATTCTGTTAGGCATACCGGATGCAGATATCTATTGTTTTGATAATGGAAGCATACATTTATGCGAATATGAAGAAACAGAGAGTTATCAAGTGACAGAAATGTTTATAAACAATAGGCAGATGTTGCTGGATAAATTGTTGATAGAGTAAAGAAACAATGTGTTAGGGCACAAATATGATAAAAACAAAAAATATTTCAGAAATGTTGACTTCTTTAATTGAGGAGTATCGTTTTAATAAAAATACTCTTTCAAAATATTTAGAAATAACTGAAGAAACAATAGATGGAGTAGCAATGGGCAATGTGGAATGTTTGCCAGATGATCCTGCATTGCGTCTTAAAATACTTAGTAAAGCAGGATTTCTGTATTTTGGAGCGATTGAAGATAAGGATAGGCAATTAAGCGGTTTTTTGGAAGTGCTTGTTTCCTATCATGGCATATCCAAGCTAACGATAGCAAAAATGGCTGATGTTGAGGAACAGGATATTGACAGGCTTTTAGCCAATCCGCCAGAAAAAGTTGAAATCGAAGTAAAATATAAAATTGCTGTGACTGTTATGGAACTGCGATTTTGGCTAAAGGATTGTGAGTTACCAATATAATCATGTGGTGCTTGGGAAACTGGTGGAATAACAGGAAACATTTTTAGAATAAAGAAAGATAGAAGGCGAGTAGCGGATTGGTGTCTGCTGCTCACTTTTCGTTTATGGGGATATGTCGCAATACGACTTTTGAAGTGTTGTATTGCAATCTGTTTTCGGGTATTTCTCGTTGGTATCATTACCATAAAAGCGAGGTGAATTCCATGAAAGCAGAGAAGAAGGAAATCAATATACAGATTGGAAAAAGGTTGCAAACCGCCAGAGAAAACAGTGGATATACGCAGGAAGTTTTTGCAGAGACGCTGGATGTAGGGGTAGAGCATTATCGAAAAATCGAAAGCGGTGTCTATGGCTTACAGCCAGAGAAAATGCTGATCTTGTATGAGAAGTACAGGATTGAGCCGACTTATCTGGTTACGGGGGATACAAATCATAAGGTTGATATTGAACTGTTCCTTGCAAACTGCAGCAGGGAGGAACGGGATGCATTTATAGACCGCATGCTTGCGTATATGAGAAAGCTGATGACAGGCCGTTAAAGCAGCACAGTCTCCGGGATGTATATTTGATCAATATATTTTGAGAAGGAGACGATGTATGAGGGTAGCAATCTGCGATGATAATCAGCAGGACATTGAAAGGATCAGACGCTATACACTGCGTATGATCGACTATGCGGTGGAGTATGTGTTTTATACCAGACCGGAAGAATTATTGAGGGAATGTGCAGATGCGGAGCAAAAGCCGGATATGTACATTCTTGATATTGAGATGCCTGGAATGGACGGACTTGCGGTGGCAAAACAGATCCGTGAGACAGATTCCAAAGCATTGCTGGTGTTTCTTACCAGCTATACCAAATACATGCCAAGTGTATTTGAAGTTGTCACATTTGATTTTATTCCAAAACCAATCTCAGAAGAAAGGCTCCGTGTGCTGTTTGAGAAGGCAGGAACCTATCTGAATCTGACCAATCAGAGTTTTTCATTTAGTTACCGCAGGGTGCGGTACAGTCTGAAGTTTGACGAAATCCTGTATCTGGAAAAGCGGGGGCGTCAGGCGATTATCCACACAAAGAAAATGAAATATCAGTCCAACATGAATTTGAATGAAATATGGGAGAAACTGGATGAGCGCATGTTTGCCGCCGTTCATGGCTCTTTTATCGTTAATTTGAAACATGTTCATTCCGTATCCAGCGGCATGGTCATGCTTACAGACGGCACAGAGCTGGGAGTGACAAGAGGGTACCGGAAGGAGCTGACGGAAAAGCACATAGCGTTTGTGCAGGGAGGAATGTGACATGGCATTATATGGGGTGAGGCTTGTCATAAATCTTTTTGACCTCTGCATTTACCGCAGGTATTTAGAGGAGTTCATTGGAAACAGAAAAACTTCCATGGAGTTTTCTGTTCTTCTGCTGATAGTGTGCGAGCTGATTGGAAGTGCGGTGAACCAGATGGGGATAAGCTGGCTGAATTTTGTGACGATGGTGGCGATTCTCTGTGTATATGTCTGCCAGTATGAGGCAGGGATTTTAAGCAGGCTGATTGCGGTTCTGCTGTATATGGGGATTATGGGAGTTGCAGAACCGTTAGGATATTTGTTTAATAAGGCATTCATGGAAAAGGTGTTGGACGATACCACGGTTTCATATTATTTTATCGTGTTTTTTATGGCACTTTTGAAAGCAACAATTGTGGAGGTGTTTTGCAGACTGAAATCTGGAAAAAGCATTCGACTATCAGCAATGCCAAAAGAAACGCAATATATGTTGACAATGATACCTTTATGCAGCCTGATCAGTTGCTTTTTACTGATAGAGGTTGCAAAAGAATTAATCTCGGCACAGATGGTCGTGCTGTGCATGTGCATCATCTTTGTCATTATCATCACTAATTATGTAATTTTTCTGATGATTGAAAAGTATACGACAGTGGAAGAAAAACAGCACGAAGAGGAAATGATCCAGAGGGAAATCTTATACCGGAACGAATACTATCAGGACATGGAACGGTATCAGGAACAGATACAGGACATCCGGCATGATATGAAGAACCGGCTGACGGGACTGCTCGCAGCGGCGGAACAGGGAAGTGCGGAACTGATCAAGGACAGACTGCAGGAAGTATTGGGAGATATCCGGCTGGCAGAAGAGATCATTTATTCCGCAAATCCTGTGGTGAATGCCATATTAAAAGTAAAAAGCGTAAAGGCAAAAGAGAAAGAGATACCGATGCAGGTTACAACGCTGCTCCCCCAGAGAGTATCCGTAGATATCGGGGACATGGGTGTTCTGTATGGGAATCTTCTGGATAATGCGATAGAGGCAGCGATGGCAGTGGAACAGGAAAAACGGTATGTTCATGTGGAATCAAAGTTTCAGGAGGGCAGACTGCTTTTATCCATTAAGAACAGCAAGCCATCCGGGACAAGTTCCTGTCAACAGACAAGCAAAAAAGATAAAATAAAACACGGCAGGGGAATCCGTTCGGTGCGGAAAGTGGCAGAAAAATACGGTGGGGAGCTGATGTTAAAGGATCAGGGGGAACATTTTGAGGCAGTCCTTCTGCTCAACGGAGTTGCAAAACTGGAGTGAGACTGCAACTTATTACAGCAAACCTGCAACTTGTTACAGATAGATTGATTTTTACATGGAAACTGTTAGAGTGAAAACATCAAAAAAAGGAGGGTTTTACTAAAAATGAAGAAAAGAAACTGGATGTACCGACTGAGCAGCAAATCCATGAGTGTGATGGCAGCACTGGCACTTATGGTGACAACCATGGCAACGAACCGTTCCTGCATGTGGTATCTGGGACAGGACAAGATGCCGGAAGATTCCAAAAAACTCAGAAGGTTTTAAATCATGACGAAATGGCTCAGCCATCGTATGGTTGAGCGGGGAATCATAAAAGAGGAGGAGCAGGAATTATACCAGTTTGGAATACGCAATGGTATGATCCTGCTTCTAAACGTTGTGACAGCACTGGTCATCGGCCTGCTTACAGAGCAACTGGCGGTTGTGGCAGTGTTTACCCTGTCTTTTATGGTTCTTCGCAGTTATACCGGTGGATATCACTCAGACAGCAGGATTTTCTGTTATCTTGGTTCTAATCTGGTGCTGCTGGTTCCGGTTTATACACAGGCTGTGTTTTACAAGACATCGCTGGCATGGCTGCTGGCAGTATTGCTGGTGTCCGCAGGGATCATTTTTTTACTCAGTCCCATGCACAGCAAGAACCGGAAGCTGGATAAAGAGGAACAAAAGCATTTTGGCAGAAAAGCAAGGCTGATCGCAGCTTTGGAACTGGCTGTGCTTGGCATTTTGTGTCATGCAGGCCAGATACCGTATGCTTACGCTGTTTATACGGGAATCTGCATCACGGCACTGTTCATGCTCGTAGGAAAAGCACAGTTATGGATACAATCACATACGGAAAATGGATAGTCCTTTCTGAACATGCGGAAGGGACTTTTTTTCTGGAAAACAGGAGGGATGACAAGACGAAACGGTAACTTATTACAGGTACCGTAAGACTTATTACACTTATATTGAAGCGAACTTTCTTTCCAAGTATAGTACCGCAAAAAGGCTTAGGAGAAGAAAGGCGTGGCATGTTTTTGGGAATTCATGCCGCACCGGATTGCAGGGGGCGGCAGAAAGGGAAAAGTTCATAAGGATAACATCCGGGTGCAGTTTTGCATGCTTTATTTTGCATGGGAACAGCACCTTTTTTTATTGTCTTTTTCCAGTAAAGCAGAACCCAGAGGTCCGCCAGATGTCCTTCATTTCAAAAAAATTACGAAATGGAGGACATTTGAATGTCAGAATGGATCAGAATCAGAGTCAAGGATTTTTATAAAGATGCAGTTGGTGAGCTGGAATACACCTATGTGACCAGAGAAGTCTACGAGGCACTTGTCGATACGTTCCGCAAAGAAGCCCACGCACAGGAAATGCGGGATATCAGACATACGACCAAGGACGGATATACAGAAGGAGAAACGGAAGATCTGGTGGAGCTGACCGGGGAATCGGTAGAGGATACGGTCATCCGGCAGATGGAAATAGAAACCCTGCAGAAAGCAATGCAGTCACTCACCCCAGTGCAGAGAGAGCGGCTGCATTTTTATTTTTTTGAGGGCATGACATACCGGCAGATTGCAGCGAAAGAAGGGGTTGGAGAGAAGAACATCCGGGAGAGCATAAACGGTGCGGTAAAGAAAATAAAAAAATATTTTGATTAATACCCCCTCAAAACGTGTTTTTCTGTGAGTACCTTATGAGAGGAATTTTTCTGGACAGATGGTCTCTTCCAGGAATCCTCTCATGTCTCGTGTGTGGATACGACACAGGCAGACAAAACGCACCTTGAAAAATGCCGGAGAGGAATGCAGGACTCCGAGCGCAGGATGGAATCACGCCATATCCTGCCAGCCATATCCAGCAGTTCAGATACGTTAGCCGTTTCATGAGCCGTAACCGGGGCGCAGTGACACTCCTGCAGCAATCGGGCAGATGTTCTTTCTGCCAGCCATGCTGTGAAAAAGACCGCATCTAAGGAGCCGAGCGGGAAAGCCGGGGTACAGCCTGTCTGTGGTGGACAGGCGCGAAGAAGGGAATGGCCTATAATGATACACCTTGAGATTAGCCAGCACGCAGTGGTGGAGGTGAGATACCTGTGATGTCTGCCTGTCCGAGTGGCAGGGACCAAAGACAGTCTGGACTGACTGCCCATGAAATGCCGGCTTTGGGATTTTTTCTTCTCTGTTTTGGCGGCGTTTCAGTTCCGGGGAGTAGTGACGAATAGGGACAGACACTTTTTATTTATGAAGTGAAGGATTATGGCAGTAAGACTTAATTACAGAAACCATGCGGCGGAGGGGAACTTCCGCCGTATTCTTGTGGAGTTAAGAAAAGCTGAAAAATGGGGAATGGAGGAAAACAGGAGATGAAGAAAGAAGATACCGAAATGATGTTAAGGATTTTTGAAACGGAGAGGGCAGGATATGCCTATCTTTATCCGAGTGATGGAGGGGAGCGGAAAGAGGACTATATCTCGACCACGGCAGAAAATATCGCAAATTATATCGGCAGCCACATGTTTGAAGCCGAAAAGATCGTCATCACAGATATGTGTGACAGGCTGATATTAGATACCTGCGGCTATTTTATCAATAGCTGTCCCAATCAGGAATTCTGTAAGGAAATCCATCCGTTCTTAATCCCGATCCAGATGGGAGAAAAGGACGCGGGAGAGGTGCTTTCAGTCAGCAGGGATGTATCGGAACAGTATTTCCGGGAAGAAGATGAGGCTGCAACCATGGCTGAAATCGGGATGATGTAAAGGTGTTTCTTCTGGGCAAAAGTGTTTGGCTTGGGAGAATGAATTTAACGTTCTTATATTGCGGGAGGAAAAAGGGAAAAGATGATGGAAGGCAGAGCGAATGAGGTGCGGTATAAGATTGCCGAAATTCTCTTAAAAAGGATGCATGAAGATAAGCTGTTAACCGAGGAAGAATGGGAAAAAATCCGGGTTTTGAATGTCAAGACTTTCTCCCCGGAATTAGCAAAAGTATATCTGTAATAACACTGGATATATAAAGGACTATGTGGTAGTGTATGTTGCTGACAGGTAGTGCAAACCCTTGAAAATACTGGGAAAGGAGAAAAAAGCATGGCAAAAAAAGTGACTGTCATAAAGGCAGCAAAAGCGCAGAAACATACACAGGAAGAACGCAGGCTGAAAGTGTGCGGATATGCCAGAGTCAGTACCGGCAGTCAGGCACAGGCAACTTCCTATACTGCACAGGTCGAGTACTATACAGAAAAAATCGAGAGCAACCCCCTGTGGGAGTTTGCAGGGGTGTATGCGGATGAAGGAATCAGCGGAACAAACGTAAAGCACAGGGATGAGTTCCAGATGATGATTTCAGACTGTGAGGATGGGAACATCGACCTGATCCTTACGAAATCCATCACAAGATTTGCAAGAAATACGGTGGAATGCATCCAGACCATCCGAAAGCTGAAGGAGATTGGCGTTGGAATCTACTTTGAAAAAGAGAATATCAACACGCTGTCAGAAAAAAGCGAGCTGTTCATTACCATCCTGGCATCGGTGGCGCAGGGGGAATCAGAAAACATCTCAAGCAACAACCGCTGGGCGATACAGAAACGCTTTCAGGATGGAACCTATATCATATCCACACCAGCGTATGGCTATGGAAAAGATGAGGATGGAAATTTAGTCATCATAGAATCCGAGGCAGAAACCGTAAGGTGGATTTATGAGTCTTACTTAAACGGCATGGGAGTGTATGTGATAGCAAAGGCACTGAACCAGAAAGGCATTCCAACGATCCGGGGTGCAGAAAAGTGGCAGGACGGGGTGATACAGGACATTCTGAAAAATCCCATTTATGAGGGAGATATGCTTCAGCAGAGGACATATACAGAAACAAGGTTCCCATTTGTCCGCAGGGTAAACAACGGACAGAGAAACCAGTATCTCATCAAAGACAGCCATCTGCCAATCGTCACACATGAGGAGGCAGAAGCGGTACGCAACCTGATGGCATACCGGGTGGATGTACTGCACATGAACAAGAGTGACTACACCAAAAGATACCTGTTTTCCGGCAGAATCATCTGCGGAGAGTGCGGAAGAACCTTCCGGCGGCAGAAAATCTACATCGGGAAACCATATGAAAAAATCATCTGGACGTGCAGCGGACATGTGGAGGATAAAGAGAGCTGCTGCATGAAAGCCATCCGGGAGGATGTGCTGCACCGGGCTTTTACAGACATGTGGAACAAGCTGTACACCAATCAGGGAACGATATTAGAGCCGCTGTTAAAAGGGCTGACGGAACTTGTGGCAGCAAGGCAGGACAGTGAGGAAATCAGACAACTGGATAAGGAAATCAAAGATATAAGCGGGCAGAGCCAAATCCTAAATCAAGTCATGAGGAAAGGATATATGGACTCTGCTCTTTTTATGGAGAGCAGTAGCAAGCTTGGCTGGCAGCTGACGGAATGCAGAAGAAAAAAGACACTTTTGACCAGAAAGCTGCGGAGGACAAAAGAAATTGTACGGACCGAACAGCTTATCCAACTGATTGCAGAACAGGACGGATTAAGGGAGGAGTTTGACGAGCAACTGTTTAAAATGACAGCAGAGAAGATCGTGGTCTCCAAGGAACACGACATCACCTTCTGCCTGCACAACGGACTGAAACTGACGGAGAGGGGAGGCGGACAGGATGCAGTGGCACATGCCAATCGGCTATAAGGTTGTGGATGGAAAAATTACCATCTGTGAAGAGCAGAGAAAAATTGTGGAACAGATATTTACAGACTATGACAGCGGGCTGGCGGCAGGCAGAATCGCCCAGAACCTGAAAGGGAGAAACATATGCAATGCAAAAGGGAAAGTGTCCTGGACCCACGCATCCATCGGCAGGATACTGGAAAACCCAAGCTACCTTGGCACAGACTACTATCCGCAGCTCATAGGAGAGGAACTGTTTGAGAGAGTCCAGTGCAGACGGGAAAAGGTGAGGGCAGAGCTTGGAAGGGCAGACCACAGGCCCGGCAGGGATGAGAGAATCCTCTTCGGAGGTGTCATCTGGTGTGCAGAATGCGGGGCAGTATGCAGCCATATCCAGCCGAGCCACAAAAAAGAGCGTGGCGGCACTGCCAAGTGGAAGTGCAAGAGTTATGTGACTGGCAGAGCAAAAAACTGCAGGAACAGTTTTATTACAGACGGGCAGGCAAAGCAGGTGTGTGTGGAAGCCATCAATGCAGTGATACGAAACAAAGGCCTGCTCCGGGTACAAAGGCAGGAGGAAAAGGTCAGCCCTCAGTACCGGGTTCTGGAGCGGAACCTGCAGCGGATGAAAGAAGAACAGGAACGCACAGAAACAGACCTGATGAAATTGCTCTATGAAAGGGCAGAGGAACGCTACCGGACACTGGAGGTCAGGGATGGGGAGTTCCAGACAGAGGAGGTCAAAAACATCCTTGCAGGAAAAAAGGAACTGGAAACATTTGATGAAAATTTATATAGAAAAATAATTGCATGCATCTGGTTGCATGGCGGAAACATGGCAGAAGTGGAGTTTATCAATGGGAGCCGTGTCACAGCCGGATACAAGGATTAGGAGGGAGAGCAGATGGCAGAAACAGCAAAAAAGATCAGCATGATACCTGCCAAGGTGCAGTATGACCGGAATGTGAAACTGTCAGAGAAGAAAATGAAGGTCGCTGCCTACTGCCGTGTCAGTACGGAACTGGAAGAACAGGACAGCAGCTATGAAGCACAGGTGGAGTATTATACCAGCAAGATATCGGAAAACGAAAACTGGAAAAATGCCGGCATCTATGCGGATGACGGAAAGAGTGGAACAAACACCAAAAAGAGGGCAGACTTTAATGCCATGATACAGGATGCCCTTGCAGGAAAGATCGACATGATCCTTACGAAGTCGGTCAGCAGGTTTGCGAGGAACACGGTAGACTCGCTGGTGACCATCCGAAAACTGAAGGAAAAGAACGTGGCGGTGGTGTTCGAGAAAGAGGGAATCAATACACTGGAGGGAACCGGAGAAATCCTTATCACCATCTTGAGCAGTCTGGCGCAGGAGGAGAGCCGCAACATCAGCGAGAACATCCGCTGGGGAGTCGTGAGGAAATTTGAAAAAGGCAAGGTCATCGTGAACTGCACAAAGTTCATGGGATACACCAAAAACGAGGATGGGGATCTGGTCATCGTACCCGAAGAGGCAGAGATTGTAAAGCTGATCTTCCGCCTTTATCTGGAAGGCTACAGTACCGGGAAAATCGCAAAGCATCTGGAAGAGCAGGGAATCAAGACCGCCACAGGGCAGGACAAATGGCATTCCACGGTAATAGACAAAATGCTCCGCAATGAAAAATACATGGGAGATGCACTCCTGCAGAAAACCTACACGGTGGATTTCATGACAAAAAAGAAAGTAAAGAACACCGGACTCGTACCGCAGTATTATGTGGAAGATGACCATGAGGCAATCATCCCGAAAGAGCTGTTTTACAGGGTACAGGAAGAGATGATGCGGAGGGCATCCTTATGCAAGGCGGCTGTCACCCGGAAGAAGAACCAGAAAAGCAGGTATTCCTCCACCTATGCACTGACCGGCATGCTGATCTGCGGAAAATGCGGACAGGAGTACAGGAGAGTCACCTGGGCGAGAAACGGGAAAAAGAAAGTGGTCTGGAGATGCAGCAATCGGCTGACCAACGGAGTGAAGAAATGCGGGGAATCCGAGACACTCGAAGAGAACGCATTAAACAGGGCGGTGATGGAAGCCATCCACAGGATCACAAGTGATGATATGGAATTTATGGAACACTTCCGGCAGAACATCATCCATGTCATCGGGAGCTATGGCACCGCAAAAGAGTCCGGGGAATACGAGGAAAAGATAAAAGAAAAACAGGATGAGATGGTGGCACTGATTGCAGAGAATGCAAAGACCGGCTCTTACACACCGGAGTTTGATGAACGCTACCGCACCATAGCAGAGGAAATCAATGCCTTAAAAGAGGCACAGAAAACAGCCAGAAACGAGAAACAGATGTCTGACAGCTATGAACAGAGAATCCAAGATATCGACCATTACTTAAGCACAAGCACCTGCCAGATACCGGAGTTCGACAATGACCTTGTGAGACGGCTGATCTCCACCATCAAAGTGGAATCCAGCGAGAAACTGCTGATACAGTTCCAGTCAGGCATAGTCATGGAACAGGAGATTCGATATGAGTAAGGCTGCGGCAGGAATGGCAGCAAGTAAATAGGAAACGTTATTCCTGCCAGTTTATGGTAAGAATAAAATGCCCGATGATCCGGGCGTTTTATTGTTGGCACAAAAATAGGAAAGAACAGCAGGAGCGATATATAGCGGAAAATGAGTAAAGGGAAGTGGATATAGAAAAAGCACATGAAGTAAGTGTGCGACAGGAGGAGAAAAGCGTATGAATTATGAGCAACTGATAGAAGAACTGAGGGAGGAAATGTTACAACTTGTAAACACGAAATGTGATGCACTGCTCCAGATGTACCGGAGTGGGGAGATGCATACAGATAAGAGAGATACGATCCGGGAAAGCAGCCTTATCGCAGTATCCCTGGCGGAACTGAAAGGGAAAAGACCACTGGCAGTCCAGTTCGCACCGGGAGAATGGATAGAGACACCTACATGGAGAAAGGTGGCACAAAAGATTTTGCAGACCTGTAATGAACAGCCGGATATCCATGAAAGATTTATGGAAATGTGTGGAAAAGTAGCCGGACGCTGGAGGACGATCCTTGGCAGTTCACTGGAAGAAATGGATGTACCGATAAAGGTGGATGAGGAACTTTATTTTGAGGGAAAATTTGACACAGAAGCGATGTTAAATATGTTAGAGAAAAAAGTGCTGGAACCGGCAGGGGTTGATTACAGCAGCATTAAAATCCGGTATATGGGAAAAGGGCAGGAAGCAGCAAAAAGTGTAGAGCCTGTACCAGAGCAGGATGCTTTGGAGCATGAGGAGCAGGAACAACATGCACCGGTGCAGACAATGTGAAAAATGGACGGAATCAAGACTCCAAGTCTATGACAGGTTTGGAGTTTTTCTTTTGTTCCTTTTCCAAATATAAAAATTGATTGTATAAAAGAAATGGGTAAGTTATAATATAGGTGTGGTCAGATGCCTTTTTGGGGATGACTATATCTGTTACAAAAAGGAGGAAGGCCAGTGAATACAGAATTAAAAAATGCAGTGAAAGCAACAGACAAGGATGCACAGTATGATACGAGTGCAAAGCGTCTGTTAGGGCAGAAGAGCATACTGGCACATATACTGGTAAAAACAGTTGATGAGTTTAAGGGCATGAATCCCAAGGATGTGGTCAACTGCATCGAGGGAACACCACATATCAGTACGGTACCGGTAGAGCCTGGACTCACAAATGCAGCCAGCGAAAAAAATGGTGAAAGACTGGTCGGTTTCAACACAGAAAATGAAGAGATCAATGAAGGTCTGGTAAGATTTGATATCGTTTTTTATGTGCGCATGAAAGATGGATTGTCACAGATTATCATCAATGTAGAAGCACAGAAAGACGAGCCGACGGGATATGAAATCTTAAACCGGGCAATCTTTTATGTGAGCAGACTGATCTCATCACAAAAAGAACGTGATTTTGAGAATTCTAGCTACGATGACATTAAGCGTGTATATTCAATCTGGGTATGTATGAACATGGAAGAGAGCAGCATGAGCCATGTGCATCTCACAAAAGAAGATTTGATCGGTTCCTATGAATGGAAGGGAAATCTTGACCTGTTAAATATCATCATGCTTGGACTGGCAAAGAATCTGCCGGAACATGATGAGACATATGAACTGCACCGTCTGTTATGTGCGCTGCTGTCACAGGAACTTACAATAGATGAAAAACTAAACATAATTGGAAATGAATACGATATTCCTATTGAGGAGAACTTCAGGAAGGATGTGAGCGTTATGTGTAACTTGAGTCAGGGAATAAAAGAAGATGGTATTGCGATTGGAGAGGCAAGAAAAGAAGAAAAAATTATTCTTAATATGCATAACAATGGTTTTACTGTAGAGCAGATTGCTATGGCTACAGATAAAAACGTAGAAGAAGTGAAAGCGATTATTGCAGGGAAAGAACCTGCACTTGCATAAAGTTATGTAAGAAAAAGAGAGCCTTTGAGTTTAAATAACTTGGAGGCTCCTATTATATGAAGATTTGGGAAATAATGGATATTGTTGAATTATCTGATGATAAAATGGGTATAAGGAAATGTAGATCGAGAGAAAAATCTTTTTGATGGTGTGTGCCACATGCATTTCCAAAAGAAGATATGATTGGTTCCTATAAATGGATACATGGAGGAATTGTAAAGTGAGAAATATTGATGAAACATATAAAACAGAATTGAATTTTGTTGATGAATTTAATCTTTCTCGTAATGGAATGATAAAAGAAATTGAGCAAGAATTTAATATTATAAGATTATGTTTATTTGAGTCGCAGGAGTTGGATGAGCAATATCAGTCTGTGCTGGATAGAATAATTGTAATGCCGTTAAGAAAGTTATTATGTGAGAAAGCATCTGTACTTCTGAATGTATGCCCTACATTCAAAATGCCACTATTAGATGGAATTGAAGTTAGATATGATGATGGACAACATATAGTGCATACGCCATTGCGGATAGGGAGTATACAGACATGGATTCCTGTAGAAGAATGGCTTAAACAGAATGTATCTTGGTTTGACAGAGATGTTAAATCAATTGCACAAATGCTTCCAAAATATTCATATGAGTATATATTGAATAAGTTAACGGGTAAACTTAAAGAGTTAAAATCAGAATTTATAAGTTTATATGCCTGTGAACAAGTAGAATATAAAGGAGAAGTAATGGATGTTTATTGTAAGAGGTATCCAGAGGATGAAATTAAAAATCAACGGATATATGATATACTTGAACAAATTGGTTACAATAAGCTTTCAATATATGATTATTTAAAACATATATCAGATAAAAGAGGAGCGCATATTGATGTAGGGCATTCTCTTGTGGTTGAACTTGTGAATTATGCAGATAATGATAAAATGACACTTATTTATTACATGGGCATTCAGATGATATATGCAGCAAAAAAGCAAATACCAGAGTTAGAAGATTATTGGAAAGAAATGCCTTGTTTGGAAAGTGAAATGTAAAAAGCGAGAAATTAAGTTTTAGAAAAATGTAAAATGGTTGGAATCAAGCCTCCAAGTCCCTAGAAGATTTGGAGGTTTTCTTCTGCCCATTTGAGAGGAAAGTGATTTCCAAAACAAAATGATCTGTGATACAATATATGAAAGAAATTTTGGAAGTATTGGATCATAGAGAAAGAGCAGAGTCAATCGTAAGCTAATCTGGCTTACATCTAAAATACAATGCAATCTTTTTCTATGCGGGGGCAGGAGAGAGTGCATCATGTCAATTTTTTGCAGCCTCATCAGAGAGGAGTGCAACACTTTTCACTCCCAGAGTACAGTGAAAACTCTGGAAAGTGCATCTCAATTACCCTATCGACACATATAGAGACAATAGTTGCACTACATCGGACAGATTCGTAAAACCTCTCGACTTCCGGCATTTTGAGAGGTTTTTCAGGTTCGACCAGAGTGATCGGAAAACCAGAGAAAAGGATTTTTCTGATATTGATGTGGAAAGACCGGAGATTATGACACCAGCAGAGTTTATACGCAAAGAAAGAAGCAGATATGTGGAAAATGTTCCATGTGTCTGCTTTTTTCGTTGCCAGCATACGATAAAACAAGTTTCAGCGAAGTTGTCTTATGTAGTTATATATCCCACACCGCAGGTGTATACAAGCAGGGTACTTTTTAGTTTCACAGTCAGAGATTACAAAAAGAGATTTGAATCCTCAGCTGGATTGTAAGTTTGTGAGTATCAGGCGTTTGATGGTGGTATATTTTTTTTCGGGAACAGGAAGCTTCACACTGTTTGACATGGTAACGGTGAATCGTTCAATTTTGCTGACACATTCAGGATTGATGAGAAAACCTGCATGAATGCGAAGCAGGAAATCAGAGTATGTTTTCTCAAAGTCCGGGAGTGTGCCATTTACAATAATGGTATCCGTGCTTGTGTGAATACGAAGCTTTGCAGTTCTTTTTATTGTTTCAATATATAGCAGATGGTTTATTGGAATGCGGTGCACACTCATGTCATTGGCTGTGACAGTCATGTAACGCTCCGGCTTTTCAACCAACCGTACCGGCAAGCCTAAACTTTGATAGTGTATCGGATAAATGGTGTCTCTGCTATCGTATGGCCATGCGTTACTGATGTGAAGAACAGCAATCTCCCAGCGGAAATCAGAATCGCTTTCTGTGCGTACCTTTTTTTTGTACCAGGAATAGTGAATCCTTTGATTGTGTAAATCTGTATTTCCATCAGGATAATGGGTATAGATTTCATATTGCAGGATAACTTCATGTGCGGTTTTGCTGGGAGAAATACAGATTGCACGTATCGATCCCATTGTGAAGCTTAGTCCGTGTACCTCTGCTGAGAATGTGGAAATAACTTGTTCACGTCCCCGTATTTCCTGTCTCTCAGCAGGACCAATCCACAACACATCTTCGCTTATATTGTCAAAATAGGGTTGGAGATTGTTATTGTAGTATTCGGTGATAATGTAGATGGATTTATATATTAAATCGTTTGCTGTCATGGCAGCTCTCCTTTGCTTTTATACATATATTCAAAATGATTATAGTAGAGTAAGGGATAAAAAACAAGTTATTTGCAATAAAAATAAGTTATTAAGTGTGAAACGATGGAAGTTAATATGATTCATGATATACTTAATCAGAATGTGAATTTATTGAAAAGAATGTAAAAACATCTGGAATGGAGGAGATTTTAATGATGAAATTAAGGCATAATTTTAAGAAAGGAATGGCGTTTGTTCTTACCTTTGCCATGATAGCAGGATTGGTTCCTGCTATGTCAGGCGGAGCAGATACGGTGCAGGCTGCAACCGGTTCCGGAACAGAACCAAGCGTTACCGCATATGCTACGAAGGACCAGTTAATGACCGCATTTACCCCGGATGCTAATGGTACTGCTACGACCAAAGGAAAGCTGGTATTTGGTAAGAACAGCTATGGAAACCCACAGGAATGGTACATCTTAGGAGCTGATAGTGGAGTATCAGGGGGAAAAGATAATACCATCATCTTTGCCGCAAGCCCGATTGCAAGAGGGCGGATGTTTGAGGATGACTGGCAGAATAATAAGACTGAACAAAACCTGTGGAGTGATTGCAATTACAATGGGACAAGCATAACAGAAGTATTTCCAAACCACTATGGAGCAAGTGACCTTCGAGTGGCATTGAAGGGTATGGCAGAGGGTTCAAATAAATCCTACTTCACCTCAGCCGAGCAGGGCTTGATGAATGCCACCACAGTGACAACGAAGGACACGAAGAATAAGGATAGTTCTGGCAATTATTTAACCTATACCACAACAGACAAGCTGTATGCGTTACAGGGAGATTATAACGATACCCAAAAAATGTTGGCAGGAACCAGTGACAGTACAGTACTTGCCAGGAAGTGTTACTGGAGCAGCGTAGATCGATTCTGGCTGCGCTCGCCGTACGATGATTATGTTGGCTATGCGTTGCTCGCTATTCCGAACATTTATGTCCACTACGACAATGTCTGCGTCCAGAACGCTGTTCAGCCCGCTTCCAATCTGAATCTGTCATCTGTTCTCTTTACATCTGCTGCGACAGCAGCATCATCAGATACAGCAAAGTCAGGAACAATCGCATCAGACAAGGCGATGACTTTAAGACTGGATGGAACAGGTAAGGATATTGGTACAGTAACCTATAACACCACAACAGGTGATATTAAGGTGGTGAAGGGTACCACATCACAAACCGTGGCACTTGTCGTACAGGGCAATGACGGAGCAAACGATTGGTTTTACAGTAAAACGATTGCTGCATCTGAGACGATAAATACTTCGACTATTAAGTCAGCTCTTGCTTTGTCGTCTGATATAGATTTATCCGCATGTAAAATCTGGCTGGAAATCACAGATACGGATGGATTGGCTTATGCTGTAGGTGCAACAGAAGCTGCAACCAGCAATATCACATCAGTAGCAATTACAGATATCGATACTCCGGCAGCAAATACTACCTTAGATACATCTGCAGCTTGTGCAACCACAGGTGTACGCAGTACCACACCACAGATTACATGGACACCAAGTGATACTACCGCAGGATATAATACAAGCTACACGGCAAGCATTACACTTACAGCAGATACAGGATACAAATTTGTTGATTCCACGACAGCTACTATAAATGGTAATACTGCAACAAGTGTTAATAAGAATACTGACGGAACGCTTACAGTAACATATGCTTTTCCTGCAACAGCAAAGGATAAATTGACAAGTATCACAGCACCACAGGCGATAACCGTAGCGAACGGAACCGCTTATGATGCGATGAATCTGCCTGCAACAGTTAATATTGTGACAGAGGGTAATACGGCAAGCAGTGCACAGGTCACATGGGATACAACCGCACCGGAAAGCGGAAGCTATGACCCGTCTGTATTAACTGAGCAGACCGTAACCTTAAAGGGTACGGTAACATGTCCTGACAGTATTGATGCTAATGGAGTTGAGCTTACCACAACCATTACCATCACCATCAGTGCGGCAGGCATCGTTGGAGCACCGACAGCAAATCCGACAGCCGGAGCCTATACAGAGAATCAGTCGGTAGCACTTGCTTCTTCCACAGTGGGAGCAACGATTTACTATACAACCGATGGAAGCGAGCCAATAATTTTGAGCGGTGTGCCGAGCGGAACAACGAAAGAGTACACAGCACCGATTGCAGTAACCGGAACAGAAGGACAAAGCAGTACAACTACCATCAAGGCAATCGCTGTAAATAACGGTATGCAGGATAGCAGTGTAGAGACATTCACCTATACCATTAAACAGGACAGCCAGACTCCTGATGTGCCGGTTGTAACTGCACCAAGCATAACCACACAGCCGGGAAATGCGACAGTGAAGGCAGGAGAGACTGCAACCTTTACCATAGCAGCGAGCGGAACAGGTCTTACCTACCAGTGGAAGATAGACAGAAATGATGGAAACGGATGGGTAAACATTGACGGTGCAACGGCAGCGATCTATACCACATCCACAGTCGATATAAGCTGTAACGGATTTAAGTATCAGTGTGTGGTAAGTAATTCTGCAGGTACGGATACATCCAATACAGCAGTGCTTACCGTTACGGAAAATACCACTCCTGCCCCGGGCTCTGTAGACTATGAGATTTTAGATGGTGCAAACACTAGCTGGGAACAGAATTCAGACGGAAGCCTTTCCATCAGGGGCAGCGGAGCGATTTCTAAGTTCGTGGGAGCTAAGGTTGACGGCAATCTTGTTGATGTAAAGAACTATACTGTAAAGGAAGGTTCTACCATTGTTACACTGAAAGCAGACTATCTGAATACCCTTTCTGTCGGAAACCATACCTTTGAGATAATATGGACAGATGGCACAGCCTCTACAAGATTTACTGTAAGTAAGAGTGATTCCGGAAGTGCTGAACCAAAAGATAATGATGGAAACAATGGCAAAAATGATAACACGAATAACACACCAGCAACAGTACCAGAGGACAAGAATAATAATGGTACTAGCGGAAGTCAGACAGATGATAATCAGCAGATAACCGCTCCAAAGACAGGTGATAATAGTCATACGGTTTTATGGATTTCTTTGTTAGGAGTGTCATTGGCAGGATTACTTTCAATGATATATGTGAGAAAGAAAAAGGAAAATGAATAATATGCAGCTTTAGACGAGAACATATATTCAGTTTAGGGGATAACCGGCATCACAAGAGATGCTGATTATCCCCTTTGAAATTGAAAAAATAAGTGATTTGCAATGCAAACAAGTCGATTAATAAAGAAATATTAACAAATTTATCGTCTTATTGTATACTAAAGTACCGATATATATCCCAAAAAATTTCTGATCAGAATAAAAAACAAGTGGTGTTTTATCTGGTAGGAGTTTCCTAAATAGAAGAAATGGTTTTAAAAGGAGACAGCATGAGAAAATTATTAGAAAAATTTTTTCAACATTATTTGACGGAACGGAATCTTGAAGCTACCCTGGCAGTTCTTACAGAAGATGTTGTTTCGGTGGGAACTGGAGAACAGGAAATTTCAAGGAATAAAGGAGAGTTTCGTGAATTGTTGTTAAGTGAATTTGAGGAGCTTCCAAATGCATTAGAATATGAGATTTGTGATTATATGCAAAATTTTTCGGGAGGGGGTAGTATATGTACACAGTTAGCTGTTTTTAACATCAGATTAAAGGCAGAAAATGAAATTAC
>ERZ1034946.337-NODE-337-length-28016-cov-7.612675_pt1 | contig 28016 bp, 21 predicted proteins | sample MGYA00520591_ERZ1034946 | MGnify/ENA primary metagenome ERZ1034946 (study PRJEB33766, sample SAMN09781753) | gut metagenome | biome: gut microbiome | host: Homo sapiens | place: Madagascar | study: EMG produced TPA metagenomics assembly of the PRJNA485056 data set...
CCCCATCTTTATCCTTGTCCAGATACTTCTTTGCATCCTTAAAAAAGCTTAAAATTATAAGGATTATAACGATTCCCAATGGGAAAGCAGCCACAATACTTACGGACTGCAGATTGCTCATTGAGCTTTCTGCAAATACCAAAGCTATTGGCAGTAAAATAAGTAAAATACACCACATCAGCTGAATCAATTTGTGAGGCTGCTCATTTTCTTCCAGCTTTCTGTAACTGTAGCAGGATGCTGTAAGGGCAATTGAGTCAAAAGAAGTAGCATAAAAAGCTATCATTGTAAGCAACAGGGCAACCAGAACCAATGGTGCACAAGGCAATGTCTTTATTATAGAAATAATAAGTGAATACAAATCTCCATCAGCTGCATACTGTGCCATAAAATCTGCCTTGCCTGATACCTGAAGTCCCAGACCATAATTGCCAAACACTATAAAGCTCAAAATTGTGGAGCCCACGCCAAAGCCATATCCTCCAAGGATTGTCTGTCTGATTGTTCTTCCCCTTGATATGCTTCCGATAAAAAACGGAGCAGCAACACACCATACCATCCAGTATGCCCAGTAATAAATAGTCCAGGTCTGTGGAAATGATGTTGTACGCTGTGGGTCAGTATAAGTTGACAGTTCAACAAAATTCTGGAGCATACGCCCGATTGCAGATATTCCTGTGTCAATTATGTACTGTGCCTCACCACCAAAAAGCAGCACGAATGCCATCATTCCAAAGAAAAGATATATACATACTTTTGCCAGAACACTTATGCCCTTAAAGCCATGTAAAAGTGAGAAAGTGTATACAAAGCATGTAATGAGAAGTATAACAATTGTGACAGCTGTTCTGTTTATGTTAACATGGAAAAGCTCATTTATAACACTTGCCATAAGTGGTGTTGCAACACTAAAAGTTGTAGCTGTTCCTGCAAGCAAGGCAAAAACTGCCAAAAGGTCTATTGCTCTTCCACCAGCCTTTTCTGTCTGCTGTCCAAGAATAGGTCTGCAGGCCTCAGAAAATCTCTGTCTGTTTCTTTTTCTGACATGAAGCATAAAACCAAAGGCAACAGCAAGCACCAGATAAAATCCCCATGGAATAAGGCTCCAGTGGAAAATTGGATAAACACTTGCCCAGTCCTGCATGCTTCCCATCTCTGCTATATGCGGGTCGTTTGCATACATAACCCACTCAGAGAATGAGTAAAAAAGAATATCCGCAGCAAGACCACAGGTAAACATCATGCAGCCCCATGAGAAAAATGAGTACTTAGGTTTCTCATCAGGCTCGCCCAGCACGATATCGCCATATTTTGAAAAAGCTATAAACAGGGATATAATAAATACCCCAAGTCCAATTATTAAGTAATATGTTCCCAGTGTATCGCCAAAGAAGAAACGAATTTTACTAAGCACTGTATTTGACTGCTCCGGCAGGAAAAAGAACAGCACACTAAGGGCAATTATAATCGCTAGTGGAACCAGCGTTATGACCCAGTCTATTTTTTTCTTTTCTCTTGTTCCATTTTTATTAATGTTTTGTTTCATTTCATATTCTCCATTTAATATTTTATTGTATAAGCAGCAAAATTAATTTTACATCATTTGACAGTTCTATATCTGCCCACTCTATCCGCAATACTCAGCATAGGCAGCATCAATTTCTGCAAGCTCGCTCAGATTATCAATCTCCACTATATCACCTGCCTGCATCTGACGGATACCAAGCTCATACTCGTCCTTGTGACAGAACATAGCCACATCATCCCAGTAAATCTGATGATTTTTTTTCTCCTCGAACTCAATCTCCAGGTGTTTTTTAAGTTTCTTCCCATCCTCTGCTGTCCATCTGGAAATGCTGTAAAGTATCCAGCCGCCTTTGCCGCCATCTCTGCTGCAGCTTGTGACTATCCCATTTTCGACAGTCATAAGCCACTCCTCTGTGTCACCATCTGTCCAGACTGCATTGTAACCAGACCGTTCAAACTCAGGGGCCAGGATTGAATCATTGTATATAATCTGGTCTCCATCCAGAATAATTGCATCCTGGATATAGTCTCTGGCAACATAGAGCGATGCAATATTGTTGCACTTGTCATAGTAAGGATTATCAATCAGCTTAAGCCCCGGATATTCCTCCTCCAAAACCTTAAACTGGTCTTTGAGATAGCCTACAACCACATATATTTCATTGATTCCATTCCTGTGCAAGCCCCGGATTACAGTGTCAATCATCCTGACTCCATTTACCCTGACAAGCGGCTTAGGGGTGGTTAAGGTCACCGGCTGCATTCTCTTGCCGATTCCTGCTGCCATAATAATAGCTCTTTTTACTTTTCTCACTTTATTATTCCTTTCCTCTCACTAACCAATCAGCTCACTGACTATCTTGTAGTAGTCCTTTGCATATCTGTACTGTCTCAGCGAATACTCACCAAACTCAACTCCAAGCTGTCTCTTATATTCACACCAGTTGCTCCACAAGAGACCACAGCAGGCAATATAGCAGTAGATTTTTATTCTGACTGCCTCATCACATTTTCCCTCAAAGTAAATATCTATGAGCCTGTCCACCTGAGCCTTGTTATAGAGAGAATATATGCAGAACATTGCTATATCCACATGTGGGTCCTGCATGCCCGCGTACTCCCAGTCTATCAGTCTGACCTCGTCTCCTGAAAAAAGGAAATTGTCAGGAACAGCATCAATATGAGTCAATACATGCTCACAGGCATGCTGGTCTATGTATTTTCTTAATCCAAATACATTTTCCTTTGTATGCTCATAATCTGTATAGGCAGACTTGTTATCTCCCCATAGGGACTCATAAAAATCTATCTTTTCAAAAATATCAAAGCTATGGTCAACCTTAAGCTTCATATTATGAAAATCTCTGAGCTTTGCCATGCATCTTTCCAAATCAGCTGCACAGTCGGCATCACAGCACCTCACATTCTCTATAAACCTTGTCAGCTTGTAGCCGTTATCCGGATTGATATAGATTACATCATCACTGATTTTGTAATCCATAATCGCCTGATAGACAAAAGCCTCCTCCCTGCGGTTTATAAGCTGGTCTGTGCCCTCACCAGGGATTCTCATGATATATTTCTGCCCCTTGCAGGAAAAGAGAAATGAGCGGTTGGTCATTCCCTTTTTGAGTACTGTGATATCAACTATATCCCCCTGCCTCACATTAAGCGCCTTGCAGATAGCCTCAATTGCATCCGACTTCAAATGGTCTGAATCCTCATCCAAATCCCTGAGCTGCTCGTAAGTGTTTATTTCCACCACATTAGCAGATGAAACCACCCTTGCCTGTATAGTCATCTTATCCTTGGCATACAGGGCTTCCTCCCAGAAAGAATTGTCATATCTGCTGTCCCTGCACAGGCTTTCTATTTTTGCTTTCACACAGGCGGCATCCTCTTCCTCCAGATAGCATATACCAATCATGGCATTACCACCCACACCATCCTGAACAGTTACAAGCTCATTTTTTCTATTCACTCTCACCGTACTGTCATCATCTATCAAATCACTGACCATATACCATGAATACAGTTCATTCCGATTATAAGGATTCTGGTTACACCATATATCACATGGGATAATATATGAATTAGACAAATGCTCTAAAGCCAGCTTTACAGAATATAAATTGTTTTTGGAGGCATATGCCGGATTTACAATAAGCTCCACACCATACAAATCCATAAGATATTCATACTGCTCTTTCATGAAGCCCACCACAATATAAATCTCTGTGATTCCCACCTCATGTAACTGCTTTATGGTCCGCTCTATAAGGGGTTCTCCATCGACCTTAATAAGTCCCTTTGATGTCTCAGTATTAATGGGAACCATTCTCATTCCAAAGCCGGCAGCCAGAATAATGGCATTCCTTGGAGACTTACGGTTAAGCTCCTCATGTGCCTTTTCCGTCGGATTCATTCTCTCATCAAGATATCCATCAGCCATGAGATTTTTAATAGAGCGGTTTACAACGCCTAATGAATGACCACATGACTCTGCCAGTATTCTTTGATTTATGAAGGGTTCATCAATCAAGGCTGTAAGTACATCACATTCTTGTTTGTTCATGTTTTACTCCTTTTGTATTTTCGTGAACACTGTGTTAAAAAATAAACTGCAGCTAAACTACAGTTCATTTGACTTTTCTGATTTAGTATAAAACTTATTGATCAGTTTTGCAATAGCTTTTGGCCAAAATTTACAAAACATGACATAATTTTCTTCCACCCTGGCATTATCGTGAATAATCGCTGTTGTAGCTGACTCTTCATGAATCCTGTGACTCATCAGCGGCTCTGATATATAGATAAAATCTCCCTTGTATCTGGACAGCTTCTCCCATGCCTCCCAATCCTCACAGCTTCTGAAGCCATGGCTGAATATTGGTCTGTCTACATTTTGCAAATCAAATGTGACAGCCGGACAGCTAATCGGATCTCCCAGAGACAAGACTCTTCTGCGCACAAATCTACTACCAGAGAAGCATTTTGCCCTCATAGGAAAAAGCATTATTCTCTTTATTTTAAGCATGGTGGTGTCATGTACCTGCACTCCATCACGGAGCTCAAAGTAGTCTGAAAAAGCTATAAGCGGCTTCTTTGCCCTATCCATCCTATCAATGATTTTAGCTGCATACTCCGGCTCGTAGGTATCGTCCTGATGGGCAACTGTAGCATATCTGGTCTCCACCTTGCTCAAGGCAAAATTCCAATCCTGGGTAATGCCATGCTCGCCCTCATTTATGTATACCGGAATATCGTATTTCTCTGCCAGAGCATAAATATACTGGTTTGGTGTTGATGTTGCCAGAATAATCTCAGACTTGACAGTCTGATTCTTCAAAGACAATATACAATCCTCCAGATACCTGCTCTCCTTATAAGCGCATATTGCAAATGTATGTGATAAACTCATTTTTTTCTCCTTATCATAGACCAAGCATTATCCCTGCCATATATAATACTTACTTTGAAGGATATCGTCAATCATGAGATATAAAAAAGTCACTAACGGCTTATTTTTCTAAATTGAGAATTACAACATAATTTCCTATATAGTAAAAGAGATCCCCGCCGAAGCGAAGACCTCTTTAAATAAGTCATTATGTATGTTTTATGGAATTATCTCCAAACACCATCCATACCTACGAAATATCCGTCTGGTGTGTACTGGTTGATTAACATAACACCATCCTTGATGTAGTACCAAGAACCATTGTACTGTAACCATCCATCATGACCTCTGCCATCTGCATCTGTGTAGTACCATACATTGTATGTTGTCTGGCCACCCTGTGTAGCTGTATCCTGATACCAGCCTGTTACCATAACACCATTCTTGTCGAATACATATGCTGAAGCAGCCTCGTATGCTTTGTAGTAAGCATCCCAATCTGTTGTTCCGTCGGCCTTCTTATAGTTCTTAGAAGAAACTGGCTTTAAGAGTTTATCTGCCTGCATATATCCATCACTGATGTAATACCACTTACCAGCGTCAGCTACCCAGCCTGTATAAGCACTTCCATCAGCATTTGTGTAGATATATCCTGTTCCCTGGTCTGTAGTACGATCATATGAGACATCGTACCAGCCTGTTACCATTCTACCATCTCTTCCAAGATAGTATCTTACATCGTTATTTTCAGAGCTTTTAACCCACTGACTAGCATCCATGTAACCTTTATCAATATAATACCAGCCACCATTGTATGCTAACCATCCATCGTATGCTGTGCCATCAGCATTGCAGTACATCCAGTCTGAAGCAGTATTTCCATACTGATACCAGCCTGTTACCATCTGTCCTTTGCTGTTAAAGCAATACATAGTACCATTCACTGATACAGATGTACTTGTATACATCTTTCCACTGTCTTCGCTGATATAATACCAGTATGAGCCACTCTGTAACCATCCACCATCTGTATCATCTGATGTATTGTAGTCATATGGTGTTCCATCACTGTTTGCATAATACCATCCAGACTGTGTATATCCATTGTGTGTGTATGAATCAAATGTCCATCCACTTACCCACTGACCAGAAGGTGCAAATACCTGCTCTTTGTCTCCAATGTAGTAAGTACCATCCTGAGCCATAGCACCAGTACCATCAAAGAAATACCACTTGCCATCAATCTGCTTCCAGCTATCCTTTACCATAGCTCCGTTGCTCTCGAAGTAATACCAGTTTTTCCATGTGTAGTTGCTGTACTCAGACTTTGTCTCGATTTCCTGCCAGCCTGTAGCCATATAGCCATCAGCCTTGAAGTAATATGTATTACCATTCACCTCTACGAAATCATTTGTAACATATGATCCATTGCTGTACTGCCACCACCAGCCTTTAGCATTAGACTGCCAGGAACCATCGCCAGCTTCTGCTGCGCTCGCAACCATAGGTGCTGCCAAAGTCATAGTAGCTACTAAAGTTGCTGTAAGTAAGAACTTTTTCTTCATAAACAGTTCTCCTCCTTTATTTTATTTTTCTTCATTTTACTACTCTAAATTTCATAAATCAACCTTTTTCGAACAATTGTTAAAAAATTCACTTAATCTTAAGAAAAAGCGAAAGAACTCAATCTTTCGCTTTACCTTGCTAACGTGTAGCTGTCCACGCTCCACTGCTATTTACATAATAAGAACCAATCCATGTGTTCTTTGCCATCGAACCGCCACTGTACATATAATACCAGGCATAGCCATCATTTACCCAGCCTGTCTGCATCACACCATCTGAGTTCATGTAATACCAGTTGCCACTGTCATATACCCAGCCTGTCTGCATCGCACCATCTGCATTGGTATAGAACCAGTTATAGCCATTCCATACCCAGCCTGTTGCCATATCTCCGTTTGGATTCATATAGAACCAGTTATAGCCATTCCATACCCACTTTGTAGCCATTGTGCCGTCTGATGGGTTCATGTAATACCAGTGTCCATTCACATATACCCAGCCTGTTGCCATAGAGCCATCTGAGTTCAGATAGAACCAGTTATATCCATTCCAGAACCAGCCTGTCTGCATATATCCGTTTGCATCAAAATGATACCATTTTCCGCCGATACACTCCCACTGATTTGCAGGATATCCTCCAGCAAAATATGAATACCACCAGCCATTACCATATACCCATGTACCAGTAGTCTTCACATATGAAGGGTCTGCAGCTGTTCTAGGTGTAACATATGCTCTGTAATTTGTATTTGCAAAATCAATGTCTACATAGCCATCAATTCCTGGAAGGATTGTTGTGCTTCCAGCCTGCCATATATCTCTTGATATATCATCAGATGGCTTATAGTTATATCTGGCAATCCAGCGTCCTACATTGCTTATTCTGCTAAAATCAATGCGGTCCCTGTACCATGACTCATTGCAATAAATTATTGGTGTGTATCCAGCCGCTCTGATTTCGTTACAGAAAGCGATTGCGATATCAGTAATCTGCTGCTTTGTGAGGTTTGCCTGTGAGCTGTCCTCCAAATCAATTGCTACAGGATATGACACGTTATATCCATTTAAGTTGTCAATTACAAACTGGGCATCAAGTATTGCCTGTGCTGTGCTCTGTGCCTTGCTGTAGAAGTATACTCCTGCTGCAATTCCCACAGAGTTTGCTCCCTCAATGTTCTGCTTGAATTTAGGATCTAACACTCTGTCACCATGACCTACACGAATAAGTGCAAAATCAACTCCAGTGCCTCTTAATGTGGTCCAGTCAATATCCTTCTGATACTTAGATACATCTACACCAAATATCTTACCTCTTGCAGCCTGATCATAATCGCTTCCAAGCCAGTGTCCGTCTTTGTTCATATAGTACCACTGACCATTTACAATCTGCCAGCCTGTAGTCATCTGTCCAGTTGTGGTAAGATAATATGTAGAACCATCAACAGTCTGCCAGCCTGTCATCATGGCACCTCTTGGCAGTCCCTGATTGCCCTCTGCTGGATTCATATAATAATATTTACTGTCAACATATACCCAGCCTGTACACATATATCCGTTCTGGTCAAAATAGTAATATAAGCCATCTATCTTGTCCCAGCCGATTGCCATTGCACCATTCTCTTCCGGCTTGCAGTAAAAACTATGTACACCATCATAATACCAGCCAGTATATTTGGTATTGGTATCTGTATAGAAATACCACTGGCCATTTTCCTGTTGCCAGCCAGTTCCTGCTGCCTGTACACTGCCATTTCCAGTCACAAGTGTACCAACCAGAAGGCTTGCTGCAAGAACGACACTGATAATTTTTTTAATCTTACGCATTGTCTTGTCTCCTTTTTATCATTATTTATTTTCATTGCCTATAATAGCACAATTACCTGCATTATTAAAGTTTCGATTTTCAATTGATATGTATAACACAAAACTGCCCATACTGGTTTACCACATCAAAGGAATCCCAGAACTGCTGATTATCATTATACAGTGCTCCCTCTTTTACTATCACAGCAAATTCAATATCTTCATTATCAAATTTCTGCTTAAGTTCATCCACACTATACCACCAGCCGCAGCACCATGAACTGTTTTCTCCTGTAAGCGCATCATAATAGTACTGATAATAATATACGTCTCCTCCCGCAATCAGAGGGATATCCTTATCTGCACCATTTTCCAGCACCCATTCACAGGCTGGCAGAAATTCATCCCCTCCTATAACAGGATTATTGGCAATCATTTTGTTCCAATTATAAAGCGAAAACATTTTCTGGCTATAGTTAAAATCTGTCAGTTCCGTATCTTTTAACAGCCAGGTCTCAATTCCCTTATAGTCTACTATTCTAAGGCCTGCCACTATAAGTATGATTGTAAACAGCAGTTCCTTTTGTGTGCTCATAAAATGAATAAGCACCAGAAACGTCACCAAAAACAGTACAAACCATAACGGATAATAGCTCTTTGTATAATAGTATCTGGACATCCTGCCCTTGGAAAGCATAATAAGCATCGCAATCGTAATTATACCAAAGCTGAGCAGATATGCTATATATACATCAATTTTTTTATTGACAATCTGCACCACAAGATAATAGACCGCAAAAGGTATCAGAAACATAAAATCTGTATACAACTGGGTGTAAATTCCGCCCTCCGTAACTGCTGTTCCGGCTACATCCATTCCATTTTTAACAAACCAGCTATAGAACGAATAGAAAAAGCCTAATACGCAGGGCAGCAAAAACACCTTTAAAGCCAGCACTATGTTTTTACCTGACAATATCTTTCCTTCCTGTGACTTTATAATCACCAGCGAGAAAAAGATTGCAAAATACATGGCCGGTGCCACCATCATATAGCTTATAAATACCCCGAAGCATAACAGCATCAAATAAAACTCAATTATTTTACGTTCTATAATATTTTCCTTATACTGTTTTATCATGAATGTACTCACCGCAACAAACATCACAGCAATGCCCCAATAATAAAAGTTCATCTCAAAGCTTAATAAGGGGTAACCAATTGTATATAAAATCGTGACAATATATGACAGAAGCTTCTCCTTCTTGTTTTTGCAAAAGGCAAAAAGTACACATGAAAATGTAAGAATCTCTGCAAAAAACATAACCAGCTCTGACAGAAGATAAATCCTATACCATAGTATTCTCGGAATAAAAGCACCAAATATGTCATACAAGATGCCATTAAATAAAGATGCAAAATACATTCCTGATATATGTCTGCTCTTTAATACAGCAAGACCATTCTGCATATGTACCGCCGCATCACTATTTCTAAAGACGAAGTTCCATCCCCAGCCATAATTTTTCACAAAATAATAATACACAAGCACGGCAATAAATACCGTGCCAATTATCTGAAGCTTATCCCAGTTATATTTCTGCACCCCATAGCGCTTCATTCTGACAAAATTCACGCCTGCAAGCACTGCACATATGATTCCCACACTGACCTTTGTGACAGGAATATGTACCAGATTAATAATTCCTGCGCATAATGCTATCAGGCACACTGTAATCGAAAAGCTGAAACACAGCCATGATATAGCATTTATTTTTTCATCAGTTTTCTTTGATTTCCACATCGAAAACCATTCTGCCAGAAACGCTATAAGGCAGAAAACAGACCCTATATAACTCATTTTTCTTCCCCTTATTTCACTTTATCTAATATCCAGCTTACTGCATAGTGGACCTATCAGCTTAATAAACCAGCCTGTGCAGAGCGAATATATCTTGTAAACCACGTAGGAAATACTATAAAGTACAATACTCACTAAAATCTGATGTACAAATAAAACTGCCAGATTTGAATTTACAGCCAGCTCAATCTTCATAAATGGCAGACAGGCTGCATGAAAAAGAAAGCAGGTAAAAGCTCCCTTTGCAAATTCATTGATAAAGCGGCTCTCAAACTGGAACCGAATCACATACAGCATCACTAATACTGCAAACGAAATCGTAAGTGGGTCATTATAATACCAGGCGATAATACTATCTTCCCCCAGCAAATGCTGTCCGTATGCTGCTGCAAAAATCATAATAAGATTTGCAATTATGTATACCAGATTTTTCTGTCTGCTTATCTCAATTCCATAAATGCCTATGTAAGCACCAATCAGATAGGCAAGGACAAAATTGACTATTGTATATCCGGAATCACTTCCTGACATTCCGATGGTACTTGCCCCTGAAAATGTAACTCCAAATCCAGCCTGCAGATAATCAACAATTATCGTCCAGAATGAAAACAGAACAAGCAGCATAATAATCAGCTTTTTAAACTTATCCTGAGACAGGTTTTCTATCATTACATTGAGATATGGCGAGATAAAATACAGTGCCACATACAATATAACGAAATAGTTCTTAGGAATAAGATTAAGCAGCAAATCTCTGATTGTAAATGCCGCTCCTGCGCTAATCACTCTGAGCAGATAAAAAGCCTCGCTGAACAGAATCACCTGAAGTATCAGTTCCACAGCCTTTACACCTCTGCGCTTTGGTGTCCTGCAGAGGAAAAATCCCGATATCATCACAAAGAGGTTGACTGATGAGATAAACATACTCTCTGACAAATAAAGGTACATCTCATTTAATGACCCTGATTTCACATACTGAAAGCCTCCACCCATCTGTCCATTATTGTAATGAAGCACCACCACTCCCATAATAGCAATAATTCTAAGCAGCTCAATCGCAGAGTTCCTCTGGTTTTTTGTCTTATTCATCCTTCATCCCCATATACTGTTCTTTTGTCATCCCATACCAGTTCAAGTCCTTATACTGACCTCTGATACACAGATGCTCCTTAAACATTCCCTCATATTCAAATCCGCACTTCTTATAAAATGCGTTGGCTCTCTCATTTTCTACAAGAACATTAAGATATACCCTGTTAAGTCCCAATGTCTCAAAAGCATACTTAAGTATAGCCTTGGTTGCGGCAAAGGCAGCCCCGGTGCCCTGGGCAGCCAGACTTGTTACAACTGCATACTCCGCGTTATTGTCAACCTTTGAAATATTTTTAAGGCTTATGGTTCCCAGATATCTGTCATCATCTCCTACAAAGGCAAAGTTCTGGTTTTCGTCAGTAAAACTGTTTTTCACAAACTCCAGAGCTTTGTCCTCAGTCATGCCTGCAAAATCAAATCTGAACTTGCAGTTTACCTTTGGGTCATGCATCCAGGCAATCATCTCCGGTACATCTTTTTCCTCTAATTTACGCAATCTGAACATCGTTCATCCCTCATACTTTCCGCCTGTATGTCCTTTAGCTACATGCTCTCTATCTTGTTATTTTCGCAAGTTTCCACAAACTTTAGGAACTCATCATAGTCTCTTATATAATCTGACTCGTCATAGAGCTCAGAAGCTAATACTAAGAGTACTGCATCTGGTGAGAAATCAAACATCTCTCTCCACATAACGTTTGATACATATAAGCCCTCATACGGCTTCTCTAATGGAACTATCTTCTTTTCCTTTCCATTATCCAGACGTATCTTACAGCTTCCATGTATGCAGATTAATATCTGCTGTAAACACTTGTGTGCATGGAATCCACGTTCCACGCCCTCACCGGTGTCATACATGTAATATACTCTCTTAATCTGAAATGGGATGTCCTTAAACTCTTCAAGGGCTACAAGCTGTCCCCTCTCATCCCCATGTGGCTGAAATACATACTTAATTACTTGCATTACTTTTCCTCCAATCCTCTATTAGCCAATTTGTTGTAAGCTCAACTGATTTTCCCAGTGTCTTTCCAAACAGCTTTTGTTTAATTTCTATACGGATATCTTTCCTGGTATCCTTTCCCTGTCTGAGCTCTTCCAGACAGCCACGAAGCTCCTGCTCAGAATTCACTACATAGCTGCCCTTTAAAATATCCTCCATATTATCAAGCAGGGTAAGCTCCATATTTGTTGCGCAGAAAATCAATGGTTTTTCTGTCAAAAAGTATTCTGGAACAATTGATGAATAATCCGCTATCAATACATCAGAATTCCAGAAAGTAGCCGCATACTCCTTCTGGTCATCAAAGGCTATATTTTTTATACTATTAACCTCAGCTTTATATTTCTCCACCTCATCCGCTGTCATCTCACCAGTGCTGATAAAATTATCAAACATCAGAGGATGGGGACGCATAAGAAGATTCATCTCATCATGCTCTCTAAAATAGTCGAGCATAAAGTCCTTGTAGGTGAAGAAGTTGCTGCCACCCAGCTTCTTGTCTGTTGTCCATCGTGGTGCCCAGATTACCCTGAGCCCATTAGTGGCAAAGTTCCATGAAGCACTCTCTGAATTTTTATCATTCATAAATCCATCCAGAGCAATCATTCCAAGGCATTCTGAATGGTTAAGTCCCAGCCTGTGTCCAAGACTCTGTGCCTTCTGATAATCCGCAACAAGGGATTCCATTTCCACAAAATACATGTAGGTGTGCATGTAAAAGCTCTGTCCGAAAACCATTTCTTCCAGTTCCCTGTCGATATTTATTCCATATGAGAAATTGCAGATTCTGGTGTAGAGACACATATTATGGCTCTGATAATCCACTGGCAGATAAAAATCATATGGTCTGGTGGTGAACACATAGTCCGGCTTTAAGGTCTTTAAATCAAACCATCTGCCATCCCCCATCCATGCATCAACAGCCTCATAGCCCTTATCAGTAAAATACTGATAGGTCTGATTCATATTATCAGCAGGCCCGCCATTGTTAAGATTATCCGGCACACATACCAGATGTACATCAAACTCTGGATTCCTAATTAAAGAATCATATAGCAGCTCAAGCTTTCCCCAGGATGGCGTATACTGCATCAGAAAAACTACAGATATCCTGTCATTATGCCAGCAGAACCGGCTGCCCTTTTTCATACGATATATCTGTCGCATTTTTCCATAGGCAGAATACAGATTTTCTTTTAGTTTCATAATCTAAAATATACCTCTTACTATACTTATCATATTTTGTGTTTCTTTCCTGTTGGTGAGACACAATGCCGCAAAGTAAACAATCAAGCTTATAACACCGGCTGCAGCACCATACAGGATTATCTGAAGGTAGCTGGCGGCAGGCAGATTTGCACCTGGCACAAAAACTATCATAAGTGCAAAAATCACAAGGCATACCAGCCAGCGCCTGATAGTTTTCCATGGGCTGTCAAACAGAATGTGCCTGTAGCAGTAAAAAATCATATATATTGTCCTGTACACTACAGATACAACACTTCCAATCAGCACTCCATATATGCCAAACTCCCATACTCCAATAACAGACACAGATATGTTTATCACACATTCAAGCACCGCACTCATCTGGGTCTGCTTGAAATGTGCCGCATAATAAATCACATTGTTCATGGCTGTCCTGCCTATTGTAAAGAGAGGAATCAGCACAAACAGCAATGGATAAAGCTTTTCATAATAATTAATATCTGTTACACCCTTGGTATACAGTCTGATAAATGCCGGAAACACAACATATGTGGTGGTCATGGCTGCAAATGCCAGAGTCATATATATTATCTCACAGATATGGTGCAGCTTTACATACTGCTCCCTCTCTGTGTTAAATAACTGCCCAAGCCTGAAGCTTATGCCCTGGGACAGTTGCTGCACAAGGGCTGTAACCATGGAAGTAACCATATTATAAATCGTGTATACACTGACAATTTTCAAATCATGGGTGATTGAAGTCAGTATTAAAGGGTCTGTATTGTAAAAAACAACACTTGCGATTTGGTGAACCAATGTAGAGTTTTTCTGCTCTATCGCCTTGTTATTAGGTTTAGCACTCCAGTCAATCCAGGAATAATTTTTCCTTAAGTATATCGAATATACAAACACTTGAAAGAAGCATATTACAAAGTAAGAAAACTGTACTGCCAGTACATTATATCCCATCAGAAGCAGTATAACCTTTGCTATGCTGGTCAGGGTGGTGATAAATGTAGTGACATTTGTGTATACATAATTCTTGCCCTCTGCACTCATGAGTACAGTGTACTTATCCTGATAGAAGAAACACAGGCAGTTTCCTGCTCCACCAAAGAAAATAATCAAAAATATCTTTGAGTAAGGAATACTGGTGTGTAACAAAAATGGATAAAAAACTGCCAGCAGCACAACTGCTGTGAAATACAATATTCCTATCTTAAAGTAAAACTTTTTAGTTGCCGCGAGTATCCCCTGTATATCATCCCTGTTGTTTTTTGCAACGGGGGCATACAGTGCCTGAACTGACGCAGTACCAACTCCTGCCTCAAACAAGCCAAAATACACAAAAATCTGGCTTATAGAATTAAGCAGACCATTAATTTCTGAACCATAGCTTACCATTACAAGTCGTGGAATCAAAACTCCACAGGCGATTGTCATAAGCTGTCCAAACAGTCCACTTGCTATATTAATTATACTTTTCTGTTTTGCCTGCACTTTTCACTCCTTGGTCATATCAATCTGCTATCCGAAAATCAAATGAAAAAGCTGAACATAATAGCTTAAACGAATATCGTGCAGCCTGCTCCTGTATACCTCCTTTGGTACACTGTCTCTGTATTTTCTTGCAGTTTTTAGCTGGTTATCATACATGAAGCGGATTCTCCTGTGTGCTCCCTTGTTCCTCCTGGCAGAGGATATGGAGGTTGAGTTAATGCGGTAATATACCAAAGCCTCCTCAGTATAGACACATCCATCTGGATATCTCGAAAGCACTCTTAGGAGCATTTCCAAATCCTCAATTGCAATATTCTCATCATAGCCGCCTACTTCATCAAGTACAGCTTTTCTGTAAATTGTAGAGGGCGCAGGAACCATATTAAGCTTAAATATGGATTCAAAAGAGTATGTGCTCTTATCCGGGAATGGCTCCAAAAGCTTTCCGATTATGTGCGGCTCCTGTATTGGATAATGACCTGCCTCATCGAACTTTATGCAGTTGCAGAATCCCATCTTTGCCTGTGGATTTGTATCAAGCAGCTCCACCATTTTTACCAGATAATCAGTCTCAAGCACATCATCTGACGCAATAACCTTCACAAATTCTCCCTGTGCCAGTTTAAGCAGCCGGTTAAGATTTTTAACAATACCCTGATTTGTCTCATTGATCATAAGCTCAAAACGGATATTCTCTGCCTCAAATAATTCTTTTGCCTGCTTAAGCACCTGTACGGAATTATCCTTTGAACAGTCATCACATACAAGCACCTCATAGTTGTCATAGCTTTGATTCAATATGCTCCGGAACAAGTCCATTGCAAATTTTTCATGATTATAGCAAGGAATCAAAAAACTTACTAATCCTTTTGTATTATCCATCTTTTTACTTGAATTCATTGATTGTATCAATTACAAACTGAATCTGCTCCTCTGTCATTCCATAAAACATTGGTAAACTAAGCTCTGTCGCACTGATTTCCTCTGCGATTGGGAAGTCTCCCTGCTTAAAGCCCATATCCTTATAGCACTCCTGCATATGGATTGGAATAGGATAATGCTTGTTTGTGCCAATCTCATGGTCATTAAGCCACTTCTCCAGCTCATCCCTGCGCTTTGTACGGATTGCAAAAATATGCCATACCGGTACACAGTCCTCATGGACATATGGAAGGATAACCTCCGGGTTCTTGATTCCATCCAGATATCTCTGGGCTATGCGGCGTCTCTCCTCATTCATCTTGTCAAGAAATGGAAGCTTTGCTGCAAGGAAGGCTGCCTGCATTTCATCCAGACGGCTGTTATTTCCCTGATATATATGGTGGTACTTGTAATCAGAACCATAGTTGCCAAGGGCTCTTATTTTCTTTGCAAGCTCCTCGTCATCAGTGATTGTGGCTCCTGCATCTCCCAGTGCACCTAAATTCTTGCCAGGATAGAAGCTGAAGCCTGCTGCATTACCAAAAGAACCAATCTTTCTGCCCTTGTATGTAGCTCCATGAGCCTGGGCGCAGTCCTCCACTACAAATAAGTTATGGTGCTTTGCGATTTCCATAATAGGCTCCATATCACAAGCCTGTCCATATAAGTGAACCGGCATGATTGCCTTTGTCTTATCTGTGATGGCAGCCTCAATCTTTGAAGGGTCAATATTGAAGGTTCTGATGTCAGGCTCAACAAGCACAACCTTAGCTCCTACATATGTAACAGCCAGGGCTGTTGCTATATAGGTATTAGAAGGAACAATAACCTCATCTCCAGCTCCGACTCCAAGTGCCTTTAAGGCAAGGAAAAGTGCATCAAGTCCATTTCCCACGCCTACACAGTAATCCCTGCCACAATACTGGGCAAAGCTCTTTTCAAAGTTCTCATCCTCTACGCCTTCAATATACCAGCTGCGTGTAAACACGCGGTCAAATGCAGCTCTTAACTCTGTCTCTAATTCTTTTTCCATTGGAAGGAAACTAACAAATGGTGTTTTCATTTCAATGTCCTCCTATCACCTTTTTGTATAATTCAATATATTTATCACTAATATGCCCGATTTCAAAGGAATCATATGCATACTGTTTTATCCAGCCTGTATCATAGTCTGCTATATGGTCTATCATGTAGTCAATTCCATCAGCCAGAGCCACATCGCTTCCTTTCTGTACGATGTGTCCCGCCTTCTCAGGCACTAAGGAATCCACTCCACCTGAGTTGGTTCCAAGTACAGGCTTGCCTAAAAGCATAGCCTCCTGTACTGACACTCCGCTGCACTCAAACAGGCTTGCCGATACGAAAAAGTCCATCTCATTTACAATCTCATACAACTCCTCCCTCCTGCATGAACCGTGGAACTCCACAATATCCTCTACGCCCAACTCTTTTGCCATATTCTTGTAGTAATCAAGAAATTCTCCCGCTCCGATATGATGCAGGACTACCTTTTTCCCCTGCTCCTTTAATATCTTCATTGCTGGAATCAGGTGCTGCATGCCCTTTATGTCCTTATCATAAAGGATTGCAACAATTGCTATATTTACATATCCATCTCGGTAATGAATGTGGGTATCATTATACTTTGGCAGGATAATTCCATTGTAAATCACATCAAAGGGATACTTTGGATATACCTTTGACAGCTTATTCATGGAGTCCTTTGATACACATACATTCATTTTGCTGTGTCCATATGCCCGCCTGGTCATAAGGTAGGACACGCCAAAATGGTCTACCTTTGTGAGCTCCAATGGTGAATGCTCAGTTACAATCATTGGTATATGATATTTTTTTGATATTGGAACAGAATAAAATCCGGCTGCACCACCGCAGTGGGCATGTATAATATCCGGCTTAAATTCCTCAACTATTCTAGCAAAGGTCTTCTTAATCTGCTTCTGTGCAGCAAGCACCTTTCCCGGCTTGTAGCAGCTTCTGTAGGTGAGTATTCCCCACTCTTCCTTACAGGTCTCTGCCTCTTTGATTTTATCATCAAAAGGAAAGTAAATTGCCACATTGCAGCCCTTTTTAATCAGATCCATGGACTGCTCATAGTGGAATACTCCCGCTTCTAATTTTTCCCGTCCCATTGGTGTATACCAGGACACAATCATCAGTATATTCATGTATATATACCTCATCTATTTCACACATTTGTTTTGTCTGCTTCTGCATTTGCCAGAAATGCCTCCTGATCCAGGAAGCCTGGTGCAGCTGCCTTATTCATATGCTTCCCGGTGAACCTCTGATAATATGAGCTAAAGAGATACCGTATAGCATCAGGGTTCACAAAAAATCTGAGCATGGTTCTCACATACAGATTCTTTATATTATATAAAGGCAGCATCTTATATCTCTTTTTTACATACTTATTCTCCGGATGCCAGTCATAGAGTTTCCTGTACAGACCATCCACATCCTTTGCAAGCAGATCATATATCTTAGACTTTTTGTTTGTGGAAACTCCCAGCCCAATCTCGTACCACACAATATAATCATCAAAGAGGGCAACTTTCCTGTTTTCCACTGCTGCAACCACCTGAAAAATGTCTTCCTCGTATTTTACCACTTCTGAGATTAAGTTCATATAATGAATAAAAAATTTCTTCTCGTAACAGATGCCGGCTCCACAGGTGTTGTCACTGTACAGGACAAGGTTTTTTGTAATTCTGTCCATATCTCTCTTTCGATATGCTTCTATATCAAAAGGATGTGAATATGGCACATATTGGATTTTTCCATCATCCAGCTGCTGATAGCCCCGTATCAGTCCATGGCAGTAGTCCAGGCTGTCCGCTTTCATAAAGTCATAAAGCCTTGTCAGTGTGTCCTCTGCATACAGGCAGTCTCCGCTGCTGATTGGCTTTACATATTCTCCCTCACAAGCCTTGAGTCCTGAAAGGATATTCTGAACAGTTCCTCTATTCTGCTCGTTCATCACAAGCTTGTAATTAGAAAAGTCATTCTGCTTAAAATATTCTGCTAATTCCTGCTCATGGTTGTCCTTTGAGCCATCGTCCGAAACTACTATCTCGAAATCATCGATTTTCTGTTTTATTATTGATTTCAATGTCAGATACAGCTTATCTATATCTGAATTGTATGATAATACTAATACGCTTATTTTCATATGTTTATCTCTGTTTTATTTTGATTTTATGCCAACAACAAAAGTGCTGTATTTTTTATAAAGCCTGTCTTATAAAAGCCTCCATGCAGTATGCGGTATTTTCTCACAAACCAGTTGTGGTTTGGAATATCCGCAAAATATGACAGCTCTCTCTTCTGCTCCTCTGTCAGTTCATCCCAGAAACAGTCAAGAAATGCGCCTGCCTGATAGTATGAATCCCAGACACCAGCCTTTATCTTTTTAATCCTGCCAAGATTTGAAGTGGCATAGGAGATATCCGATGCCCCTCCCAGGGTATTATTGCCGTGCTGTCTGTATTTGAGCAAGGGTTCATCCAGGTAAACCAGCCTGCCAAGAGCTGCAGCCATAATAGCAATCCAGTGGTCATGCATCCTGACCTGCTCCGGAACTGTCTGGAGTTTGTTCCTAAGGCATCTGTTAATCATAAGTGTACAGCCAATCACTGCATTTTCAACCAGCACATGTGGCAGACCGGTGTCTGCCGGGGTCAGGTTTGACAGCTTCTGAAATGTACTGTTCATTGACCTAAGCTCGCCATCTACCATGTAAGCATCCCCAAAGACTGCAATCGGTATTTCTCTGCCTTCTGCATCCATATGGCTGTTTTCCTCTGATTTCATTTTATCTAATGTGTGAAGTATCTTATCCTTCTCCCACACATCATCCTGATCCGAAAACATATAATACGGACAATCAGCATATCTCAATCCATATAGGAAATTACGGATAACTCCCAGATTTTTTTCATTCTTATGATAATGAATTTTATCCGGATACTTATCCACATAGACCGACGCAATCTGCTCAGTCCGGTCTGTGGAGCCATCATCACAAATATGTAACTCTATATCTGTAAATGAGTTATCAAGTATAGAATCAATCTGCTCAGCTATAAACTTTTCTCCATTATATGCCGCCATAATAACTGCAACTTCTGCCATAATTATTTCATTCCTTTATATCTGCACTGTCTGCCTGCTTATCAGCATGTGTAATCGCATATTCATTTAGGGCAATTTTCTGCGCTATCTTTCTGACACGCTCCGAATTTCTCGAAAGCGACATGGTAAGACTGAAAATCAGAAGCAGTGAAAAAACAAATCCCACAAAGAAAACCAGATTCATTACACTGTATATGCCAAGTAAGGCTGCAAGCCCCTCTAAAAGCCCTGGGATAAGCACCAGTAAAGCCAGACCTACTATAAGCAGCATCCAGACAAGCGCATATTTAAGCTCTAATTTTCTTTTTCTAATGAGATTTACAATTATAGCCATTGCAAGAACCAACAGAACTACCATTATAATCTTAAGTCTCACAGACATCATACGCGCTTACCTCCTCTCATGACTTCCATCAGTATAGCGATTGTAACCTTAATCATATAGTAGACAGATTTCTTCATTGTGATTGAGGACTCGCCACCCTGACGTGCTCTCATCACAACAGGAATTTCCTGCACCACACAGCCCTTTCTAAGTGCTGACACAACGCTTTCAGGTTCCGGGTAATCCTTTGGGTAGCTGTCCGCAAACATCCTGATTACTCTGCGTCCTGCCATTCGGAGCCCGGAGGTAGGGTCTGTAATTTTCTTTCCGGTACACAGCTTGATAAGTCCTGTGAAATAGGTAATCCCCACCCTTCTCATAAAAGACGACTGAAAGCCTTCTTTTTCAATAAATCTGGAGCCTATTACCATATCCACATCATGATTTTCCATGTAGTCAGCCATCTGCTTTAAAAACTGTGGATCATGCTGTCCGTCACCATCAACCTGAACCGCCAGCTCATAACCATACCGCACTGCGTACTGGTAGCCGGTCTGTACAGCTCCTCCAATTCCCAGATTAATAGGAAGATTTACTATATTAAATCCCTTTGCTTCGCAGATTTCTCTGGTATTGTCTGTAGAGCAGTCATTGATTATGACATAATCAAAGCCCTTTGCATTTTCTTCAATATCTCTTACTGTTTTTTCAATGTTGGCACTCTCGTTGTATGCCGGTATTATAATTAGTTTCTTCATATTTTTTCCTCAAGGCTTATATCCAATATCTATAAGCTAATTCATAAATTGGCACTACGGCAATGACCATATAATATACGGTTTGCCAGATTACCAGTTTATTTTGTTTGTTTGGAATTACATTTGCAAATGCAAGTATACAACAAGGTAATATTGGCAGCCAGTATCTGCCCTGTATACCAGCCACAACAGACACCTGCGACAATCCCTGTCTGAACAGTTCCAGGGTGGAATTATCAATACCCATCAGATTCATATACCATTGTAATATTCCAATCACAACTAATACAAATATAGCACAGCTTAGCAAAATGTACAGTACTCTGTCCCATACCCTGACAACTGCATTTTCCTTCTGCTTAATCTGAGCAAAAGCCAAAATTGATAATAGTGAAAAAACTATAAACCAATCTGGTACTACACAATCAAGCCAGCCAAAATCTCCTATCATAGACTGCATGTAATACCAAGCAAGACTACCCAGTGTAGATTTCAATATTCTAAGTGTGTCCTTCCATTGTAGGATAGAACCAAGTATTACATATACTAAGTTAACATTTCTGAGTACATACATACCTGCTATTCCAAGACACAAAACCACAATTACAATAATAAGCTTTGCCTTTTTACTCAGACTGTATGGTTTCTTGCTGTCTGGTATTGCCAGATATATTCCGGCCAGTAAAATATACGGTATCTTTATCAAAGCAATAAGCACAAGCAAAATAAAAATATTGACATATGACTTTACATCCAGCTTATCCTTCTCATACTTAAGGTGCAGCATATATGCCACAAATAAGTAGCATAACGGCAGAAGCACCGAATCATAATTGAGGGATGCACACTGCTGCAGGTTCATCGGAATAAGCATAATTGCACACATTGCTTCCTTGTATACAGGCATTAATCTAAGTGTTATATAACCTATGATTACAAAAAACAATAATGCAAATATTTCGCCAAGCTGCGTACACCAGATAATGGGCAGGTTCAAAATATATCCAAGCAAAAAGCCTATTCCACATGGAATGTATCTGATGATTTCCTTCTTTATATTGAAAGTAAAGCTGACAAGTTCTTTGTCAAACTTAACCTTTGAAATGTCAGAATACAAAGCTTTGTCTACATCTGACTTCTGGTCTCTCACCTCATCTAAAAGATGTCCCTGATCCAACAAATTATAGTACTGCTCTGATATGCCAGTAACACCAAAGGCATCAGACATATATGCAACATGTATCGGTTCATCCGGCACCATGCCCATGGGAATAATAAAGGAATAACCTACCCCAAGCACCATTGCAGACACAGCAAAAAACACACTTATATTAATTTTAAGCTTTCTGCCAAGCCCTTCTATAAATCTGTCACATCTATTAAAACACTCACCCGCTTTTTTAGATATGGCATATATTTTTCTATATACAAGAATCCATACAAGCAAATCTATGAGCAGACATACCAGACCAAATCCTGCAAGCTTGATCATATTCATATGTGCAATCTCTGATACAACCTCTATATGGTCAATACTTACCTCTCCATCTATGTCAAGTCTCAAAAATCCTATATTTCTCTTGTACATGGACCAGGACTGCTCAGTCTTATTCGCAGCCAGACTAATCTGTATGGAATCGTCCTCTGCGAATCCCTTCTTTTCAAAAAAATACAACTGGCCTTTTATCTCATCTGTAGGGGCTTCTGATAAGAATACTGTTACCTTGTCCACTACGCTTCCGTCAAAATTTAATATCAATTGCGGGTCTGCGCTTGTAGGGACAAGCTTGTCTCCATCCACATCATAATCATTAATCTGGTAAAAATCCTCTATTGCATAGGAAGTATTTCTGCTTTCGAAATCATGTACTATATTAAATGACAGCTTATACTCAAAACCTAGCAGTAATACAACTATAATAGAACTGATAAGCCCTCTGATAATTTTTTCTCTCATATTAATCCATTCCGTTTAAACTATAATCATTTTTTATTCTTGATAAATTAGGGTTGTAATATGGGTCTCCATAACGCATTATGTCGTTCCACTTGCTTCTCATATATTCAATCTCGTCCTGGAATCTTCTGACCTTTTCCTCAGTATCCTCCTGACCTCTGGATTTAGATTCGTAGTGATAAGCTTCCACATATGGGTCATACACTACAAGATATCCAGCTTTTCGTGCCTTAAGGCATAGGTCTACATCATTAAATGCAACTGTAAGCCTTTCCTCAAAACCACCTATCCGGTCATACACAGACGCCTTAATCATCAGGCAGGCCGCTGTGACAGCTGAATAATCCTGCATGACAGAAGCCTTGTGCATATAGCCTCCGTCTCCATAGCGGTCTAAGCCCACCAGCATATTTGATGCCACGCCTCTGGCATGTCCACCAATTGCTGCAACAATTCCCGCATGCTGGATGGTGTCGTCCGGATAATATAGCTTCGCCCCCACTATACCTGCATCTTTTCTGGTGCAGACACTGAGCATTTTCTCAATCCAGTCTCTGGATATTATCTCAATATCATTATTGAGCAACACCAGATATTCTCCCTTTGCATTTGCTCTTCCGTAGTTATTTATGGCTGAATAATTAAATAAACCATTTGATTCCCAGCTTACTACTTTAATCCCGCCTTCGAATTTTCCATCATATCGTTCTGGCAGGCTCTTATAATATTCAAAGGTTTCAGGCTCAGTACTGTTGTTTTCAATAATTATAATTTCTATGTTGTTATATGTGCCCGCTGCAATTGATTTCAGGCACTTATCCAGGCTGTCTCTCTCATCCTTACTGGGAATAAGGATTGAAACCAGCGGTTTTTCATCATTTGTATATCTGATACGATAGTAACCTTCGTAATCAGTCCTGTGGACTTCTGCTTTAATCCCGGCTCTGTTCAGGTGGTTTACTATCGCCTTAATTTCGGTGCTTGCATTAATGCAGTCATTATCATCACCTTTTACACTGCTGTACAAAACCCTTGGTATATGAACTATTCTATTGGCATTTTCTGCACATTTAAATACAAAATCAAAGCACTTGTCCACATCCGGCTCTGTTTCTGCCGTCACAGCCTTTATAAAAATTTCACGGCTTACCACAAGAAAATGCTTCATGTAGTTGTTTGCCCTTAGCAAATCCAGATTGAAGTCCGGCTTAAACTCCGGTGCATAGTGAAATGGATCTGTGTCAGACTCATCACTGCTCCACTGTATCATGTCCTCATCTGTATATATCATGTCTGGTATTGTAGACTTATCATCATCCCAGTGCATACCTGACTGTCTGATAGAAGCAGGATTTTCAATCGCATTGGCAGCCTGATACAGGGCATCGGGCGACAGAATATGACCAGCGTCTAAAAACGCAGCATAACTCCATTTTCCACTTGCCCTTTGCTCTATGTCCCGTAATATATCATCCGCTCTTGCGCATAAAATCTCATGTTCTGCCTTAGTTTTAATAAATGAGCTTAACTCGTCCGACATACTTTCCGGTGCATTAATCACACAAATGCTCCACTGTCCATAGGACTGTTTCAAAACTGAGTCGATGCTTCGTTTCACAGCCTGTACATCAATATTTATTCCGCCACCACACTGGATAAACACCATAAATGAAGGCTTATCCTCCCAGTGTTCTGACTCTCTTCTCTGCTTTTTAAGTTCATTTTCAGCAGCCTTGTGCTTATTATACCAATCACTATAAGAAATATTTTCCGGTTCTCCTTTTTCACTGAGCCTGATAAAAAACTCTCTCAGACCATAGTTTCTAAGGTACCTTATTCCTTTTTGCAAATTGTAAAATGTAATCTTCATATATGATTCCTATATTTCAAATACAGCTATACATTAAGCGAAAAATCAGCCTTGTCCAAGGTCAGGTTTGGATTATAATATGGGTCTCCTGCAGCAAGCTCCTTGTGCCATCTGTCAATAAACCTCGCCACCTCAGAATTGAAGCGTTCCACCTTCTCCGGTGTGTCCTCCAAGCCTCTTGACTTTGATTCATAGTGGTACAGTTCAACCGCCGGATTGTATACAATGAGATACCCGGCTTTTCGTACCATCATGCAAAAATCTATATCATTGAATGCCACCTTAAAATCTTCATTGAGACCGCCAACCTGCTCGTATACAGCCTTTTTAACCATCATACAGGCTGCTGTAACAGCCGAATAATCCTGAGCACAGATAATTCTCGAGAAATAACCATTATCATATCTGGAAGAACCAATAAAGGTATGTCCTGCCATTCCTCCAAAGCCTAAAACAACTCCTGCATGCTGTATAGTGTCGTCCTCATAATAGAGTCTGGCTCCAACCATTCCTACATCCTCGCGCATGCAATAGCCAAGCATTTCCTTTAGACAGTCAGGATTTATGATTTCCGTATCATTGTTTAAGAGAAGAACATACTCTCCTCTGGCATGCTTTTCACCAAAATTATTAATACGAGAAAAATTAAAATCACCCTCATAATACAATACAGTCACATTGTCGCGCTCACTGATACTCTTGTAGTATTCGAAGGTCTCAGTCTCTGTACTGTTATTCTCCACAATAATAAACTCATAGTTTCTGTAGGTTGATTTATTATCAATGGAATCCATGCATTTTCTCAAATCCGCAATATGATCCTTATTAGGAATAATGATTGAAATAAGTGGTTCTTCGGTCCATTTATAATTGGTCTTAAACATGCCATAAAACTGTCCATGGACAACCTCTGCCGGCACTCCAATCCGCTTATAGTGTTCCTCCACTGCCTTTCTCCCCGCCTCAAAAGCATACATTTTGCTTTCCGGGTTTGCAGCAGTTGAATCCAGATGACATCTCCAGTGATAGAGAATCTTTGGAATATGGTATACATTTTCAGCCAGCTCGCAGCACCTTAAAATGAAATCATGGTCCTGGGCTCCATCATATTCTCTTCTAAGCACCGCACCATCACGCTTTTTAAGCTCCTCTACCAAAGAACTCTTTACCACAAACAAATGGCAGATGTAATTCATGCTGCACAATAAGTCTATATTGTAATCTGATTTGAAATGAGGCTCAAAATATTTTTTCCCCTTCATATCAACCTTATCCTCATCAGAATAAATAACGTCTATATTTTTGCCGGTCTGTTTTCCCTCATTAAGGGCTTTGGCACATTCAAAAAGAGCATTTGCAGGCACAATATCATCATGGTCAGCAAGTACAATATACTCGCCTGTTGCCATGCTTATTGCGGCATTGGTGTTTTCTGATATACCATTATTATCTTTTAAAACAGAATACTTTATTCTGGTATCCTTCTCAGCATACTCTTTGAGCACAGGAATCAAAGGGCTGTTCTCCCCTGATCCATCAGCAAGACAAAGCTCCCATCTGCCATAGGTCTGATTAATAATAGAATCAATCATTTCCCTCAGGAACTTGATACGGGTATTGTAAAGAGGAATCACTATACTGAACACAGGCTCATAATCAAATTTTATACCGCGCTGCTCATCCAGCTCTGCCTGCTTTATCTCATGCTTTTTTCTCCATGCTGGATACAGGTCAACAATCGCCTTATCTTTGCCTGATAACTTTTTGCCTATCTGTTTGACAGTTGCCATAGCACCATAGCGCTTCAAATATCTCACTGTCCTGTATGCCACATTTTCTTCTGAATTAAATTTCTTTAAGGCACTATTTTGTTTGCAGTACTCAGACTTCTTATCCCCACAGGTAATTACAAGCTTGTATTTTCCCTTTTGAGCATTATTCACTACTATTTTAAAACCAGCCTGCACATCAGTACCAGCTTCCAGGAATACCGCTTTTACATCCTTACGATATGTTTTTGTCACTTCCGCCTGGACTTTTCTGCCATTACAAAACACCTCAAATTCTGGTGTTACAGCCCCCATAGCCCAGCCTGCCAAAGTCATCTTACCCTCTGCCAGCTCCTCGGTCTCAATATAATATTCAACCTCACTCTGACGCTCAATCAAGCTAGCCACTTTTATGGAACAGCTAACAGCACTGCTGCCTTCCTTTACGGATTTAACTGTAAGCTTTTGGCTTTCTTTCCAGTCTTGTGGCAAAACTATAGTTCCAAAAATTTCCTCATTAATGTTGGCATTTCTATATAAATATTTCTGACGAACCTCTATTCCTTTTTTAATCTCATAATCAACAGGAATCAGGCTGTCATCCAGATATACTTCGATTTTTCTATTATCGGGATTATCATCCCTGAACCATCCATTAAAAATAAGGGTATCCTTTTCTATCAAATGAAACCTTATATTTTCAAGGACAAAATCATAGTTTTCCATATATTTCCTCTATTCAAACAAAAATATCGTGGTCTTGACACACAAAACCACGATAATTATATCACACTTACTATAATCTTTCAAAATTATTTGAATATCATTTATTCTACTGTAACACTCTTTGCCAGATTACGAGGCTTATCCACATCAAGTCCCTTTGCTACAGATACATAATATGCCAGAAGCTGTAATGGCACCACTGCAAGGCTGGCTGTAAAATGATTGTCAATCTTTGGAATGTATGTTGCAAACTCAACTGCATCCTCAATTGCATAATTGCCAAATGTGGTAACTCCCATCAGGTATGCGCCACGGCTCTTACACTCAACCATATTGCTGATAGTTTTCTCATAAAGCTCATCCTGTGTGAGAAGTCCAATTACCAGAGTCTCGTCCTCTATAAGGCTGATTGTACCATGCTTGAGCTCACCTGCTGCATACGCCTCAGAATGAATGTAGCTGATTTCTTTAAGCTTAAGGCTGCCCTCAAGGCTGATAGCATAGTCAATTCCACGACCAATAAAGAAAATGTCTTTTGCATTTATCTGCTTTGAAGCAAACCACTGTAATC
>ERZ1034946.340-NODE-340-length-27923-cov-8.049591_pt1 | contig 27923 bp, 35 predicted proteins | sample MGYA00520591_ERZ1034946 | MGnify/ENA primary metagenome ERZ1034946 (study PRJEB33766, sample SAMN09781753) | gut metagenome | biome: gut microbiome | host: Homo sapiens | place: Madagascar | study: EMG produced TPA metagenomics assembly of the PRJNA485056 data set...
AAGCCACAGTGTGAACCGGAAATCCGAAACAGGTTTATAACAAAATTCGGAAAGAAATGTGAGTTTGTTTTTGAAGAAAATGAAACCAGGGACTCCATTACAACAGCAGAGGTTGTGATCGGAGAACCGGAAGAATCGGAACTTCGGAAAGCCGAAAATCTCCATTGGATCCAGCTGACCTGGGCTGGCGCAGACAAATATAAAAAAATGAAAATATTCCCGGAAACTATTACATTGACCAATGCTTCCGGAGCTTTCGGAAAAATTATATCGGAATATGTGATCGGGAACATCATTGCCTTGTATCGAGGACTTCCTGTTTACTGGAAAAACAAGCAGGAATGTCTCTGGGTACAGAATAGATCATCAGACACCATATATGGAAAAAATGTTCTTATCCTGGGAACCGGTGACATCGGAAAAAACATCGCTCACAGAATGCAAGCATTTGAAACCCATGTGACTGGAATAAAAAGAACAGCAGTCTCAGAACATTCGCAGCAGCTGAAAGACTTTGATGAGGTATACGATCTGACAGCACTGGATGATAAACTGCCACAGGCGGACATTGTGATCGGCTGCCTTCCGGGAACTTTGGAAACAAAAGGACTTCTGAATTACGACCGTCTGCATTCCATGAAAAAAGATGCAGTTCTAATCAATGTAGGAAGAGGAAGCCTTATTCCAACAGAAGACCTGATCCGGGCATTACAGGAAGGCCACTTAAAAGGCGCAGTCCTGGATGTATTTGAGACAGAACCACTTTCGTTCGATTCTCCGCTGTGGGAAATGGACCAGGTTATTCTCACCCCACACATCGCAGGCCCAAGTTTCGGAGGAAACGCAGAAGTTCAGGATATGATCTGGAACATTTGCATGGAAAATCTGGAACGATATCTGAACGGAAAAGAATTAAAGAATATTGTCCGGTTAAATGAGGGATATTAACAAAGGCGATGAATATCGGTGCAAGGCTCGTACCCGGAAGTATCTCAGGAAAATTTGCCGGGAAAATTAACGGATGATTTCGCTTCAGTTCGATATTGAGAGGGAGATTTTCCTACAAGTTTTTTAAAGATCCTGCAAAAATAACTGACATTGTCATATCCGACTCTGACAGAAACGCTGGCTATTTTGTCAGAGCTTTCCCTTAATATTTTGCAGGCGATGCTGATACGATATTGAATAAGATACTCGACCGGGGATATTCCGATATTTTCCCGGAAATAGCGTAAAGCGGTGTTGGGACTGATATTCGCGGCAGCTGCAATATCTGTCAGTGATATTGGGGCGGCGTAGTGTGTCTGGATATACTCGAGCATTATTGGAATCATGCGTTCAGAGTGTGAAGGCAGAACACTTGATCTGGGAGTAAGCTGTTCCGGGGAAAGATGCTCTGTCATAATAAGCCAGATTTCACTTAAAAGGTTATGAATGAGAAGCTCCTGTCTTTCCGGTGAGGCCAGATTAAGAAACAATTGTCTGCAGAGATCCAGAATATGTTTTTGCCATGTTTGCTGCTTGAAAATAACGCAGGGAAGCATGGCATTTTCTAATGGCAGAATATATTTTTTGTAAATAAGACTTTCACCTGGAGCAAGAAAAGTGGGGGAAAATACAATATTAGGCATGACGCCATAGTTTTCAGCTGTGAAATGATGCAGCATACCGCTGTTGATAAAAATTCCTTCTCCGGAATGTAAAGTATAGGTTTTCTGCTCAACCTGGCAGGTAACAGTACCCTCTGAAACGCAGATGATCTCAAATTCCTTATGCCAGTGCCAGTTGATATCGTTATTATAAAATTTCCGGGTATCATCTATATAAAATTCCAAAGGAAAATCAGGTCCGCCGTGTTTTGTGGTTTCCTGCAGATTGCTGTTTGTATGAATGTTCTGCATGAGATTACAGAATTCCTTTCTGTTATATATAGTGATATTGTACTATAAAATGAAAGAAAAGTGCAATTACAATTTTAAAATGTGGTGATATAATACAAAAGATTGAAAAGGAATTACAATAATATGGAGGAGGATTTCTGATGAAAGACAAATATCAGAAAACGGTATATGCCTGTTTTGTGGGTTACATCGTGCAGGCAATCGTAAATAACTTTGTGCCGCTGCTTTTTCTGACATTTGAAAAAAGCTACCATATTCCACTGAGCCAGATCACAATGCTGATCACATTCAATTTCGGGATCCAGCTGCTCATTGATCTTCTGTCTGCAAAATTTGTAGACCGGATCGGCTACCGGATTTCCATTGTTCTGGCTCATGTATTTTCAGCGGCAGGACTGATCTGCCTGGTGATCCTGCCGGATCTTTTGCCTAATGCATTTGCGGGATTATTTATTTCCGTAGTGATCTATGCAGTAGGCGGCGGATTGATCGAAGTGCTGATCAGCCCTATTGTGGAGAGCTGCCCAAGTGATAATAAAGAAAAGGCAATGAGCCTTCTGCATTCCTTTTACTGCTGGGGGCATGTTGCAGTGGTTCTGCTTTCTACGATTTTCTTCCGGATATGCGGAATTGAAAACTGGAAGATCATGGCACTGATCTGGGCGATTGTTCCTATTGTAAATGGTATTACATTTACAAAAGTTCCTATCGCAACTCTGATCGAAGAGGGCGAGACAGGAATGACAATAAGAGAATTATGCAGGAATAAGACATTCTGGATCCTGATGTTAATGATGCTGTGTGCCGGTGCAAGTGAACAGGGTGTCAGCCAGTGGGCTTCAACATTTGCGGAGCAGGGACTGGGAGTAACCAAGACCATCGGAGACCTTGCAGGTCCTATGGCATTTGCGATCCTGATGGGAAGTTCCAGAGCCTTTTATGGAAAATTCGGAGACAGGATGGATCTGGATAAATTTATGATCGGCAGCAGCATTCTCTGCATTATTTCCTATCTGTGTATTTCGCTGGCACCATCTGCATTTGTGTCACTGGTTGGCTGTTCCATCTGCGGATTTTCCGTGGGAATCATGTGGCCGGGAAGTTTCAGCAAGGCGTCCATGGCACTGCGAAGAGGAGGTACATCCCTGTTTGCACTTCTGGCACTGGCCGGAGATGTAGGCTGTTCCGGCGGCCCCACACTGGTTGGATTTGTGTCAGGTGCTTTATCTGATGATCTGAAAAAGGGAATTCTGGCAGGAGTTATTTTCCCTGTACTTCTGCTTATGGGAATATTGCTTCTGAAAAAAGACAGAGCGCAGAATTAAATATTATAATTGACTATTGACAATAGTACGATTTCGAACTAATATCTAAAAGATACGAAATCGTACTATTTTTTTATGCGGAGGCAAATGTTATTGATGAACCGGGATAAGATCAATCGGATTTATGAATCTGTACAGAAAGTGAATCAGGTATATGAGGTATGGGCCGGGAAACATAAGCTTACTTTATATGAAATGCTGATGTTTTATGAAATTTTTCAGAAGGAAAATATGGAGATCACCCAGAAAGAACTGAGCATAAAACTGGAGGCACCGAAGACATCTGTCAACAGTATTATCAAGAAACAGCTGAATGCCGGATATATCGAAATGCATGTCAACCCACAGAATAAGAGGGAAAAAATCATCTCTCTGACAGAAAACGGGGAGCGTTATGCAGAAAAGCTGATTCGACCGCTGCTTCAGTATGAGGAAGAAGCGGTAGGAATGTTAGAGGACAGAGAAGTGGAAACAATTATTGCGGCACAGAATAAATTTGCAGATATCTTACTGAGTAAGATGGAAGACAGATAAAGAGAGGAGATATTTTTTGGACACACAGGTAAAATTGGAACATGAAGTCAGTTTTCGATGGCTGATCGTATTTGCACTGCCAACCATCTTATCCAGCATTTTTTCCAGTCTGTATACGACTGTGAACGGGATTTTTGTGGCAAGATGGGTGGCTCCGATGGCGTTGCATCTCTGACGATCATCTGGTATGCCCAGGGATTATTCGGCGGACTGTTCCGTGGATATATCAATGGTGTTTCCTCTGTGATCAGCTATAATCTGGGACGAGGCGACAGGGAACGGTTATCGAAACTGTTTCGTATCAGTGTGTGGACTATTGGACTGGCAGGTCTTGCGGTAACGGTTATCAGCTATCTGACAGGAAGTATGGTAGTTGGATTTTTTGCAAAAAACAATACCCAGGTGGAGGCAATCGCGCTGCATGGCTTCCAGATCGTGGCAACCAGCTTCCTTATGATGGCCTGCAACGTATTTGCATCCGGCTGGTTCACTGCATTAAACGATGGAAAAACATCTGCGATCTTATCGTTCTGCAGAACGGTTATCTTTATGATCGTGCCGGTACTGGTTCTGCCGGGGATCTTTGGCATGGATGGAGTATGGATGTCCATTACAGCAGGTGAGGTTATGAGTATTCTTATGAGTGTTTATTATTTCAGAAAATACAGAAACAGGTGGAGCGCAAAGGCATAAAAACAGGACAGAGCGACTTTTGAAATTGAGGAGTCTGCTCTGTCTTTTTTTGTGGTATAATGAAATATCAATTTGATATGAGACAATGTAGGAGATAAACATGGAAAAATATTTCGCTCTTTTAACCAAATCAAGTAAGTCCCCTGCTTCAATTGCGAAAAGCAATAAGCAGTGGGTGGGGACTTGCTTGTATCAGGAAGAGTGCAAGCTCCTCCTGATAAACTGCGGAGCAGTTATTTGGTGTAGAGCTGCGTAGCGAAGCGGATTGCGAATATCCGCTTGACAAGAAGGCGGAGCAGACCTGGCCATGAAGATCCCGGCAAAGAGTATTCAGACTGCAGCGTGGACCGTGTACCGCTGGCAGTTCGGATATTATAAGGTGATCGGTTTCGGCAGCGGACCCTGCAAGAAATGTAAGAAGTGCAATCCGCAGTACTGTAATTTTCCGGATAAAACAGTTCCGGCTATGGAAGCGTGCGGCATAGATGTTTTTGCTACAGTCCGAAATAATGGACTGGAGATCCATATATTACGGGAAAAAGGTGAGATTCAGAATCATTTTGGATTGCTGATGGTAGAATGAGAGGATAAACAGATGGAAAAAAAGATCGTTCAGGTTCAGGAGAGAACTCCACAGCTGCTCCGGCAGTTATTAAAGGTCTGGGAAATGCTCTTCCTTTCTCCGGAAGCCAGGGGAAAAGGTCTTGGAAAGCGGCTGCTTCAGTACGGTATTGAAACTTATAACATTCAGGAACTCACTGTAAATGAACAGAATCCCCAGGCAGTGGGTTTTTATGAACATATGGGATTTCAGACTTATAAAAGAACGGATCATGATGAGGAAGGGAATCCGTATCCGCTTTTGTATATGAGATTATCCAGATAAGCAAAGCGATTATTTGCCTATGGGTAAGTACAGGATGCGGGATTTATCAGTGCTATATTTAGACTGTGCTAATAAAGCAGAAAGGGAAGGATAAGAATGAACTGTCAGGAATTGACTGATCAGATAGAAGAATACAAGCCTTATAATGAGCAGGAAGAAAAAGACAAACGTCTGATCCTGGGCTGGATCAGAAACAATGAGAATGCTTTTTCCAGAGAAAATACAGTAGCCCATATGACGGCTTCCGCCTGGGTTGTGAACAGGGAGCGAACCAGAGTTCTTATGGTATATCACAATATTTACAACTCCTGGTCCTGGCTTGGAGGACATGCGGATGGGGAGACGGATCTTCTGTCTGTTGCGATCCGGGAGGTAAAGGAAGAAGCCGGAATCTCCAATGTTCATCCGGTGTCCGAGGAGATTTTTTCTATGGAATCCCTGACTGTAGATGGTCATGTGAAAAAAGGAAAATACGTATCCAGCCATCTGCACTTTAATATCACATATTTCCTTGAGGCAGACCCGGAAGAAGCGGTTTCCATAAAAGCAGATGAAAACAGCGGCGTAGCCTGGTTTTCACCGGAAGAAGCATTGGAGAGATCTACAGAACCGTGGTTTGTGGAGCATGTTTATAGCAAACTTTTGGGAAAAATGAAGGATGTGAAGGGGAACGGTAAATGAAAATTGCACTTGTACAGATGAGTATGGGAAAGGAAATATCCGAGAATCTTGATAAAAGCCTGAAATACTGTGATATGGCAGAAAACTGTGATCTGGTCTTTTTTCCGGAAATACAGCTGACACCGTTTTTTCCGCAGTATCACAATATATGTGTGGATCATTACTGTATAGATATGGATAATGATGCACTGGTAAGATTGTGCCAGAAAGCCAGGGAGCATCGATATTATTTATCACCAAATGTCTATCTGGAATCAGAAGGAGCCAGATACGATACTTCTCTTTGGATCTCCCCGGAAGGAAAAATCCGAGATACTGCAAAAATGGTCCACATCGCACAGAATGAAAATTTTTATGAGCAGGATTATTATACACCGGCGGAGGACGGCTTTAAAGTTTTTGCCACACCATTTGGAAAGATCGGCATTGTAATCTGTTTTGACAGACATATGCCGGAAAGCATCCGTACCTGTGCAAAAAAAGGTGCAGACCTGATCATAGTCCCGACTGCAAATACAAAAGCAGAGCCAATGGAAATGTTTGAATGGGAAATGCGGGTTCAGGCCATGCAGAACCAGGTTTTCATTGCCATGTGCAACCGTGTCGGAACAGAAGATAAAATGCAGTTTGCCGGGGAATCCATCGTGATCGATCCAAGAGGGAAAGTCCTTGCAAAAGCAGATGACAGGGAGCAGTTACTGGTGTGTGATATTGATCTGCAGGAGGTAAAAAAAGTCAGAAGCAGCCTGGATTATTTATCCCTTCGAAGACCTGAGCAGTATGAGTAATAAAGGAGAAACAAAAAATGGCAAAACTATATTTCAGATACGGGGCGATGGGAAGCTCGAAATCTGCCAATATTCTGATGGTTCGTTATAATTATGAAGAACGTGGGCAGTATGCGGTGTTGCTGAAACCAAGAACAGATAACAGAGATGGAGAGCACGAGATCCAGTCCCGCATAGGTCTGGCGGCTCCGGCTGAATATGTGGACGATTTTATGAAAAAAATTTCAGAATTATGGGATACCAGGGAAGCAGAATATCTGTATCACGGAAAAAAAGTAAATGCCATTCTGGTGGATGAAGCACAGTTTCTTTCCCCGGAAGAAGTCGATACATTATCAGATATTGTGGATTTTTATGAGATTCCGGTTCTCTGCTATGGCCTTCGTACAGACTTTTTGAACCACCTGTTTCCCGGTTCCAGGCGACTGATGGAAATAGCAGATGTTATCGAAGAAGTTTCCACTGTCTGCTGGTGCGGGAAGCGTGCACAGTGCAATACCCGATATTCCAACGGAAAGATTGTGCGGGAAGGTGCCCAGATCATGTTGGGATCAAATGAGAGCTATGTGGCGCTTTGCAGAAAACATTATAAAGAAGGGAAATTGTGGAAATGAGATAACATCCTGAACACAGGTCGCGAAGCGGATTGCGAATGTCCTCTTTACGCACGGAAGAATATGATACTTCAAAGCCAGATAAGTCAAAACGTCTTATCTGGCTTTTTTGCAATGAATCCGATTGTAATAAGGATTATCGTTAACACCCATGAAATCGGGAACGCATAATACAGAATATTTAACTGATGATAATGTCTGAAAACCGTACAGATCCATACAATGCGAAAACAGCAGGTTCCAATAATAGTAGCAACAGCCGGGTACAGGGAATGTCCGGTACCTCTTAATACGCCTGCCGGGATCTCGTACAGGTTGCACAGCGGTTCGAAAAAAAGAATGCACAGGATACGAAGGCAGGCATTTTGTATCACTGTTTGATCTGCAGAAAAAAATCCTGCAAAAAAATTCCGGAATATGACAAGTGGTTCAATAAGGATCAGACTGCTCACAATAGAGAAGACCAGACATATCCGCAGAATTTTTCTGCATCGGTAAAGCTGCCCGGCAGAGTAATTCTGGCTGGTAAAGGTGGTAGCTGTCTGATCGAAAGCAGTAATCACGTAATAGGTAAAATATTCAAAGTTCATGGCAATAGTACTGCCTGCAATTGAAGAAGAGCCAAAGCTGTTCACAGAGGCCTGTACAAATATATTGGCAAAGCAGAATACAGCACCCTGGATGGCCGAAGGGATTCCCACCTTAAGAATTGCACTTACAGATCCGGAATAAAGATCACATTTATGAAGTGCAAATGGAAAAGAAGAAGTATCCTTTTTCAGGCGGCAGATTATAAGGAGCGCAGAACCAAAATCATAAAGCAGCAGAAAGGGATAACTGACAAAATAGATCCGAAGATAAAGCACGGAGGAATCAAGGATATCGGAAGGTGTTTTGATAAGACCCAGTAACGGTGCAGAAATACACTGCCCGATAATAAGGCCGGCCACACCGATCATTACAGCCAGGGACATGGCTGTGCGGATGATAGGAACAATATTCTGTTCTTTATGCTGCCCGATCTGCTGAGCAACCAATACATTGACTCCTACAGATAATCCGGATGACAGAGCCACGATCAGGGAAATAATTTCTCCGTTGGTCCCTACGGCAGCAAGAGAAGACGATGTGTCGAATAATCCTACGATCGCAGTGTCGGCTGCATTAAATAATTGCTGCAGCATACTGCTGAGGGCAATCGGAATGGTAAAAAAAAGAATACTTCTGTATAAAGAACCTGTGAGCATATCGATGTTTTTTTCTGAATAGCGCATATCTTTAAATCCTTTCCCAATAATCTTGAATCATTGTAACTCAATTATTATAATAGAAAAAGCGAATATATTTGATAAATAACATCGAAAAAAGGAATGACAATAAATGGATAAGAATTTGCTGAAATATCTTGCTTTTGTAAAAACAGTAGATACAGGGAGCTTTACGAAAGCCGCAGACAGTCTGAATTATGCACAGTCATCGATCAGCAAGATGATCGCGGATCTGGAAAAAGAGTGGGGGATTTCGTTATTGCAGCGGAATAAAAAGGGCGTCTGTCTGACTTCTTCCGGCAAACAGATCCTGCCATATGTAAGAAAAATAGTAAGCGATTTCGAGGAAATACAGCAAAAGGTGAATGAGATCAACGGAATCCAGAGCGGTACTGTCAGGATCGGAACTTTTTCCAGTGTGGCGATCAACTGGCTGCCGGATGTGTTTGCAAGGTTTCAGAAAGATTATCCGGGAATTGATTATGAAATGCTTCTGGGCGATTATGAGGAAGTGGAAAAATGGATCGATGAAGGACGTGTAGACTGCGGTTTTCTGCGGCTGCCGGCAGGTGGGGCCTTTGATGTGATAAGTCTTAAAAAAGATGAATACAAGGCTGTACTTCCGGTAGATCATCCCCTTGCAGAGAAAAAATTACTGGATTATGAAGATCTGAACGATCAGTCTTTTTTGCTTCTGGAGCACGGAGGAAAAACGGAGGTATCCGAATTGCTGGAGAAGAACCATGCACATCCCAATATCCGTTTTACCACATGGGAAGATTATGCCATCATGTCAATGGTGGAGCGGGGACTGGGAGTGGGAGTGCTTCCGGATATGATCCTGAGACGAATTCCATACCAGATCGCGATCCGATCATTCAGAAATCCATATTTCAGAGAAATTGGACTGGTAATGAAAGACAGAACAAAGCTGACTCCGGCAACCAGGAAGTTTATAGAATATCTTACGATCAATGAACGGTTGGAACGGCTGTGATCTTCAACTGTGTTATTTGGTTCAATTCATTTTTACAGGAGTTGGTCAATATATTCAGCCGATTATTGCAACAAATTACGGTGGTGGAAATTGTGGTGTTATTCATCAGTGTCATGTTTTTGAAATTTTCTCAGACATCCGAGTACTCCGAAAGAATTCAGAAGATGAAGTGACTGACAGTAAATGTGTTAGTTGTATAGAACATTATAGTATGGTAAACTTCAATTAATAAGAGTTGGAGGAGTGTCTATGAAATTAAAAAACGTTTTGATAGTAGTAAAAGACATCGAAAAATCGAAACAGTTTTATCATGATTTGTTTGGCTTGGATATGATATTGGATAATGATGGAAATCTGATCGAGGTAGGAACGCCGATATAATAAAAGAATCTCTGGGCAGATAAAGGGGGAAGAAATTATGTTTTATGGACTTGACCAGGTATTTAATATTTTATTTGCAATTATATTTTTCTGTGTCTTAGGAACGATGGTTTATATTTTTGTGAAAAATATCAGCACATGGAATAAAAATAACAATTCTCCCAGGTTAACGGTCACTGCTAAGATTGTTGCAAAGCGAACGAAGGTTTTCCATAAGCAGCAGTCTGATGGTTTCAGCACCACTACATCAACCAGTTACTATGTGACTTTTGAAGTAAAAAGCGGTGACCGGATGGAGCTGTCTGTCGCAGGAAAGGAATATGGTCAGATGGCAGAGGGAGATGTTGGTGAATTAAGTTTTCAGGGAACCAGATTTCTTGGATTTGAGAGGAACTGAAAAAATGACGGAATATGTGGGAATTGGAGGTAAGAAGCATGAAAGAAAAAACAAATTATGGAAACTGGGTACCAGAGAAAATGCTGTATTTGATGTTTGGGCTGGCAGCAGTCTTTCTTGTAATTACTGTAGCAGCGAAGGCTGTGTTGCATAAGCCGGTGATTGCTATAGTGCTGGGGGCGCTCTGCATACTGTCACTGCTCTATGCAGTCTACATGCTGATCTGCCATGAAATTTTCGCATTTGGAAAAAGCAATATGATGGCAGGAGTCCATGAGCATCTTGTGGATCATCTTAAATGGAACGGAGAAGGGAAGCTTCTGGATATCGGATGCGGAGCTGCTGCACTTACAGTTCGCTGTGCAAAAGCGTTTCCTGAGGCCAGGATCACCGCAGTGGATTACTGGGGAGTAGAATGGAGTTATGCAAAAGAGCAGTGTGAGAGAAATGCGCGGATCGAGGGAGTTGCAGATCAGATCACTTTCTGGAAAGGTGATGCTGCAAAACTGGATTTTCCGGACGGAACGTTTGATGCTGCAGTGAGCAACTTTGTATTTCATGAAGTGCGCTCTGCAAAAGACAAGAGAGATGTGGTAAAAGAAGCGCTCAGAGTAGTAAAAAAAGGTGGAGCTTTTTCCTTCCAGGATATGTTTTCTCAGAAAGCACTGTACGGAGATATGGATGAATTTGTCCGTATATTAAAAGCAGAAGGAATCTCAGAAGTACATTACATAGGAAACCTGGAGAAGAAGCTGGAGTTCATTCCAGGTTTTGTGACAACACCGTGGATGATAAGGGGAATGGGAATTCTGTATGGAAAAAAATAAGTCAGAGACAGAATAGATAAGAGCTGTAAAAAATAGAGTTTGCACGGTTTTTTTGAAAAGCTTGGGATCAAAGAGCCGGTTTTTATAGGTGCAAGTGATGGCGGTATGGTTGCCCAGATCTATACGCAGGCGTATCCGGGGGAAGTTGGGGGTCTTATTCTGATCTCAACAGGCGGTATGGATGCGGAGACGATAAAAAGTCTCAGGAAGAAATATTTTTTGGCACCACTGATGCTGTTTTATATGAAGCATTGTAATTATGAGAAACTGAAACCGAAACTGATCAAAGTCGGAATGGGACATAGCCGGAACGAGAGCAAGGAAGAACTTGCATATGCCAAAGATATGTTTGAAACCATTTTCAAAGATTATACCAAAGAAAAAGATGTGCATATTTCTGGTCTGCTGGCTGATCTGATGAAGCAGACGCCGGTTACGGAAACGGATTTTAGGATGCTTAAGGGAAAAATACTTCTGATACTTCCAGACCAGGATTTCTTTTCCGGAAAGATGCAGAAAGACCTTATACAGCTGATGCATGATCCTGTCATCCAGTATGTTTCAGGCGGACATCTCTCTACGATTTTGAAAGCGGATGATTATGTAAAAGTGATCCGGGATTTTCTGGGAAATATATAGATCATTTCCTCGCAACAAGATGCGCGCGGAAGCCTTTCTGCTTTTCCATAGTCAGTACGGTGAAGCCGGCTTTTTCTGCCATGGCGATGAATTCTGCAGGTTTGTGTATCTTTACATCGCCGTGTCCGAACAGATTAGCCAGGGGCATCTCCAGATGATTCATAAGCCAGACAACAAAGTTGGAGGAAGTATAGTCACGCAGGATCAGGCGGCCGCCTTTACGCAGGACACGGTAGGTACTGTTAAAAAAGTCCTGGGGATTTGGATAGTGATGAAAGCTGTTTGCACAGATAACGGCGTCAAAAGAATCCGTCTCAAAGGGCAGATTTTCACTGTCACCTACAAGAAATTCCGTGTTGGAGAGATTCTTGGCCTGAGCCACATGGATCATCTCAGGAGTAAGATCCAGGCCGGTGTAGTGTTTGTCCGGATATTTCTCATGAAGAAGTTCGATCATCGGGCCGGTTCCACAGCCACAGTCCAGGACATCGCAGAAAGGCTCTTTTTCCAGTTCGGCCAGGATCGGAGGATAATCGTCCTTGCACATTTCGTAAATACCGGCATGGCCGCTGTCATAGATTTTGGCTGCCTGCGTAAATTCTTTGACAGAAAGTTTTTTATATTCTTCAGGGGTCATAGCAACATCTCCTTGATATTGATTTGCTGTTAGATTCTACTAACTAACGGTATCATAAATTTCAGGAAAAGTCAAAAGGAATATGGTTGATAAAACATGACAGAGCTAATATTTGCGTAAGAAAGAAGTGTCAAGAAATAAAAACTTGACACTTCTTTCTTTTGCATGTTATAGTCAAACTGAGGTGGTTATATGAAAGTAAAAGAACCAGACTTAACGGAACAGATCAGAGAGATTTTTGGTACAACAGATGCTAAAGAATTAAGGCGAATCGCAGAAGATGCAGCATGCTACAGAAAAAAAGGAAATTCTGCAAACAGGAGTCCTGTCGGCAGAAAGAATTCTTTTACAGATCCACAGCTTGCGAATATCCTTGCGTTGCAGAAGCAGGGTGTGAAGATTACAGAAATTGCAAAAAAATACCATGTATCCAGACAGACGATCTACAGTCAGATAAAACGTGTGCATAATTTCAGTGAAGATCCAGATGTAAAAATGAGGATGTATTTTATGAACAGGGATTATCTGTGCACGATGATAGATATAGATTTTTTACACGAAAAAATTTATATTAAAAATTATACGGATCAGATACCATTAAGAGCATTTGGAGTTGTGGATAATCCAAGCTGGAATGATTTTGAGTATTTTCTGGAGGACAGATGTTTTCCCAGGACACGCGATCATGCAAAAGAAATCCTGAGAGATATGAGAATTCCTTTTTACGATCCACTTCTGATTATTGAAAAAACAGATGGATATATGGAAGGGGATCACCAGTGGATTTTGACAGTAAAGAAGGAAAGGTGATTTTGGGTGGATAAAATTGAACTTAATAAGTATTCTCCTTTACACAAGACAGGCCATACATCAAAAGGTGATCAACGTAAATGGAAGATTGATAATCTGTGGTATAAGGCGGATTATATGGGATATGAGAGCCTGGCAGAGGTACTTGTTTCGAAGCTTCTGGACAGAAGTGAATTGAGCTATCCGTTTGTAAGATATGAGCCCGTTCAGATCGAATATAAAGAGCAGGTTATATCTGGTTGTGTTAGTGAGGATTTTTTAAAAAAGAATGAAATTCTGATTCCAGTTGAGAAATTGTATCGCCAATATATGGGGGAAAGCCTGGCTATAAGGCTGACTGATTTTGAAGAAGTTACGGAAAGAATTCAGTATATGGTAGAACAGGTTGAACGTATAACTGAGATTGAAGGTTTTGGCAAGTATATTACGGCAATGTTGGAGATTGATGCTTTTTTTGTAAATGAGGACAGACATACCAATAATATTGCTGTGATCTATAATGAAAAAACACAGCGATATTCGCTCAGCCCTTTATTTGACCAGGGACTTTGCATATTTGCAGATACCAGTGTGGACTATCCACTAGAATTATCCTACGAGGCTTGCCTGGAAAAAATAGAATCAAAACCTTTTAGCATGGATTTTGACATTCAGCTTGAGGCAGCAGAAGAATTATATGGAACCCAGATAGATTTTAATTTCAACATTGAGGATGTAAATGCCATTCTGGATTCCGTTGCGGGGATATATTCTGAAGAAATCTGTAATCGAATCAGGGAATTGTTGCGTTATCAGATTCGAAAATATTCTTATCTGATAAAAAAATAATCAACATCATCAGGGAGGTGATGCCATGCCGTCATATAAAGAACAATTTAACCTGAATATTTTTGACCATAGTTCTGCAGGATATTGCGTGCTGGAACTTGTGCTGGACGATAAAGGACAGCCGGTGGACTGGATCTACCGTTACTGTAATCAGGCCTTTGCAGATATAAAAGACTACAGGCTGGAAGCGATGATCGATCGGTCCTTTCTGGATCTGTTCCCGAAAATTGATGAGAAGTGGTTATACGCCTGTTATGGGGCGGCATATGAGAACAGGTCCAGTGAAATGGTGATTCGAAAAGGAAAAAAATATCATGTGACAATCACACCTATCGGGAAGAGCGGATTCTGTTCCGGACTGATCCAGGCATGGGATAAGGACAGAAATCCAGATGACGAGATACAGGACCCGCTAAGCGATGAAGAATTTATCATAAGAAAACTATTTCCGGAGTACGTTTCCCTGTATCGGATAGAACTTAATTCCGGAAAATTTGAGATTCTCCGTCTTGCTGAAAATACAAATGCCAGAAAACTGGCGGACAGGAAAGACAAAACATTTGCCAATTTTGATGATTATGCGAAAGAATATGCGGATTCCTTTATTTTAGAACAGGACAGAGAAGAATTCCTGAACTGGCATACCTGCAGAAATATGAAGAGAAGGCTTTGTAATACGGAAAAGATTACCTATCATTACCAGAGCGTTTCAGAAACAGAAAAAAATAAATATTATGAAGCCTATGCGGTACAGGGAAAAAGCGATGAGAAAACATTTACCATATTTTTAGGATATCGCAGTATAGACAGTATTCTTTATAAGGAAAAAGCGACACAGAAACGACTGGAGAAAGCACTGGAGGAAGCGGAACTGAGAAACGAGATCATATCTTCCATTGCAAAAACATATCAGTATATATCAAGAATTGATATCCAGGCGGACTGGTTTGAAGAAATTTCAAACAAAGATAAAGAACAGTTGAATTTTATAAACTCCGGTGTTCTGTCAGTCAATAATAAAAAAGTATACAGACAATATATTGCGGAGGAATATCAGGAGGCATTTTTTAAATTTACAGATATTTCTACGCTGCCGGAACGAATGAAGAATGAAGAAACCATTGCCATGGAATACCGGATGAAGGATGGAAACTGGCATAAACTTCGTTTTATTGAAAAAAAGAGGGACACAGATGGAAATCTGACACATGTGCTCTGTGCGATCCGAAGTATCAGTGCGGCAAAGAAACGGGAAGCATCGCTTCTGTATCAGGTGGCGGAAGCGAAAAAAGATGCAGCTCTTAAATCCAGGTTTTTGTCAAACATGAGTCATGATATCCGTACACCAATGAACGGGATCATCGGTATGATCGATCTTGCAAACCATTATCCAAATGATCTTGAAATGCAGCAAAAATGCAGAGATCAGGTTCTGGAATCCTCCAAACATCTGGTTTCTCTTGTAAGCAATATACTGGATATGAGTAAACTGGAATCCGGAGATATTATTGAACAGGAACTGGATTTTGATCTCACAGAGGTGTTAAGCAGAGCAAATACCGATAAGCAGATTCTGGCGGAAGAAAAAAATATTGATTATGTGGTGGACTGGAAAAAAGGAAATTTAAAGCATGTATATCTGGTAGGAAACCCGGCTTATTTGGAGCGACTTCTGACGATAGTTGCGGATAATGCGGTGAAATTTACAGAACCAGGAGGCACGATACATGTATGGTGTTGGGAAAAATCTGTGGATGACAGTCATGTGATGTATGAATTTGTATGCGAGGATAACGGAATCGGCATGAGTGAAGAGTTTATAAGCCATGCATTTGAGATGTTTTCTCAGGAAAATGAAACCAGCAGAACCAAATACGAAGGTGCGGGGCTTGGCCTTGCGATTGCTAAGAAGATTGTAGAAAGAATGGAAGGTACCATTGAGATAAAAAGTAAAAAGGGCAGTGGGACAACTGTAACAATGACACTTCCGTTTAAGATCGGACAGCCGGAAAAAAACGAAATTTCAAAAACAGATAACGGAACCAGGCAGGAAATGTCTTTTGAGGGAATGCGCGCCCTGATAGCGGAAGATAATGAACTGAACATGGAAATTGCAAAATTTATGCTGGAAAATAATGGAATCCGCGTAGAGTGTGCGGCTGATGGGGAAGAAGCAGTGAAAAAATTTGAAAAAGCGCAGCCGGGGTATTATGATGTGATTTTCATGGATATTATGATGCCAAATATGAATGGCTGGGATGCGGCACGCAAGATCCGTTCCATGAAGAGAACAGATGCCGGAACAATACCGATCATTGCCATGAGCGCCAATGCATTTTCTGAGGATATCATTAACAGCCGTATTTCCGGGATGAACCAGCATCTTACCAAACCTCTTGAGGAGGCAAAAATTTTGGCTGAGCTTAAAGAGTGTCTGAGCAGGCAGGAAAGCGGCCCTGGCTCTGCTGGATCAGATCAGAAGAAAGGATAAAGACAGGATAATGGAAATATTAAAAGCAAAAGAAACAGATATTGACGATATCGAGAGAATTTATGAACATATTCATGATGAGGAAGAAAATGGAAGAGCTGTGATCGGATGGATCCGGAATGTATATCCGGTGAGAAGGACAGCAGAAGATGCTTTGAGCCGGAATGATCTGTTCGTTATGAAAGAGAAAAATGAAGTTGTGGCAGCAGCAATCATCAATCAGATCCAGGTTGAGGAATATAAATATCTCCGGTGGAGAGTAGAAGCAGAGGACAGTGAAGTTATGGTGCTGCATTGTCTGGCTGTAGAACCTTCAAAGAAGAATAAAGGCTATGGAAAAAAATTTGTGGCATTCTATGAAGATTATGCCAGACGTTGCGGATGCAGTTCACTGCGAATGGATACCAATGCACGGAATACCCGGGCAAGAAAGCTGTACCAGAAGCTTGGATACGAGGAAACAGGGATTGTAAAATGTACGTTTAACGGGATTCCGGATATCTAGCTTGTGTGCCTTGAAAAAGATCTGGATGCAGAGGAAGTTAAGCTGAAATGCCCCTATTGCGGAAGAGAAATGTGTGAGGGTCAGATCCATTCTTTTAACCAAATCAAGTAAGTCCCCTGCGGGGTTGCGAAAAGTAATAAGCAGTAGGTGGGGACTTGCTTGTATCAGGAGGAGTGCAAGCTCATCCTGATAAACTGCGGAGCAGTTATTTGGTGTAGAGCCACGTAGCGAAGCGGATTGCGAATATCCGCTTGACTTCCGGAATGGAATGGAGAAGCAGAGGTGAGTCCATGCGGTTAAATACAGAAAAAGGTCTGTCGAAAATGATCTATGGTGACCGGATCGATGCTTATCGCTGTGAGCATTGTAAGAAGATCATTATATCTTATGAATAAACTGGACTATAATGTAAGGAAGAATGAACGATGTTATTTAAGAAGGCAAACCTGGAAGATTTTCACAGGATAAAACAGTTTTACTGGGATCTTATCGATGAGATGAGTGACCAGAATGATAAGATCGGATGGAAGAAAGGAATTTATCCCACAGGTTCTTTTTTACAGGAAAGCCTTGACGGAGGAGAACTTTTTGTACTGGAAGAAGGGGGGGGGTGGGCTTTGTGCAAGCGTGATCCTGAACAGTGCCTGTAATGAAGGATATGCAGGCGTGACCTGGAGCATTGAATGTGGAGAAAATGAAATTCTTGTGCCCCATGCACTGGCTGTTTCTCCTTCCAGGCAGGGTAAAGGCATCGGCAGGTATTTCATGGAGGAAATCCTGAAACTGGCAAAAACGGAAAAGAAAAAAAGGTAAGGCTGGATATCCTGGGTACCAATACAGCTGCGGAGAGACTCTATACAGGATGTGGATTTCGTTTTGTCCAGGCAAAAGATATGTTTTATGAGGACACCGGCTGGACGGAATACAAAATGTATGAACGGATCTTGTGAGGGATTTTTGACATAAAATAGATATTTTGGAGGTACAGGAAATGTCACTGGAAAAAGCAGAAGAATATCTGAAAAACAAAGGAATGCTGGATCATGTGATCCGACTGGAAGATTCTACGGCGACCGTTGTGGAGGCGTTTGCCCGTTCGGGATCAACGAAGGCGTGAATGTATATCTGGATGAGAGCCTGCGGCAGTTTGACATTGTTTATCCGGCAGCAGGAGATGATCACAGTGCCGTGAAGCTTTCCATCGAAGAGCTGGAACAGATTTCCGGAGCTGAGGGCTGGGTGGATGTATGTAAAGAATGAAAGGAATGGACTGTATTGAGGTGCAGTCCTTTTTTTGTGCCCGAAAACATAATGCAGCAGGAAAATAGATGCAGAGAAATTGTATAAAATAACCAAAAAGAAAGATAACAAATTATAAATAACCAACGAAATATAGAAAGGACCATTAAAAAAAGACATGTGTCCTATGAAAAAGGACCAATGTCACTTATACTTTGGCCTAACAAATGCGGAAGACAGAACAAAAATCATGAAAGGAGATGCCATAATGAAACGGAAAATAATGGCAGTATTATTAGCGGCGGCGATGACTGGATCGCTTGCAGGATGTGGAAGCACACAGAACAAAAATGCGGCGGATGCTTCAGAAGAGAAAATGAAAGTAGCAATGGTAACAGACTCCGGTGATATCACAGACCAGAGCTTCAATCAGATGACTTACGAAGCATGTAAGGCATGGGGAAAGGAAAATGACATTGAGTTCAACTATTACAAACCCCAGAGCGATTCGGATGAAGCCAGAACAGCAAGTGTGGATCAGGCAGTGGCAGATGGCGCGAATGTAATTGTGCTTTCCGGCTATGTGTTTGCACCGACTGTGATCGATGAATCGGATCTGTACCCGGAGGTGAAATTCCTGGCACTGGATGTAAGTGCCGGTGATATCTGCGAAAAGGGTATCGGAGAAGGATATGACTACAATTCGGATCACTATAATGTGACGGATTATTACAATGAGGACAACGTATACTGCTGTACCTATCAGGAAGAGCTTTCCGGATTCATGGCCGGTTATGCGGCAGTCATGCTTGGATACCGCCATCTGGGATTTCTGGGCGGAATGTCTGTTCCGGCAGTTAACCGCTATGGCTACGGATATGTTCAGGGAGCAGATGCAGCTGCAAAAGAGCTTGGGATCACAGATGAAGTACAGGTTGAGTATGTATGTGGCGGACAGTTCTATGGAGATGCAGATATCACGGCTTACATGGATACCTGGTATGGATCAAAAGGCGTGGAGGTTGTATTTGCCTGTGGTGGAGGAATTTATACTTCTGCGGCAGAGGCGGCAGTTAAAACCGGCGGAAAAGTTATCGGTGTTGACTCCGACCAGTCCGTAACCATTGACGATTACAAAGAAGACCTGACTGTGACTTCTGCAATGAAAGGTTTGCAGGTTACCATTGATAATGTACTGGATGCGATCTTGGATAATGAATGGGATAAATATGTAGGAAAGATTGAAAACCTTGGAATGGAATCTCCGGATCCGGCTGAAAATTATGTACAGCTTCCGGAAGAAACCACGCAGTGGGATGATACTTTTACGAAAGAAGATTATCAGAAGCTGGTACAGCGAATGTATAACGGAGAATACGAAGTCTCCAGTGACAGCACGACATTCCCGGAAACAGAGATCACAGCAACCGATTACGGCAGCATTAAATAATAAAACATGAATGATGAAATAAAGGAGGAAAACAATGAGCGAGTATGTGATTGAAATGTTAAATATAACAAAACGTTTTCCGGGGATTGTAGCCAATGACAATATCACACTTCAGTTGAAAAAAGGTGAGATCCATGCACTGCTTGGTGAAAACGGTGCCGGAAAATCCACGCTGATGAGTGTTTTGTTTGGATTATATCAGCCGGAAGAGGGCGAGATCAGAAAAAACGGTAAGAAAGTGGATATCCAGGATCCTAATGATGCCAATGAACTGGGGATTGGTATGGTCCACCAGCATTTCAAACTGGTAGAATGTTTTTCTGTTCTGGATAATATCATGCTGGGTGTGGAAACCACAACAAAAGGCGGCTTTCTGAAAAAGGATGAAGCAAGAAAAAAGGTTGTGGAGCTGTCTGAAAAATATGGTCTTTCTGTTGACCCGGATGCGAAGATCGAAAATATCACAGTTGGTATGCAGCAGAGAACGGAAATCCTGAAAATGCTGTATCGTGATAATGAGGTCCTGATCTTTGATGAGCCTACAGCGGTACTTACTCCCCAGGATATCAATGAGCTTATGGTGATCATGAAGAACCTTGCAGCAGAAGGTAAAAGTATTTTGTTTATTACCCATAAACTTGCGGAGATCATGGCAGTGGCAGACCGCTGCAGCGTGCTTCGAAAAGGAAAATATATCGGAACTGTAGATATCAAAGATACAACACCGGAAAAGCTTTCTGCAATGATGGTTGGAAGAGATGTAAATTTTGTTGTAGATAAAAAACCGGCGAAAATAGGAGATGTTGTATTAAGTGTAAGGAATATGACCGTTGCATCAAAACAACACAAGAACAATGCGGTGAATCATGTATCCTTTGATGTCAGAAGAGGTGAGATCGTCTGTATCGCGGGAATTGACGGAAATGGCCAGTCGGAGCTGGTATATGGCCTTAAGATTTAACCTGCCGTGGTATATTTGCCTGATCGCAGGAGTACTTATTGCTGCTGCGGTGGGAGGAATTTCCGGTGCATTAAAAGCATATTTGAATGTAAACGAAGTAATTTCCTGTATTATGCTAAACTGGATTTCTCTTTACAGCGTAAATATGTTATTATCACAGGTAAAGGATGGTTCCACACCATATACAAAACTGTTATTCAGCTACAACAAAAGTGCAATGCTTCCAACAGCTGGATTAAATGAACTGTTTCATAATAAATATATGACTATTGGTGTGCCTATGGCTGTGATCGCAGCGATTATTGTATGGGTTGTGCTGCAGAAAACAAAATTTGGCTTTGAACTGAAAGCAACAGGAATCAACAAACTGGCCGCAAAATACTGTGGCCTGCATGAAAAGAGAAATATTATCGTTACCATGATGATTTCCGGAGGCCTTGCCGGTTTCGGTGCGGGAATTTTCTACTTAAGCGGAATTGAACAGTGGATGGTACAGCAGACAAGTGTGCCGGGCATGGGATTTAATGGAATCGCAGCGGCATTTCTCGGTGGACTGGATCCTATCGGAACAATTTTCGCCTCCTACTTTATCCAGCATATTACCAGTGGTGGTACTTATGTGGATACAACAACATACTGTACACAGATTTCTGATCTGATCTCAGCATTTATTATTTATCTGTGTGCGTTTGTATTTTTCTTCAAGATCTGGTTTAACCGTTACCTGGATAAAAAAGAAGAAAAAAGTGTAAAGGTAAAGAAAGGAGGCCGGAAATAATATGGTATTATTAGTTCAGTATACATTAATCTTTGCATCGGTTCTGGCACTGGTTGCTCTTGGGGGCTGTTTTTCGGAGCACAGTGGAGTAATCAATATTGGCCTGGAAGGCATCATGGTCATGGGAGCCCTTGGCGGTGCCCTGGCAATGAAATTTCTTCCGGCAACCACTCCGGGAATCGTTTTGTTTATTCTGATCGTACTGGCAAGTGTTTTAGTTGGAATGGCATTTTCACTGCTTCTGGGATTTGCGGCGATCCACTTTAATGCTGATCAGACACTGGTGGGAACTGCATTAAACTTAATGGGAACTGCGGCGGCAGTTGTTATTGTAAGAGCGATCAATGTAGCGGAAAATCCGGATAATGTATCTTCTACTGTTGTATATCGTCAGGCAAAGCAGGTGTTTCTGGTAAAGATCGGAGATTTTGAGTTTAACTGGTTTATGCTGATCATTGTACTGGCAATCATTGCTTCACACATTGTATTATATAGAACAAAGTTTGGCCTTCGGCTGTGTGCATGTGGAGAGCACCCGCAGGCAGCGGATTCCGTAGGTATTTCTGTTTACCGAATGCGTTATGCAGGAGTGCTGATCTCCGGAGCACTTGGGGGCCTTGGGGGTCTGGTCTACATCACGGCGGGTGTAAGTGAGTGGAAATTTGAGAATGGGGTGGCAGGTTTTGGATTCCTGTCACTGGCGGTTATGATTTTTGGACAGTGGAGACCGGTGAATATCGGACTGGCAGCATTGTTATTTGGATTTTTCCGTGCGCTGTCAAACGTGTATACCGGATTTGCGCCGCTTGTGGCATTAAAACTTCCAAGCAGTTTGTATAATATGCTGCCATACATTATTTCTCTCGTTGTTCTTGCCTTTATTTCCCAGAAATCAAGGGCACCGAAAGCGGAAGGAATTCCTTATGATAAAGGACAAAGATAAAATGAGACCAGGTAAAAAATTAAAAGAGGATATATAAAACAAAAAAAGAGAGGATGACAGATATGAAAAATTATTCAGAAGACGCAAGCAGACAGTATCATATTCAGGTAGCAAAAGGAGAAGTGGGACGTTACGTTATTTTACCGGGAGACCCGAAACGCTGCAAAAAGATCGCACAGTATTTTGATGATCCGGTTTTTGTGGCAGATAACCGGGAATATGTAACCTATACCGGAACACTGGATGGAGTGAAGGTAAGTGTAACATCCACCGGAATCGGAGGACCGTCTGCTTCCATTGCAATGGAAGAACTTTATCGATGCGGAGCAGATACTTTTGTCCGGATCGGAACCTGTGGTGGAATGCAGCCGGAGGTAAAGAGCGGAGACATTGTTGTTGCAACCGGTGCGATCCGTATGGAAGGTACCAGTAAAGAGTATGCACCTATCGAATTCCCGGCTGTGGCAAATCTGGAAGTGATCAATGCACTTGTGGAAGGTGCGAAAAAAGAAGGCTGTGAATTTCATACAGGTGTGGTACAGTGTAAAGATGCATTCTACGGTCAGCATGAGCCGGAGACCAAGCCGGTCAGCTATGAACTGATGAATAAATGGGAGGCATGGAAGCGCCTCGGATGCCTTGCTTCAGAGATGGAGTCCGCTGCTCTTTTTGTAGTGGCAAGTCATTTAAAGGTGCGTGCAGGATCCTGTTTCCTGGTTCTTGCAAATCAGGAAAGAGAGAAACTGGGGCTGGATAATCCGGTGGTACATGATACCGATAAGGCGATCCAGGTTGCAGTACAGGCAATCCGGGAGCTGATCCGTGCGGACCAGTCACAGAAAAAAGGAGAATAAAGATGAATGTAAATGAAATTTTAAAACATGTAGATCACACCCTGCTTCTGCAGGGTGCAACCTGGGAGGAGATCCGACAGATCTGTGATGACGGGATCAAATACCAGACTGCTTCTATATGTATTCCGCCGTGCTATGTAAAACAGGCCAGCGAATATGTGCAGGGGAAGGTGGCAATTTGTACAGTGATCGGTTTTCCAAATGGAAATATGACCACAAAAACGAAGGAATTTGAAACAAAAGACGCCATCGAAAACGGGGCGGATGAAATTGATATGGTGATGAATATCGGATGGCTTAAAGATAAAAAATATCAGGATGTTGAACAGGAGATCCGTACTCTGAAAGAGGCATGCGGGGATAAAATCCTGAAAGTGATCATCGAAACCTGCCTGCTGACAGAAGAAGAAAAGATTAAAATGTGTGAGCTTGTGACAAATGCAGGGGCAGATTATATCAAAACTTCTACCGGATTTTCTACAGGAGGTGCAACTTTTGCTGATATCCAGCTGTTTGCAAAACACGTAGGAGAAGGTGTGAAGATCAAAGCGGCAGGTGGTATTTCAAGCATGGACGATGCGGAGAAATTCCTTACTCTTGGAGCAGACCGTCTTGGAACCAGCAGAATTGTGAAGATCGTGAAGAAAGAAGAAGGGGCAGGATATTAAAGAGGATAAATATTATCTGATTTTGGACTGCGGAGTATGAAGCTATAACACAGTGAAATGGAAACATTCACTTTATTCAGGAAAGGTGGGAAAATCATGGAAAAGAAACAGATTGAAGAAATGATCGATCTGGCGATCAGACAGCTGGATTATTCGTATGTGCCATATTCGCATTTTCATGTAGGCGCGGCACTTCTTGCAAAAAATGGTACCTATTATACCGGGTGTAATATAGAAAATGCTGCCTATACCCCAACGAACTGTGCAGAGAGAACTGCTTTTTTCAAAGCGGTCAGTGAGGGCGTGAGGGAATTTCAGGCAATCTGCATTGTGGGCGGCAGGGATGGCGTTCTTACAGAATATGCGGCACCGTGTGGGGTGTGCAGACAGGTTATGATGGAATTCTGTGATCCGGAAACCTTTCAGATCATACTGGCAGTCAGCAAAGATAAATATGATATTTTTACTTTAAAGGAACTTTTACCACTTGGATTTGGACCGGCTAATCTGGCCTGACAGAAAGGAATGTGCTTATGGAAACTTATAAGAGAGTATTTGTGATCGTTCTGGATTCACTTGGAATCGGGGCAATGCCGGATTCCGAAAAATTTGGTGACAAAGGTGTGGATACATTTGGACATATCCTGGATAAGATGGGAACTCTGGATATTCCAAATCTTCAGAAGCTGGGGATGCTGAACCTGCATAAAGGCGGCAGGATGGAAGGTGTGGAGAAATCGATGGGGCGTTATATGCGGATTGCGGAAACCAGCAATGGCAAGGATACCATGACCGGACACTGGGAAATGATGGGAATTAATACAAAAAAGCCGTTTATTACTTTTACAGAGACAGGATTTCCAAAGGAACTGATCCAGGAGCTGGAGAAAAGATGCGGTAAGCGTGTGATAGGAAACAAGAGTGCCAGCGGTACAGAGATCATAGAAGAACTCGGTGAGGAAGAGATAAATACAGGCGCCATGATCGTCTATACATCTGCAGATTCTGTAATGCAGATCTGCGGAAATGAGGAGACGTTTGATCTTGCAAATCTGTATCGTTGCTGTGAGATTGCCAGAGAACTGACCATGAAAGACGAGTGGAGAGTTGGAAGAGTTATTGCAAGGCCTTATGTGGGAAAGAAAAAGGGTGAGTTTAAAAGAACCAGCAACCGCCATGATTATGCACTGAAGCCCACAGGAAGAACAGCGCTCAATGCATTGAAAGATGCAGGCCTTGATGTGATCGGTGTTGGGAAGATCAACGATATTTTCTGTGGCGAGGGAATCACAAAGACTTATCACTCGGACAGCTCTGTACACGGCATGCAGCAGACCGTGGAGATCTGCAAAGAAGATTTTCATGGACTTTGTTTTGTAAACCTGGTGGATTTCGATGCTCTGTGGGGACACAGAAGAAATCCGGAAGGATATGGACATGAGATCGAGAAGTTTGATAAAGGACTTGGTAATCTTATGAATGAAATGCGGGAGGATGATCTTTTGATCCTGACTGCAGATCACGGAAATGATCCCACCTATACAGGAACGGATCATACCAGAGAATATGTTCCGTTTCTTGCATATTCAAAGAAAATGAAAGAGACGGGAGCTATTGAGGACCAGGATACATTTGCTGTGATCGGCGCCTCTGTTGCAGAGAACTTCGGGGTAAAAATGCCCGAGGGCACTATCGGGAAATCAATCCTGGAGAAGCTGAAATAAAAAAATAATATACTGGCAGAGAAATGAATATGGGAGAACGGTATTTATATCAGAAATGTCCCTTTTTAAAAGAAGTAAGCCAGGAAAGAAGGGAGCAGTTTGAAACATATTTTCGAACTGCTCCTGACTGGCTTATTGATGCATTTGTTGTGGAAAAAATGAAAAAAGGGACAACATTTATCCGAGAGAATAATCCGGCAGATACGATTTATTTTATTATAGAAGGACTGATCGTGGCTACAGATTACCGGGTACTTGGGATCAGCTATGATTTTATGCAGTTTCGAAAAATGTATGCGTTTGGCGGAATGGAATTTATTATGGATCTGGATGTCTATAAGACCTCACTTCGAACGGTGACAGACAGTATTGCGGTGAAAATTTCAAGGCCAATGTTTGAGAAATGGATGTATTCAGACATAAAGGCATTGAAATATGAAAGCCAGCAGATGGGAGAATATCTGCTGGAACAGGCAAGAAATGAGCGTATCTTTCTTTTGATGAACGGGACGGATCGCTTGTGCCTGCTGCTAGTCAATCACTATGAGCAATATCAGAAAAAAGGAGTGCTCTGTGTAAAAGAAGGACAGAAAAGCCTGGCAGATAAGACAGGAATGTGTCTGAAAAGCATAAACCGCGCAGTAAAGAGGCTTTCTGAACAGGGACTGATCGAAAAACAGGGGAACAAGCTCCTGGTGGGAAAACAGCAATATGAAGAAATGAAGGCGCTGATTTCGGAAAAGACGGATATGGAATAAAGAACAGGTATTGATAAAAATAAACTATGCTTTGCAGGCATGATTTACAAGCGAAAATAGGTATTAGACAGAATCCTGTGTGAAAGCTAAAATAAATGTGTAAAAAAGATTTTCCGGGAAATAAGAAGAACTGAATTGGGCAGAGCAGAATGGGAATGTCTGCTTTGCAAAACAGGAGGGCATTGTTTATGAAAAAAGCAATTGTAATGGCTGGAGTCTTGTTTGCACTGACAATGACTGCCGGGTGCGGAAGCCAGAACCAGGATCATGCAGCAACAGCGGAATCAGACGTAACAGAAAATGAAGAAGAGGCTTTGCAGGATAACGAAAACACAGAAAAATCATCGAAGGTTCTGGTTGCATATTACTCAGCAACCGGAAATACGAAAGCAGCAGCTGAAACAATTGCAGATGCAGCCGACGGAGAATTGTTTGAGCTGCAGCCGGCAGAGGCATATACTACAGAAGACCTGGATTATAATGATCCGGAAAGCCGTGTCTGCAAAGAATATGCGGATCCGGATCAGATCCAGAACTGGGTAGGAAGTCTTGATCTGTCAGAAAAATAAACAAGAGTCAAAGGAACGTGGAATTTATGAAGATTATAATTTTGCAGGGAAGTCCCAATAAAAAAGGCTCTACCAGCATCCTGGCGGAAAGTTTTGCAAAGGGAGCTGTGGAGGCTGGACATAAAGTGGAACGGTTTGACCTTGCGAAGATGAATATTCATCCATGTATCGGATGTGTTGCATGTGGTTATGAAGGTCCATGTGTTCAGAAGGATGATAATCAGCAGATCCGGGAGGCAATCCTGGGAGCGGATATGGTGGTGTTTGCAACTCCGCTGTACTATTATGGAATGTCCGCACAGCTTAAGATCGTTGTGGACAGATTTTGTGCATATAACAGTAGTCTCCATGGAAAACATATGAAATCCGCACTTCTCACTGTGGCATGGAATGCGGATAACTGGACGTTTGAAGCTCTGGAAGCTCATTATAAGACGTTGGTACGTTATTGTGGATTTAAAGATCAGGGAATGGTTCTGGGATACGGCTGCGGAAGCCCGGACATGACGAAAAGAAGCCCGTATGTAGAAGAGGCGTATCAGATGGGAAAAAATCTCTGATGCTATAATGCAGAGAGATGCAAAGCATTAAAGGATTGAAAAGTAATCACCTGGACGATGATATTACAGTTCGGGCGATTACTTTTTTGGTTACCTACAAGGAATGACAAAAATAAAAAATGCCGAAAACCCCTGAAATACAAGAATCTTCGACACTTATTAATAGCAGGGGATGAGAGAATCGAACTCCCACCAAAGGTTTTGGAGACCCCTATCA
>ERZ1034946.347-NODE-347-length-27321-cov-7.874386_pt1 | contig 27321 bp, 26 predicted proteins | sample MGYA00520591_ERZ1034946 | MGnify/ENA primary metagenome ERZ1034946 (study PRJEB33766, sample SAMN09781753) | gut metagenome | biome: gut microbiome | host: Homo sapiens | place: Madagascar | study: EMG produced TPA metagenomics assembly of the PRJNA485056 data set...
TCTCTGTATTTTCCATGATGTTCTTCTCCGCAGGCGATTTTCAGGATTCGTTTACCAGTTTTCCGGTCATATGCTCCGGTTCCAGCTCCAGGCAGAGAACTGCAGAACCGGAATGTTTCAGTTCATGTTCCACGTATGCTTTATCATCCGTGAATTTTTTGCATAAATTTGTGCAAATTTCCACGACCTTTTCCGGTTCTTCCACTATACGGAGGCGTCCAAACACAATCACACTTCGAATGTTTAGTGCCCATTCTCCTTCCTTTCGATATCCCTCGTCCATAACACAGAATGAAACTTTGTCACAATTTTTGATGGCATCAATCTTATGACCAGATTTTGCTCCGTGGAAATAGATTTTTCCATCTTTCTCGTTATACCAGTGGGTCATAGGCATTCCATAGGGATATCCATCCTCTCCCTGCACGGAAAGCACGCCTCTTGGTTCTTTTTTCAGGATTTCGATACATTCTTCTTTGGTTAATTCCTGTTTGGATCTTCTCATTTTTCGAAACATAAGCTAGTCCTCCTCTTGCCCTGTATTAGTCTATTTTCTGTCTGCTATGACTGTTTTTTCGTTATCTTTACTTTACTATCTTTCAAAAATAACTTTATATGTTCCCAGCACCTGTCTGCATGGAATTTTTGCTGCATTTTCTGCTGTAAATGTATCTCTGGGATAGGTCGTTTCCGGCTCTTGTGGATAGGCTGGAAGGGTTTTTCCGATGCTGACACCATGGGCATCCTTTTCAGTAAACTTCCACTGAAATGTGCAGTCACAGAATTCTTTATTCTCGGCGATCGTCTCCGGCTTTTTTAATTCCGGTGTTTCTTTCAGGAAATAACATCCCGCATTGTCTTTTTCTGCCGGTGTGTTAAATTCCAGATAACCATTACTGTTGTCCTGGATCTCTGCATTGATTCTGAGAACCGGACGCAGAGAAACAAATCCCTCCGGAATGATCGCCCTGATCCTGTCCTGCTCAATGCCATAATTGTTCTACCTGCATGAATTTTTCCCCTTGTTACTTATTCCATGTTCCATGGCTGTTTTTTGTTATATTCTATTTCCAGCTCTTCCGCCAGATATCCATCACTCATACAATGCATATCTGAAATTCCCTCACTTATCAACTGATACAGCTGTGAATGATAAAAAATACCCAATGCTGTTTCAACAGAAATCCCCATTTTTTCTGCAAATAATTCTACTATCCGTACATATTTCTTTTGTAACAAAATCGGATTAGCATTCATACTTCAAAACTCCTCTCATAATGAAGATGCTCCAAAGACTCCTCTGTGCGAAAACAGATTTGCATATTCGGCTTTTCATACTTCAGTCTGCTAATTGCCTCATTTTTGTCAATCAACTGATCAAAATACAATTCAACCGTATTAAATACTTTATCATTGGCCACTCCGCCCATAACAATATCATAATCTGAACTATCTTTTTCTCTTCTGCAGTTCATAATAAAATCCAGCCATTCTTCAGAATAAGAATCAAATTTCAAAATTTTCAGATTTTCCTGTGCGTTTTCTTCAAACTCAAAGGTTGTAACAATCCCTTGTTTACCGCGCCGTTTGAATTTTCCACACCATTTCACAGCCTGGTCTCTGAGAGGTGTCACATAAAATCCTTTACCAAAATCAACATCTGACCGGGAATGTTTTAAATCTGGATTTTTCACTTCAAGCCATGAGCCATGATATACTATCATTACAAAACACCTCTCTCTTTCATAACCTCAATAATATCATCCACAATATATTCTTTCCCCTGGGTATGAAGTATCTCATATTCCGGAATGATGTAATCATTCAAAATATCACTTTTTTCTGTCAGCGCATCATATACCTTTTCTGCACTTACACCCAGTTTTGCTGCTATATTTTCAATACAAAATATCGCAAACTCCAGTTCTCTTGACTTTTCTATGTTTTGTTTCATCATTCCCAAGGCCTCCTGTATCAGATATCAACACCCAAACAACTTCGCAGTTTTCTCCATCCTCTCTGCGATCGGCACTCCAAACGGGCAGCGGGTTTCGCATTCCTGGCAGCCGATGCATTCGGAGGCTTTGTGCTCCAGAAGTTCATAGTGGGATCTTATGGTTGCGGGGACTTCCGGCTGCATCGTTGCAAGATCGTAGAATTTATTGATCATGGCAATGTCCAGATCTGCCGCACATGGCTTGCAGTGTCCGCAGTAGGTGCACTCACCTTTGTAAGAATGGAATGGTGCATTAGCGATCACAGACGCGTAATCTTTTTCTTCCTCCGTTGCTGTTTCATATGCTACGGCATCATTGACCTGCTCTTTTGTGTCGTAGCCGCACATGATGGAACAGACTGCAGGCCTTGTAAGTGCGTAATGGATGCACTGTACTGGTGTCAGGCTTACACCAAAAGGAGATCGTTTTTCGTCAAAAAGTCTTCCACCTGCAAATCCCTTCATAACTGTGATTCCCACATCATTTTCCTCGCATGCTTTGTACAGGCGGGCACGGTCTGCATCGATTCCCTTAAGACTGCTGTCAAACTCTTCTGCAAACATGGTATCAATGTTCTCACTTGCAGGAAGCATGTCAAACGCAGGATTGATGCTGAAAAGGATCATCTCCACATAGCCGGATTCTGCCGCTTTCTTCGCCACTTTCGGATTATGGGAGCTCATACCGATATGACGGATCACACCTGTTCTCTTCAGTTCCATTACGTAATCCATATATTCAGACTGCTGAAGATCATCCCATTCTTCCTCAGAATCTACGTAATGGATCATTCCAAGATCAATATAATCCGTCTGGAGTCTTTTTAAAAGATCTTCGAATGCAGGACGCACATACTCCATCTCTCTGGTACGGTAATATTGCTCATCCTTCCAGGTTGATCCGATATGTCCCTGGATAAACCATTTGTCACGGTTCTCCTTAATTCCCTCCCCAATGATATTTCTGGATTTCGGGTCCGGCATCCAGCAGTCCAGGATATTGATTCCTTTTGAAGATGCATAATGGATCAGCTCAATACTTTCCTCCTCCGGATGGCGCTCCAGCCATTCTCCTCCAAAACCGATCTCACTGACCTGAAGCTCTGTTTTTCCTAATCTTCTTGTTTTCATTACTTTTTCCTCCTGATCTATTCTATAATTATACTCTTAAATATCTCTGCTGCCTTACTGAATACCGCATGCTTTTTCCATACCAGAGCCTGTCTGGTAGGAAGCTGGGGTTCCAGCGGAAGAAAACATACTTCCGGATCCAGTTCCGGTGCCAGCATCTCTCTGGTTGTCAGAAAATACCCTAACCCCTGCTGTACAAAAGAAATGGGGCTTCCATGAACCACATTATAGGTTGCCGCAATATTTAAGTCTTCCACATCCATTTCTGCCCAGTGCGCAATCTCATTCTGAAGACCAATTCTCTGATGCATGATGAGAGGCATTGTCCTGATATCTTCTTTTGTTATCACTTTTCCGCTGGAAAATGGATCGTCTTTCTTTGCAAGGATTCCCCATTGTGAAATCTCTTTCAGGGAAAAAAAATCGTATTTCACATTGTCAATGGGCTGCAGCATAACTGCAAAATCCAGTGTTCCATGGTTCAATCGCTCCGACACGTCTGTGGCATCTCCACTGTAAAAATGAAACTTCACATTCGGATATCGTTCCCGAAGCTTCGCAGCTGCCCCAAGAAACGATGGCGGCGTACCTACACCCATATAAATATCTCCGATGACATCTTCCGTATCTGAGCTGATTTCCTGCTGGGTCTTCTCCACCAGTTCCAGGATTTCTTCTGCCCGCTTGCGCAAAAGAACCCCCTCCTCTGTCAGAGTGATCTTCCGTTTTCCACGGATCAGAAGTTTTTTCCCCAGTTTCTTCTCCAGTTCCATCAGTTGCTTTGACAGAGAAGGCTGTGCAATATGCAGGCTCTCTGCTGCCCTTGTGATATTCTCTTCCCTTGCCACTGCCAGAAAATAACGTAATTCACGAACTTCCATAAGCATCTTCCTATCATTCTTATTAGCTATATAATATCATAGTTAATAGGTATTTGCTATTATTTTTCCAAGGATATATACTGTATATGGTATGAGGCAAAAAAGCTTCTGTTTGCATTATCATTTTACTAAAATCAATGAGGTGTTCTTTATGAAATCAAAAAAACAGACCGCAAAGCTGGATATCCTGAACGGTTCTATCTGGAATAAGATTCCTCTGTACGCTCTCCCTGTAGCAGCAACCGGAATTCTGGAACAGCTGTTTAACGCATCGGATATTGCGATCGTAGGAAATTTTGCCAGCACAGACCGTACTGTTGCCATTGCTGCGGTAGGTGCCAACAGCCCTGTGATCGGCGTGATCCTGAATCTTTTCATCGGTCTCTCCCTGGGAACCAATGTTGTCATTGCCAATGCTATCGGGAGAAAAGATGAGCATGAAGTCCAGAAAGCTGTGCACACTTCCGTTCTGGCCGCTTTTCTGGCAGGTATCCTGACTACTTTGCTTGGAGAATGGCTGATCGGAAATTTCTTAAATCTGCTTAATGTTCCGGCAGATGTTTTTCCATATGCACTTTTGTATATCCGTATTTATCTTCTGGGATTGCCTGTGATCTTTCTCTTTAATTTTGAGGCTGCTATTTTCCGCAGTACCGGCGATACCAGGACACCTCTTCTGGCCCTGTTCTGCGGCGGTGTATTGAATGTGCTTTTGAATCTCTTTTTTGTAATCGTCCTTGGAATGAATGTGAACGGAGTTGCCACAGCCACAGTGATCGCCAATATTGTCAGCTCCTCCATTCTTTTTATCAAACTGACAAAAACAGAAAAATGGGTACATCTTGACTTACATAAACTATCCATTGACAGAGCCTGTCTCCTGAAGATCCTGCGGATCGGACTTCCTGCCGGAATCCAGAGTGCCGTATTTAATATCGCCAATCTGGTGATCCAGTCTGCTATCAACAGTCTTGGAACTCTTGTGATCGCAGCATCCAGTGCAGCCTTCAATATTGAGATCCTAGTATATTATGTATTTAATTCATTCAGCCAGGCCTGCACAACATTCGTGGGACAGAATTATGGCGCAAAGCAGATCCGGCGATGCAAAAAAGTTCTGCTGTTATGTGTAGCCGAAGGTCTGGTAACAACTGCTACAGCTGCCATCCTGATCCTCTCCAGCGGAAAATTCCTGCTCTCCCTGTTTAACAGTGATCCCCAGGTTATTGACATCGGTTATACCCGTCTGGTCATTATCTTTTCCGCATACATTTTCAGTCTGCTCTATGAGATCATGTCCGGCTATCTCCGGGGTTTCGGGATTTCTTTTGTCCCGGCACTGCTTACAACCATCGGTGTCTGCGGAACCAGGATTGCATGGGTATATGCCGTATTCCCGAACCACCGCAGTTTTTCCAGCCTGATGATGGTTTATCCTGTCAGCCTGTCCACAACAGCGTTGCTTATTCTCATCGCAGTGCTTGTTTATCATCCGGCCCGCAGATACCAAAACAGGACCGACAGACATTAATCGTCTGCCGGCCCTGTTCTTTCTTAAACTTATACCATATCACTCCGCCGGATGATTCCAATCCCAATGGCATACGGGCCTGTATGCACACCGATGGTAGCTCCGATCCGGTGAATGGGAACTGTCTCTGTTGTTCCGAATTTTTCTTCCAGGCTCTGCATCAGCATTTTCTGGAAGCTCTCCGCTTCTTCATATCCATAGCAGTAACCAATGACCAGGGAACAGTTCTCTGGAGTATACCCGTTCTCTTCCATGTAATCAAGAAGCAGGTCAATGGTTCCTGCCATAGATTTTTTTCTGCCCCTTTTCAGCCCCGGTGAATAAATCTCACCGTCCTTTAAGGTAATCAGCGGTTTCACATTGAGAAGCTTACCTGCAATGCTGGCAACCTTTCCAATGCGTCCGCCGTGCTCCAGATATTCCAGATTTCCTACCGTAAAAAAGATCCTCTGGGTATCTGTCAGCTGGTTCATTCTTTCAATGCTGTCTTTCAGAGTATAACCCAGGTCACGAAGTCTGCAGGCTTCCAGCACATAAAGCCCCTGCATCAACGTACAGGCCAGAGAGTCAATGATCTTCACCTGAATGTCCGGATACTTCTCTGCAAGCATCTTTGCTGCGATCTCTGCGGACTGCATGGAGGAACTAAGCTTGGTGGAAATACAGATACAAAGGATATCTTTTCCCTCTTTTGCCTTTTCTTTAAAAACTTCATAATAATCATTTGGAGACGGTGCCGCTGTCAGCGGAAAAACATTGGACTCCGCCACCATTTTCCCGTAAAAATCCTCCAGACGGATTTCTACACCTTCTTTTTTATATTCTTTTCCGTCAAAAGAAACCAGGAAATGCACCTCGCCGATTTCTTTTTCTTTCACGATCTCTTCCGGCAGATCGCAGGAACCGTCACTTACAATAGTAAAATATTTTTCCATAAAAACCCTCTTCACACGATAATAATGTTAATTCTTTTATTATAATCATTTTGACAATTTCTGTCCATGTAAAACTATAACACTTACGGGGATTCCTCATTTTCTCTATCACTTTATTCCATTTGTGAATCCGACTTTTTCTTTACATCTTTTTCCGGTTGTTATAAGATTGCTATATAAACATCTTTGAATTCTAAGGAGATTGTCATGTCTGATTATATTATCACCCAGATCCGTCAGGCAGATAAATACGGAAATCATCTGGTCGATGAGCTGCTTGCTGCTGAGGGGATCCGAAGAGATGCAAACCTGGATTATACCTGCGGGATGTATGATGACGAGATGAATCTGATCGCAACCGGAAGCTGTTTTGGAAATACCCTCCGCTGCATGGCAGTGAGCCATACGCATCAGGGCGAGGGACTGATGAATTCTATTGTCAGCCACCTGATCGAAGTACAGTTTTCCCGCGGGAACACACATCTTTTTCTCTATACAAAATGTGATTCCGCCAGATTTTTCGGGGATCTCGGTTTTTATGAAATCGCCCGGATCAACGGTCAGATCGTTTTTATGGAAAATAAGCGCACCGGCTTTTCCAGTTATCTGAATTCCCTGGAGAAGCAGAAGGAATCTGCCCCCCCCGCATTGCCGCCCTGATGATGAACGCCAATCCCTTTACTCTGGGGCATCAGTATCTGGTGGAAAAAGCCGCTTCTGAAAATGACATTCTTCATCTTTTTATCGTCAGCGAAGATGCCATGCTGGATCTGACTGTTTTTACAAAAATTGCCTCAGCACTTGGAATCAACAGGCGTTATGTCGGCGAAGAACCTACAAGTTTGGTTACCGGCATCTACAATCAGATCATGTCTGAAAAATTGCCGGAAAACGGAATTGAATGTGTGATCGTTCCACGTAAAGAAAACAAGGGAGCCGTCATCAGTGCCTCCACGGTAAGGCAGGCTCTGAAAGAAGAAAACTGGCCACTTCTGGAGGAACTGGTTCCGGAAACAACACTGAACTATTTCAAAAGCCCGGATGCCAGACCTGTTATTGACAAAATTCAGGCAAGTGAAAATGTAATCCATTATTAACGTGATTGATAAGGAGTGAAAGCCATGCAAGGTCAGGAAGTTACCATTACCGATATGATGTACTGCCGCGACAGACGTGTACAGATCCAGAATGAATTTATAGAAAAATACCAGAATCCTGTGATCTCTTTTTGCATGAATATTCCAGGTTCCATAAAAAACACCCCACTGATCCGGAAAGGCTTTGGATCGGGAAAAGAGGCTCTTCTGGCATCTCTTGAAAAAGAAAATTTGGTAATTCTGGAATCCCGGATTTTTGACGATATCACCGGCCCTGAGATGCTGCTCTGTGTTTCTGCTTCTGCCGAAAAGATCAAAGATCTCACCACACAAATTGAAGAAAACCATCCCTACGGCCGGCTGTTTGATATGGATGTGATCGGCACAGACGGGCAGAAACTTTCCCGCCCTTCGTACCGAAAATGTCTGATCTGCGACTGCCAGGCACAGGAATGCGCCCGTTCACGGAAACATACGATTGCAGAAATGCAGGATAAAATTGAAGAAATCTTAAGTCGATAATATCGATTATAACCGACACAAAATTATATGCAATCGGACATGAGGCATTTTTGATTCGATTATCTAAAGCCTATTTTTTCACCAAAAAAGTACCAGGATCCGTTTCTCATTGAAATCGAAACTCCTGATACTTTTTTATTATAATCAATTATTCACTTAAAACCTCACCACTCCAAGAACCAGTCCCGCAATCAGACAGATAATGCTGACTCCCCAGATCCAGGGGAAACATCTCTTGATATGGTCTTTGATCTCCACATCTGCAAGTCCGATTCCAAGGAAGGTTGCCGGTACCACCGGGCTGATGAAGGTTGCACAGTTACGGCATACAACCATAACAATGGCAATATGAGCCGGAAGCACGCCGAACTTTCCTGCGATCTCGATCAGTACAGGCATTAGTCCGAAGAAGAAGGAATCGGTATCAAACATCAGTGTCAGCGGTACAGCCAGAACACCAATGATGATCGGCAGGAATCTTCCCATGGACTCCGGCACAAATCCCGCAAGGACAGTTGCCATGTTGTTCATGATCCCGGTATTTTCCATCACTCCCAGGAATACTCCCGCACAGAGGATCGTAGAAGACATCATGATCGCAGGACCTGCATGGGATTTGATGATCTTATTCTGTAAAGATGCTCCGTGGAAATTTACAAGCAGTGCAATGGCACAGCCGATCATAAATCCCCCTTATACACGCCTGAAGCCTTTGCCAGTGCGATGGTCCTCTTTGCGCCATCATAAAAGGCAATGTCGATCATTTTTCCGTCTACTGTAAATACACCGATACCCTGTGCCTTTTTCTCATCGATCTCACGTACTACTTTTTCCGCAAAAATAATGTCTTTCTGCTTTGGTGTGTAAATATCGTGTACGACATTGATCTGGCGGGGATTGATAATGGATTTTCCGTCAAATCCCATAAGATGGATGGTTTCCACATCCTGACGGAATCCTTCCATGTTGTCAAGGTCTGTATAAACCGTATCAAAACACTGTACTCCTGCTGCTCTTGCCGCGATCACAAGATTCTGTCTCGCACCCATCAGCTCGATTCCTGTTCCTGTAATATGTGTCTGAAGATCTTTTGTGTAATCACCGCCGGAAAGGGCAATGCCGAAAAGTCTCTCACTGGACTCGCAGATATCAAGAGCCTTCATCACACCTCTGGCAGATTCCACAGCTGCCATGATCAGGACGCTTCCCTCAGGACGGCCGAACTCTTTTTCCGCATAGGCAATTTCACGCTCCACAAGCTTTACATCCTGTGCGCTTTCTGTTTTCGGGATACGGATGGAATCACATCCACCGGCAACAGAGCAGCGGATATCTTCTTTCCAGTAAGGGCTGTCCAGGCCGTTGATCCTGACTACCCGTTCACATCCACGATAGTTAATTGTTTTCAGTGCATGATACAGGGAAAAACGTGCCGCGTCTTTCTGGTTCTCTGCTACTGCGTCTTCTAGGTCCAGCATGATAGAATCTGGTTTATAAATGTATGGATCTTTGATAAGTCCCGGTTTCTGAGCATTCAGAAACATCATTGTTCTTCTCAGTCTTTTTTTGTTCGGATTGTTCATCGGATATCCCCTCCCCATGGTAAATGTTCCGTCTGTAATACAGAGCGGTAAACTGCTGCTTCAATACGTGCTTTGATCGTACAATCCAATGCACCTTTGTCTACGATGGTAAGTTTTACGTCGCTGACGCCAAGATTTTTCAGAGTTTCCAGTGCTACTTTACGGATCTGGTTTCCATACTGGTTGATCACGGAGCTTTCCATGGAAAAATCTACATTTCCTTCTCCTTTTTCTACAGTTACCTGGCAGTCGCTGGATTCCAGAGTTCCTGCAATGGCTGGCCTTACGATATCCATGTTTATCCTCCTTTTGATCCGGTAACATAACTGCTGCCGGAACCTTTATGTTGTGTTCTTTTGTTCATCTGAAGCTATCGTAAGGTCGTAACCTTACAGGAGAAATAATATTTTTCTTAATATTTGTTAAGGTACGGAATTTTTCCTGCTTTTCTTTTTATAAAACAGATATTCGCAATGTTGGTAAATCCGCCCATTGCGTTTTCTTCGTAAGGTTAGTATAATAACCTCATATTTTAAAAGTGAAAATTTATATACTTTTTATATTTTTCATTCACAGGGAGGATTTGATCATGAAAGAACGTTTAAACTGGGCAGTTCTTGGTACCGGTGTGATCGCCAATCAGATGGCGCAGGCACTTCAGAAAATGGGAAAACCGCTGTATGCAGTTGGAAACCGTACCTATGAGAAAGCCGTTGCCTTTGCAGAAAAATACGGTGTACAGAAGGTTTATTCAGAAATTGATGAAATGTTTACTGACGAAAATGTGGATATTATCTACATTACAAGTCCTCACAATACCCATTATGCCTTTATGAAAAAAGCACTGCTTCACGGCAAGCACCTTTTTGTGGAGAAATCCATCGCCCTTAACAGCCGTGAGCTGGATGAAATGATCGCTCTGGCCAGGGAAAAAAATCTCATTCTTGCCGAGGCCATGACCATCTGGCATATGCCCATTTACAAAAAACTCTGGGAAACAGTCAAAAGCGGCTCTCTGGGAAAAGTCCAGATGATCACCATGAATTTTGGAAGTTTTAAAGAATATAACATGAACAACCGCTTTTTCAATATGAACCTGGCAGGCGGTGCCATGCTGGATATCGGTGTTTACGCACTCTCCATTGTCCGAAGTTTTATGGATGAAAAACCGGATGAGATCTTAAGCCAGTGGAAGCCTTCTCCTACCGGTTCTGATGAGCAGGCAACCATTCTTCTTAAAAATCCTTCCGGTCAGATGGCGACTGTCGCACTTTCCATGCACTCCAAACAGCCGAAACGTGCCATGATCAGCTGTGAGAAAGGTTATATCGAGATCATGGAATATCCACGTGCAGATAAAGCAGTGATCGTGGATGCAGAGACAGGAGAAAAAACTGAAATTTCCTGCGGTGACACTTCCGATGCACTGCTTTATGAGATGGAGGATATGGAACATGCAGTTCTTACACGTGATACCTCCGGCTTATATCTGAATTATACAAAAGACGTTATGGATATCATGACCTATCTTCGTAAAGAATGGAATATGAAATACCCGGATGAAAACTGGGACTGATCTTCTTCAGTTACTTCTGTTTATTTCTGCCTCTGATACCTGGTCACCACCAGGATCATGCAGACAAAAGCAATCGCAAACATAGCTTCCATCCCGATACCTTTCCAAACGGATGCAGCTGCCTCACCTGTGAGGTGGCTGTAGCTTCCAAGAGTCTCATTTACCGTTTCATACCAGTATACAGGAAGAAACTGAGACACCTTCAGGACATTTCTGTCCATAACATTCATGGGAACAAAAACACCACACAGAAAACACATTCCAAGAGACAGGATATTGGCAATCCCGCTTAACATGTTGCTGTTTTTTACAAAAAGCCCGATCAGGTAGGAAAGAGAAAGTGCCACTGCCATCATCACCAGGGTGTTCAGTACATAGTATCCGAAGTTCTCTGAACCTGGAAATGTTTTTCCATACATAAGAATGGCACCTGCCATACCGATTCCCCATAAGCCCCCGCCCATGACAAACATGGCCAGAAGTCCTTCCAGGCTTTGTCTTCTTGCCGAGACTGCCGACGCCTGCATTCTTTCAGGAATATCATTTTTTTTGAAAGCCATCAGCACATATCCCATGACATAGCAGAGCACAGCAAGAAACAGATATGGCATATAGCGGAAATAATAGAGCCATCCAGGGGTACTGCCATTTCCGTCTGTATCCAGCATGGTGACTTCTCCTCTTTTTTCATCCAGGATCGCTGCTGCCGCTTCCTCCTTGGAAAAACCGGCTTCCAGATATGTCCGCATGGTGTTGAGGCAGTTCTCAAGCTGCTGATCTACATAATATGCTGAGTAGGATCCAGGCACCTTTGTCACGGAAATACTTTCCCCGTTTACCATACAGCTCTCATAAAAATCCTCAGGGATCACCACGATGTACTCTATATTTCTGTAAAAAAGCTCTTCCTGAAGCTTCTCCCTATTGTCTTCCAGCATAGTCACATGATGGGTGTTTTCAAACCATTTTACCAGTCCTTCTGCCAGTGGCCCGTTATCTTTATCCACCACACCGATCTTTATTTTTTCGCTTTCATAGCTGGTATAGGTTTCCTTACCGGCTGCTGCCTGAAGTGCCATTGTCACCCCGAAAAAGATGCACAGATACAGGAGGATCAGGCCTGTATTTTTTTTCATAATTCTCATATAGCCTTTAAATACTGTCATAACGTTCCCTCCTGACCATGAAAAAGGATGCCATCACCAGCACCACACACATCACTGCCAGTGTAGCCAGACTTCTGTAATATCTGGCTGTATCATCATATACATTGATACAGTAAAATGCATCGGCGATCAGTGATGCCGGATTGATCCGGTTTACAAACGGGGCACTTTTTTCCACGATATCCTTCATATTTCCGTTCATCAGTCCCGCAAGGAAACTGCTTACCATGGAGATTCCAAGCATGATCCCGATCTTGGCACCTTCCTGCATTTTTCCAAAGCTACCGATAAACATTCCCATGGATACGCCGATGAGACTTCCGAAAAAAGATACCACCAGCATTTTTCCCATCTGTCCCTGAAAATCCAGATTGAGAATATAACGGAGATACAGGATCAGAATGATCACGTCCATATAGCCCAAGGCAAAAGATGCAAGCTGGTCTGTAAGGATCAGTTTCAGCTTGTGGGTAGGTGTCACACACCGTCTGGCTGCCAGAGGCGTAATGTTGGCCTGGATTCCCATAGCGGAACCAAAGCCGATAAAGCATCCATACAGGCAGGCCATGGCGATCAGTGCGTAAAAGAACTGCACATTTCCGTCAATGGTACGGCCCCCAAGGGAAACTTCCTTTACCAAATCCTGGGAGCTTAACAGGGTTTTCATGGTTTTCATATCCATCTGGGGATTTTTTTTCATAATGTTGGTGATGGTTGCTCTGGTATTCCCACAGCTGTCAAGAACTGTCTGGAGAATACTCTCTTCCATTCCGGTCCCTGCTACTGTAAGGGAAGGATCTTTTCCCACATAATAAATTCCTTTTATTTTTTTATCCTGCAGGGCTTCCAGTGCTTCCTTTTCCGGCATTTCTTCTGCCTTTAAAAGATCCGGGCTGCTTTTTTCCACCTGATCAAGATAGGTCAGAAAAAACGTATCTGCAGTATCTTTCTTCACAACTGCCACCGGAACGGTCTGAAAATCTGCTTCATTGATATTTCCAAATGCAAAGTAGAAAAAAGTTCCAAGCACAAGTGGAAAAACCAGCGGCCAGAAGATGATATTAAAATTCCGGACCTTGGAAAGAAAACTGTATTTCAGTAAATGCAGCATTTCAGCTCACCTCCTAATCTCTCAGCTGTTTTCCGGTGATCTCCAGAAATACATCGTTCAGTGTAGGAAGCTCCGAAAAGACTCTTCCAAAAGAAATATCCTGGCTCTGCAGATAATTAAGAAGACGGATCAGGTTATGCCTGGCATCGGTACAGCGCACGACCAGCACCTGTTTTTCGTACTGCACATCAAACACATAATCCAGTGTGCGGATATCCTGGAGATTTTTTTCTTCCAGGGCAATGGCTTCCACTGTGATGGTCTCTCCTGTTTTGATCATCTGCTTCAGTTCCTCTTTTGTTCCCTGCGCGATCACTCTTCCGTGATCCATGATGGCGATCCTGGTGCAGATCTGCTCTACCTCTTCCATGTAGTGGGAAGTGTAGATAATAGTGGAGCCCTGCCGGTTCAGTGTCTGGATTCCTTCCAGGATCTTGTTTCTGCTCTGAGGATCTACGGCTACCGTTGGCTCATCCATGATGATCAGCCTTGGTTTGTGAGCGATCCCGCAGGCAATGTTCAGTCGGCGCAGAAGACCTCCGGAAAGCTTCCTGGGATGCATTTTCCGGAAATCTTCCAGGCCTGTAAATTCAATGGCTTCCTCCACCAGCTCTTTTCTTCGTTTCTTGTCTCTTATGTAAAGGCCGCAGAAATAATCAATATTTTCCTGTACTGTCAGTTCCTCAAAAACGGCTACATTCTGAAGCACGATGCCGATCTGTTCTTTAATCTTATAGCTGTCCGGTTTCATCTCTTCCCCGAAAATTTCCACCTGACCTCTGTCGTATTTCAGCAGGGACAACAGACAGCTGATGGCCGTTGTTTTTCCGGAACCGTTGGGGCCAAGCAATCCAAAGATCTCACCTTCCCGGATATCCAGATCCAGATGATTCAGTGCGGTAAGATCACCATACCGTTTTACCAGATTTTCTATGTGAACCATACCCTGTGGCATATTTTTTCCTCCTTTTTCACAATCCATTAAACGGGACTTTTCTGTTTTATCTCAGAAATTTATATTTCTTTTATGATGCCATTATAACTTTTTCTTCTGTATGCTCCAAGTGTGTGATGTCATTACCTGCAGATGACAAATGTCATGTCTTTTGTAAGAGCGTAGATTTTTCTTTGCAGGAAGGAGCTGGTATACTATAATAAAAATACATTGCTGTAATTCCGGGAAAGGAGGGTTTATTTTTTATGCGTTATTTTACAGATTCCGCTATATTGCTTTTATACAGTATGCTGGCATTTTTTTATGTACCTGCAGATCAGTCCCTTGTATTCTCCCTCCTTTTTACAGTGATCCTTGGCTGCGTTACTTATCTGTGCAGGACATCTGAAACAGAATCCTGGCCCTACAATTCTCTACCAGTGCTGAAAACCTCCGGAAATATCCTTCCGGTTCTTGCCGGAAGTTATGTGGTTTTTGGGTTCTGTTCCCTGTGGATCCCGGATCTTCTTTTATTTTTCCCACCGCTTCTGTATCAGACTTTATCTGCTGAGCTTTTTCCTCTGGCAGTGGTGGAATTTCCATTCTGGGGACTTCTTGCCTTTCAGTTCCACAAGTTTCCGGAATTTCTCTGTCTCGCCGGGATCTTTGGTTTTATCCTCGCGTTTTTTCTCTGGTCTCATACCAGACAATATGAGATCCTTACCCGGAATTTCCGCCAGAGCCGTGATGACAGCGAAGAACACGCACTTCTTCTTTCTGAAAAAAACAAGGCACTTCTGGAAAAACAGGATTATGAGATCTATGCTGCGACTCTCAGGGAGCGAAACCGGATCGCGCGGGAGATCCACGACAACGTAGGCCATGTGCTCTCCCGCTCCATTCTTATGACTGCTGCCTGCAAAACCATCAACAAAAATGAAGCCCTTGATCCTCTTCTTGGAAATCTGGAAGAATCTCTGAACGGTGCCATGAACAGCATCCGTTCCAGTGTCCATGATCTTCACGATGATGCGGTGAATCTGGAAGATGCCATAAAGGGGCTTGTAAAAGATTTCACCTTCTGCCCGGTAAACCTTACTTATGATATGTCCAGACAGGTTCCAAGAGAGGTAAAATACAGTCTGATCAGTATTACAAAAGAAGGGCTTTCCAATGTGATGCGACATAGTAATGCGGATTCCGTAAATATCCTTCTCCGGGAGCATCCTGCACTTTATCAGCTGTGCATTGAGGATAATGGTACGCTGGGAAGTGAAATTTCGGATATTCAAACGGAAACAGACAGCAATAAAATGGAAACTGTTTCTGGCGGCATGGGACTGTCCAATATCCGGGACCGTGTGAAAGCGCTGGGTGGTACGGTCCAGATTACACAGGAGAAGGGTTTTCGGATCTTTGTGACGATTCCGAAATCTGGTTCTAATTAAGACAAACAGGAGATTTTAACATGAAGATTATAATCGTAGACGATGACTGCCTGGTTGCAGGTGCATTAAAAACCATTCTTGAGGCAAACCCGGATATCCAGGTGGCTGCTACCGGCTCTGATGGGGAAGAGGCCTGTGCCCTGTACAGAGAATATCTGCCGGACATCCTTCTTATGGATATCCGCATGAAGGGAATGGATGGTCTGGAAGCTTCCAGAAAGATCCTGAGGGAATTTCCGGAAGCAAAAATTCTTCTTCTCACTACTTTTTCTGATGATGAATACATTGTAAAAGCCCTCCGCCTTGGCACAAAGGGCTATCTTCTGAAGCAGGATTATGCCAGCATCCTTCCGGCTCTCCAGGCAGTTTACTCCGGTCAGACCGTATTCGGCACAGAGATCATGTCCAAGATCCCGGAACTTCTGCAGTCCTCCGACGGATTTGATTATGCTTCCAGAAATATCAGTGAACGGGAGCTGAATATCATCCGGCTGATCGCCAACGGATACAGCAATAAAGAGATTGCCGCGGAACTTTTTCTCAGTGAAGGAACGGTACGGAATTATCTCAGTTCCATTCTGGATAAACTACAGCTGAGGGACCGGACACAGGTTGCTGTGTTTTATTATCAGCACAAATAAGGAGAACTACAATGAACCGCTATCTTACTATCCATATCCCGGAAACAGCTTCCCCGGCACCTGTTTCTCACTTTCTTCGTACCCAGGCCGGTCTTACAAAAAAGCAGATCAGCCAGGCGAAGTTCCGTCCCGGTGGTGTCCAAAAAAACGGACAGCAGTGCCGTGTAACAGAAACTGCCTATCCAGGGGATCAGATTACGGTATGTCTGGAAACGAATAATGTTGACTCTGCACAGTTGGAATCTGCTCCAGCCCCACAGTTTCTTCCTGAGCTGGCGATCCTATACGAAGACCAGGACATCCTCGCAGTAAACAAACCCGCCGGAATCGTCACTCACCCTTCTGGTTCCCACTACAGCGACAGCCTCTCCAACCAGGTCGCCGCCTATTTCCGTTCCAAAGGTGAACCTACCAAAGTCCGCTCTATCGGACGGCTGGATAAAGAAACTTCCGGTATCCTGCTTTTTGCCAGGAATCAGACTGCTACTGCCAGATTACAGAAACAGCGGGAAAATGGAATTTCAGAGAAAACCTATCTGGCTGCGGTTTCCGGTTCCATGCCAGAAGATACAGATGGAGCGTTTCATAGGATCACAACGCCCCTTGCCCCAGATCCAAAGAACCGTCTGAAAATGGTGATCTCTCCGGACGGTTCCCTTCCAGGGAGCAAACCGGCGGAAACTTTATATTCCGTCCTGAAATCCACTGCTCCCGGTTCCATGATCTCTGCCTCCTTTGTAATGCTCCGCCTGAAAACCGGCCGCACCCATCAGATCCGTGTCCACATGGCATCTCTGAGGCATCCGCTTCTGGGCGATTCACTGTACCATTTATCGGACACAACGAATCTTTTTTCCAGAGCTGCCCTCCATGCATGGAAACTTAAATTTCAGCCACCTTTTCCAAATGGTGAAACGACTTCCAGCCCCCTCTCTTCCATGCCTTGCACCAAAAATGCAAAAAAAGAAATCTCCCTGGAAGCACCCCTCCCGGAAGATTTCAAAAAATTCTATGAGACGATATTCTGAAGCCATACGCCTTTTTTTACAAGGATAAATCCGATGACACATTTCAGCATATCCGCTGCCTGGACCATTGCGTAAATCCCAAGTACAGGAAGTCCTGTAAAACGGCTTAAGATAAATGCGATGGTCACACTTACCACCCAGATAAACACACTGTCAAACAGGAATGTGATAATAGTTTTTCCACCAGAGCGTAACGTAAAATACGCTGCATGTAAGAACGCATTCTGCGGCATGAAAAATGCTGTGATCATAATAAAATATTTCGCCAGAGTACGGGCCTCGGCATTGGTGTTGTAAAGTCTTGGAAACAGTGGTGCCATCACAAACATCACGGCTGCCACACAGGTACAGCAGAACACCGAGAATGCGATCATCTTGTTGTCCGTATCTCTGGCTTCCTTCATCTTACCGGCACCAAGAAGCTGTCCTACAACAATGGCTACAGAATCTCCCAGCGCAATAAATACGATGTTAAACACATTGTTGATCGTATTGGAAATATTTAATCCAGCTACTACATTCAATCCCCGGACGGAATAACACTGCGTCAGCATGGCCACTCCTGCTGCCCATAAAGTCTCATTGAGAAGCAGCGGTGTTCCCTTGATCAGGATCTTCTTTGTCAGATTTGCAGGAACCTTCAATGTGGAATACAGGCCCTGGGCAAAAATATTCTTTTCCGTATGCTTATGCGTCCAGATCAGGACAATACACGCTTCCACATATCTGGAAAGCACCGTCGCAACAGCAGCACCTCTCACTCCCAGTTCCGGAAATCCAAATTTACCATAGATCAGAAGATAGTTAAATGTCAGATTGATCAGCACCGCCACGATTCCAGCCTTCATAGGAAGCACAGTCTCACCGCACTCACGTAAAGTACTCGCATAGACCTGCACCATCATAAATGGAGGCAGTCCCAGAAGCATGATCCATAAATACTGCCTTCCATAGACAAGTGTATCCCGGATCTCCTGTGCGGTTCCGTCACCTTTTAAATACATGCTGATCAGCGAATCCCCTGCTGTCAGAAACAGTACGATGGTGACCGCTGTCAGGATTACTGCCATCCACAGTTTATAACGAAGTGTCTGACGGACACCCTCGTGATCTTTCTGCCCGAAATACTGAGCTGTAAAAATTCCCGCACCGGAAACCCCTCCGAAAATGCAGAGATTATACACAAAGATCAGCTGATTGACGATCGCCGCACCGGACATCTGCTCTGTACCGATCCGCCCGATCATAATGTTATCCAGAAGACTGACAAAATTCGTGATACCATTCTGGATCATGATTGGCACCGCAATGGACAGAACCATCAGATAAAACTTCTTATCCCCTACGAACTTCCGGAAAAAAGATGTTTTTTCTTTTACCTTCTCCATAATTTTCCCCCTTGTTCTTTTCGTTTTCCTCCATCCAAAATTCTTCACAAAAAGAAGACTGCTCCTCCGAAACAGTCTTCTTTTTCGTAAGCGTTGTAGCTACTACATTACTACAAACATTTTCTTTTTTCAATAGATTTTTTAATATCTTTTTACTCTACCATCCGGCTCTCATCTGCAATGTATTCGAAGAAGTCGAAGTCTGCACATTTTTTGTGGAGAACGCGGTCTGCACAGGTGATTCCCACCATGGTTCCTGTGAACTCTCCGTATTTGCAGTACTCATCAGAGAACCTTGTGGTATCAAAAATGCGTCCGATCTTTTCATAATTTTCTCCGTCATAGCTCCACTCAAACCAGGATTTTCTTCCCTCAATGTAGAGTCTCAGATAGATCGGTTTATCTTCTACCGGGATTCTGGTATTCAGGAACTCTGTTTTTTCTCCATTTTCCAGATGGATGATGGACAGGGCGCTCTGTCCCAGGGTTTCACTGTAATATTTCCGGAGATTGATGTAATTCATGTTGTCGTAATACAGGATCAGACCTGCGCTGTGCTGGTGTACTTCCGGTGTGAATTCCATTTTTGTGGTGATCCGTGCGTATACGCTTGTAAGCTTTCTGGCCAGGATACTTACTTTGTTGAGAGAGGTTCTGGATTCCTGTCCACGAAGGCGTACATAACCTTTTCTTGCTTTCACATCTGCAAAACGCTGGGGCATGATCCTTGGAGAATAATAGAAGTTCCCAAGTTCATCTCCATCAAAATCGTCAAAATCCGGAGTTTTTTCCACCGGGTATTCCGGAAGGGAGGTTTCCGGCACTTCGATCTTCGCCAGATTGCTTCCATCCGCCATGCGGAGCCAGTTGTCTTCGGTCCACATCATTTTCTGAATGGCCGTCTCTCTTCCAAGTGTACAGCGAAGTTCCGGTACAAAAGGTCTGGAGCAGAGATGGACCAGATAAACTTCTCCTGTGGGAAGTTCCACATAGCTTCCATGACCGGATTTCTGAAGTACAGAGTCCGGATTATAGTACTTTGGTTTCAGATGGTCTGGATCCTGGCGCTCGTAGGATTCTCCCGGAACACTGGTAACGATGGGATTCTTCGGGTCTTTTTCATATGGGCCCCAGACATTTTTGGAACGTCCCATGGTAACGCAGTGATTATATCCGGTGCCACCCTCTGCACACATGATATAGTAATACTCGCCTCGTTTTGTGAGATGCGGTGCCTCGATGCAGCCTCTGTCTGTACCGCCTCTCCAGATCCGCTTCGGATAACCGATGATCTCTTTTTTCTCAGGAGAATATTCTACCATACAGATAGCCCCTGGCTTCTCGTAGCCTTCCCTTGTTTCCCACTCCAGGGATACCACGTATTTTTTGCCGTTGGTGTCATGGAAAAGTGACGCATCAAAACCGGAGGAATGAAGGTAAACCGGCTCGCTCCACGATCCGCGGATATCTTTTGCACAGATCAGGAAATTATCCACATCAAAATATCTGGCGTTCATGGAATTCATCACTCCATAGACAACGTAGAACATATCCTCTTCCTCGCAGTAGGTCAGGCAGGGCGCCCAGATTCCTTTTGCACTTGGAAGTTTCTTGAGATCTACTTTTTCATCGTCTGTAATTACGTGTGTGTACAGCTCCCAGTTTTTCAGGTCTCTGGAATGGTAGACCGGGATTCCCGGGAACCACTCAAATGTGGAAACTGCCATATAGTAATCGTCGCCTTTTCTGCAGATACAAGGGTCCGGATTAAAGCCCGGAAGTATTGGGTTTACGATCATTTTATTTTCCTCCTTTATCAGCCGGAAACCAGCCAAAATCATAACATCTTCCCAGATCCCAGCTGTCCCATCCGATCCAGCCGGGAGTATTTACCGTATCAGTCAGAAGCTTGTAGCTCCAGTAATAATAACCGCTGCCTTTCTCCCAGAGTTCCAGCTGTGCCTTTGCAAGGGCTTCATAGATCTCTTTTTTCTGCTCCGGTGAAAAGCTTTCCTGCCGCCTTCCCTCCACACCGTTGAGCACGCTCTGGCCGCCTTTTGTGTCACAGCCGCAGGCAAGGGAATTGAACAGACACCACTCGCCGCAGATCACCGGGAAATATCTTTCCATCTCTGTGATCTGTGGTTCCAGTTCTTCTCTGATATATTTCAGATAGCCTTCAATAGTCTGGCTGCAGCCTCTGGCCTCTGCAACCATGAGATACTGGTGGGTATCCAGGATCACATTGGAATATTTTTCTTCCTGCATGAAATCTTTCCATGCCATCAGTTCAAATCCATCGTGGATCACAACGTACTTATCTTTTGGCATATAGGCACTGATGCGGTCATAGGCATCCAGATAAAACTGTCGCAGGAATTTCATTGTGATCGGTGCGGAGCCTTTTGCCATCTCCGGGTCTGCCGGTGCGTAACGGTTCTGGATATCCATGGTCTCCCACATGTTTTCTGTGATGGGCTCATTTAAAGGCTGGATTCCAAACAGGCCTTTTCTGTTTCCATATCTTTTCGCAAGACGTTCCAGAACACTTAAGGCAAACTCCACTTCATCGGGATTCTGTGCCCATTTGCACACGCCGCTGATACCTCCGTTGTCAAAACCATTCTGGCTTAAGGGTACTGTGTGGAGATCTATTAGAATGGTAAGTCCGTATTTTTCCGCCCAGTTAAAGGCCTTATCCAGTTCTTCGATGCAGCCGATAAACGGTTTCCGGTCACCGAAGATAAAGTATGGCACCGGGATCCGGACAGACTCCATTCCCATGCTTTTTATGGTTACAAAATCACGCTCTGTGATGTATTCTGAACGGTGAATCTTTATCCTTGCCTCATATACCTCCGGTGAAAGCTGTGTGGGAAGATAATATTCATCTTCTGCGGTGGTTCCCTCAAATAATACCGGACTCATCCATTTTTCCAGTACCAGCCAGTTTCCAAGATTAACGCCTTTGATGTTCACTCTCTCTAATCTCCTTTTCTATTTCTGTGCACGTGCCTTCAGGTCTGCGATGATTCCATCAAATTCTTTATCTAGGTGATAGAATTTCATGATCACAAGACCGCAGGCATAAACAAGGATCGGAATCCATACGAAGCATACTTTGATGGATGTCAGTGCAGATTCTGTCTGTACAGCAGCTGTTCCCACATATCCGCCAATCTCAAGGATCAGACCAAGAAGTGCGGAACCGATTCCGTTACCGATCTTGTATCCGAAGCTGCAGGCGCTGTTTACAAGTCCCTCTGTACGGTAGCCTGTTTTCCACTCACCATAATCAATGGTATCGGAAACCATAGCCCACATGGTAGCACCGCCGCAGGCATTACCAATTCCACGGATCACACTGGAAACCACGATGATCGCCATGGAGCCGCCTGAGAAATTCAGTACCAGCATTCCGATGATATCCAGAACAAGACCAAGTGCAAATACATTTCTTTTTCCAAATTTTTTTACCAGCATGGCAATAAAGAACATGCCGCAGATCTGTACGATGTTGAAAATTCCGTTGATAGTACTTACCAGATTTTTGTCGCCCAGGATATCTTTTGCATAATATACCGTTGCTCCTCCGTTGACAGAGTACATCAGGAAGAAAAGAGCAAGCATTCCTGTCATCATGATCCAGTATTTGTTCTGAAAAAGTGCTTTGATTCCTGTTACAAACGGCACATCTTCAGTCTGTACTTCGCCTTCATTTTCTGCTGCACGTACACGCTCTTTTGTTCCAAAGAAGGTGCATAAAAATGCGGCGATCGCTACGAAACCGAATACTACGAATGTTTTTGTCCATGCTGCTGCATTGTTTCCGAAGTATTCTACAAGCGGAAGTGTGAAGGTATTGATGGTCAGTGTTCCGGCTGTTGCCAGAAGGTTACGGAAAATACTTAAAACAGATCTTTCATATGGATCCTGTGTCATCAGCGCGTTCAGTGCGGAATATGGCACGTTGATGGCTGTATAGATCACTGTGGAAACAAGGTTGTATGTAATGAATACATATACAAGTTTCGGCGTGGAAGCCCAGGATGCAGGAACAGAAAACAGAAGGATTCCGGAAACTGCAAAGGGGATACACATACGTAAGATCCACGGTCTTGCTTTACCATATTTTGATCTTGTTCTGTCTACGATCACACCCATGATGATATCACTGACACCGTCAAAGATCCTGGAGACCATCATAATGGTTCCAACTGCCATTGCGCTTACATTTGCATAGTCTGTGTAGTAAAACAGAAGGAATGCAGACATCGCTGTGTAGATGATGTTGCAGCCAAAATCACCACATCCATAAGAAAAACGCTCAAATATTTTTCCAAAGGTCAATTTGCTCTTTTGATTCATATTTTTATACCTCTCCCTGTTTTTTCTTTCGCTTTTCCATGGCCATGGAGCTTTGTTTTATGGTATTATACTATCATAATGGTTCTGCACGGATTAGGTCAGAAAAGCTCTAATATATAGGTCAATATTCTCTTTTCAAGGAGGTCATATGGATAAAAACGGAATTTCCTATGAGATCATAGATTACTCAGGTATCACAAATGTCAAATTTTATACGTCCACAGATAATGGAAGCTACATTCCTTTCCACTGGCACCGAGCTGTTGAGATCATTTATATACAGGAGGGCGCACTGGATGTTATCGTGGAATCTTCCAGTCATACCCTCCACCCCGGAGATTGTATCCTGATCAATGCCAACATCATCCATTCCACAAAATGTACCGTTCCAAATAAAGCTATCGTTCTTCAGATTCCGCTGGATTTTATGGAAAAATATATTCCCAATGTCCAGCAGTTTGTATTTTTCTGGGACTATCAGACCAAAGATCCTGTTAAAAAGACAAAAATAGAAATGCTGAAAACCACCCTGGAACAAATGCAGATCATTGATGATATCCGTCCGGATGGGTTTATCCTGCGTTTTAACAGCCTGATCTTTGAACTTCTGTTCCAGCTGTACCACAATTTCCGTGTAAAAGTTTTTCAAAGTGATTTAAGTCAGCAGAAAAAAGATCTGGACAGACTGAATCTTGTGCTGAATTATATTTCTGAGAATTATAAGAGTTCTATTTCCCTGGATGAGATTGCTGGTGTAGCTTATCTCCAGACCGGATATTTCTGCCGGTTTTTCAAGAAAAAGATGGGGGTTACGTTTCTGGAATATCAGAATGAATACAGACTTTCGTTTATTTACAAAGATCTGATCAACACAAAAGACCCCGTGCATGTGATCCTGGAACGCCACGGCTTCACCAATTATAAGCTGTTCCGCCGGATGTTCCAGGATCACTTCGGGTGCACACCTACGAAGGTACGGGAGAATATGAAGAAATAAATTTTCTTAAATATCAAAACTTCCGGGAGCTGGACAACATACTCCCGGAAGTTTTATTATCTATAGTTCCTGTCCATTGGTCTCAATCACATGCTTATACCAGTAGAAACTCTTTTTCTTATAACGCTTCATAGTTCCGCTTCCGTCATCGTTGCGGTCCACGTAGATGAATCCGTAACGTTTGCGAAGCTCTGCCGTGGATGCGCTGACAAGGTCGATGCATCCCCAGGTGGTGTATCCCATCAGATTCACGCCATCCATGACAGCCTCTTCCATCTGGCGGATGTGATCTCTGAGATAAGCGATGCGGTAATCGTCTTCTACGGTCATCTCGCCATCTGCACCCTGAATCAGCTGATCAAACGCACCAAGACCATTCTCCACGATAAACAGTGGTTTCTGGTAGCGGTCCCAGAGTGTGTTCAGAATATAGCGAAGTCCCTTCGGATCGATCTGCCATCCCCAGTCGCTGGCTTTCAGATACGGGTTTGGCACACCACCCAGAAGATTTCCCTCTCCCCGGACATTTTTTTCCGGATCTGCAGTTGCACAGACACTGACATAATAACTGAAGGAAACAAAATCTACGGTATTTTTCAGGATCTCCATATCTTCATCTGTCACAGAAATGCTGATCCCGTTTTCCCGCATATAACGTTTCGCATATCCCGGATAATAGCCGCGGACATGAACATCCGCAAACATCATGTTCTTATGATCCTGCTCCATGGCAGCAAGAACATCCGCCGGATTAGGCGTCAGCGGATATACCGGCATACTTAAGATCATACAGCCGATCTTGAAATCCGGATTGATCTCATGACCGATCTTGGTCGCCCAGGCGCTGGCTACAAGCTCATGGTGAACTGCCTGGTAAAGATCACTCTGGGAAAGTTTTTCTTTCGGCGTATTGATCCCGCCGCTCATAAACGGAGATTCCAGGATGGAGTTGATCTCATTAAATGTGAGCCAGTATTTTACCTTATCTTTATAACGGTTGAAAACTGTAGTCACATACCGTTTATAAAATCCGATGAGATCACGGTTTACCCACCCGTCATAATGCTCTGCAAGATAAAGCGGAGTCTCATAATGAGATAAGGTTACCAGGGGCTCGATCCCGTATTTTCTGCACTCGTCAAACAGATCATCATAGAACTTAAGGCCTGCCTCATTGGGAGTTTCCTCATCCCCCTTCGGGAATATCCTGCTCCAGGCAATGGAAGTACGGAATACCTTAAATCCCATCTCTGCAAACAGCTTGATATCTTCTTTGTAATGGTGGTAAAAATCAATTCCTACCAGCTTCATATTGTCTTCTGTGGGTGCTTCCGTCCTCGAGCCTTTGATCCCGTGAGGAAGGACATCCTGGATGGAAAGTCCTTTGCCGTCCTCGTTGTATGCACCTTCACACTGATTGGCAGCTACTGCGCCGCCCCATAAAAAATTCTTGGGAAACATTTTTTCTGTCCTTTCTCATATAAATCTGATATCTCTCTGCCGGATATCAGATATCCAGTGCTGCGTGATAGCCCCAGTATACTGCATTGGTGATGGTGGAAACTCTGCTTGCATCACCGATCACTGCCACATATGGAGCACAGTCACGAAGTTCATCCACAATGTCGGTTCTGGATCTCTGACCCAGGGCACAGATAATGGTGTTTCCAGGAACCAGAACTTTTTTGCCCTCTTTATCCTCACACCATACGCCTTCTTCGGTTACCTCGAGGCCCTTGTATCCTGTATAAACTTCTGCGTATTTGTCGATTTCTTTCAGAAGAAGTGGTCTGTGTCTTACATTGGCATCCGGTGCGAGAACATCTCTCATCTCCACAATGCGGACTTTCTTCCCTTCCATTCCAAGGTGGATGGCACACTCACATCCTGCAAGGCCGCCGCCAAAGACAACTACCTCATCTCCTACTTTTTCTTTCTCTTTATAGTAGTTATTTACGATCACCACATTGTCGCCGTTCAGTCCCGGAATCGGAGGTACCAGCGGTCTGGAACCAGCCGCGATGATCAGTGCATCTGCGTTTTCTTTTTCCGCATACTCTTTTGTCACCGGTGTGGATGTACGGATCTCCACGCCTGCTTTTCTTGCAAGAAGCTCGTAAGTTCCTGCAAGCTCGTACATCTCATGCTTAAATGGCAGGGCCTGCTCGCTTTTCAGGATTCCGCCCAGAGTATCCTCTTTTTCACAGAGAATGACCTGATGACCTCTTCTTGCCGCTGTATAAGCTGCGTACAGACCTCCCGGGCCGCCGCCTGCTACCAGGATTTTTTTCTTAGCAGGTGCAGGCTGTACTTCATCCCCTTCCATCTCACGTCCGATCAGCGGATTGACGGTACATCTTCTTGTGGAAGTTGCCGCTCTTTCTGCCATGCAGGTAAAACATCTTAAGCACTTAACGATCTCCTCGTCTCTGTTTTCCATGACTTTTCTTGGAAGGAAGGGATCTGCAAGAAGTGCTCTTGCCATGTAAACGATATCGGCTTTTCCCTCTGCAATGATCTGCTCCATCTGTGCAGGATCGTTCAGGCCACCGATGGTTGCAACCGGAATGGCCACATGTTTCTTGATCTCAGCCGCAAGGTAAACATTGCAACCGTGGTCTTTAAACATGGACGGATGGGTGTCACCGAACCCTCTCTGATAAGTTCCTGCGGAAACGTGAAGAAGATCAATATATGGCTCCAGAACTTTTGCAATCTCCACACCGTCTTCCAGTGTGTAGCCGCCTTCAAAAAGTTCAGAACCGCTCATACGGAACTCGATGGGGAATCCAGGTCCCACACCTTCACGCACTGCCTTCAGAACTTCTACTGCAAAACGGCAGCGGTTTTCAAGGCTTCCGCCATACTCATCGGTACGTTTGTTAAAATACGGAGAAAGGAACTGGTTGATCAGCCAGCCATGTCCGCCGTGGACCATGATCATCTCAAAACCTGCTCTTTTTGCCAGGGATGCTGTCTCTTTATAGG
>ERZ1034946.349-NODE-349-length-27028-cov-26.680421_pt1 | contig 27028 bp, 25 predicted proteins | sample MGYA00520591_ERZ1034946 | MGnify/ENA primary metagenome ERZ1034946 (study PRJEB33766, sample SAMN09781753) | gut metagenome | biome: gut microbiome | host: Homo sapiens | place: Madagascar | study: EMG produced TPA metagenomics assembly of the PRJNA485056 data...
CAGCGGCAACTCTGATATCTTATCACGACCGCTTTCGTTTGTCAACAACTTTTTTCAAGTTTTTCATTTTTCTCAACCGGGAAATGTGTATTTTCACGGTGGAGTTTTATACTACCACATCGTTTCGCGCTTTGTCAACAACTTTTTACATTTATTTTTCAAAGCGTTTATATTGCTATAAAAAGCGTAAAAAAAGAAATCTCAATCTCTTAAGATTCTTCTCTTACTTCCTATTGGTAGTAAACGGAGAAAGAGGGATTTGAACCCTCGCGCCGGTTGCCCGACCTACACCCTTAGCAGGGGCGCCTCTTCAGCCTCTTGAGTATTTCTCCACAATCTGAAAATCGTCTCTACCAATATGTTATTGGCGTCATTTCGTGACGCAAAAATTATTATACATAAGATCTATGTGTTTGTCAATTGCTTTTTTATTGAATTGTACATATTGTTTATAAATATTCACGAATTGCCGCTTCTATGCGAGATTTCACCAGTTCTGCGATCTCCGGTGTTTTCAATTGTTTGTATTCTTCATAGCAGATGGGTTTAAGATATATCAACTTTACAGTTACCGGTGTAATTGATTTTTCATCAAACGGTTTATAGGAATCTATCAGTGCACAGGGCACAATAGGACATCTGGCTCTCACTGCGCTTTTAAAAGTTCCGCCCTTAAACGGAAGCAGCTGATTGCCCATACGGCTTCTGGTTCCTTCCGGGAAGATCAAAAAATTTCTGCCTTGTTTTACTTCTTCTGCCATCTGATTTATTACCTGAAGCGATTGCTTAATGTCTTCTCTGTCGATTGCAATCGCACGCAATGCCTTGAATACCTGCTTTAAGAGAATTACATTGCCTACTTCTTTCTTATACACTACAGAAAACGGTACCGGGCAGGACTCCAGGAAAACAAGTGCATCAAACATCCCCTGATGATTCGGAAAAAAGATAAAGCCATTTTCCTTCGGAATATTTTCTACTCCATAACTTTCTATCGTTACTCTTCCGGCACGGTTTGCCGCCTTGGTAACTTTTTTAATATATGCATAGTTCTTTTCCAGGTCAAAATCTTTTCGGATTCCCATCCACCAAATCCTAATTAGATAATAGGGTACCTTATAGAAAAGTCTTACCACCATTAATATGATTCTATACATGTTCCGCCTCAGTTTATTCTTCGTTATATTCTTTTACTGCAGTTTCATACAAGTTATTTCCCTCTGCATCTATGACAACAATTGCAGGAAAATCTTGCACTGTGAGCTTGCGGATTGCTTCCGTGCCGAGATCATCATAGGCAATCACCTCGGACTCTGTAATCGCACGGGACAACAGAGCTCCGGCACCGCCAACTGCCGCAAAATATACCGCACCATTGCGGACAATCGCATCTATTACCGCCTGAGACCTTTTTCCTTTTCCGATCATTCCCTTTAGTCCAAGATCCAGTAACTCCGGCGCATATTTATCCATTCTGCTTGCCGTGGTCGGCCCTGCGGATCCGATCGGTCTTCCTTCTCTCGCCGGTGACGGTCCCATATAATAGATTACATTGTTTTTCATTTCTATCGGAAGTGTCTCTCCCTTTTCCAGAGCTTCCTGCATTCTCTTATGCGCTGCATCACGGGCCGTATATATTGTTCCCGTCAAGTATACATAGTCCCCGGACTTCAGAGACCGGGCATCTTCATCGCTGAGAGGTACTTTTATATATTTATCCATACTGCTATACACTCCGTTTACTGTAATATCAAAATGCTGAAATTTCGTATCATATCCCAAAATACTATGTATGGGTTGTGCTGTTATTGTTTCGGATGGCACAAATCAACCTCAGATCAGATTTCTCTGACGGCATGTCTGTTCACATGGCAACAGATATTTACAGCCACCGGCAGTCCGGCGATGTGGGTCGGGTAAGTATTGATATTGACTGCAAGTGCAGTGGTAGACCCTCCCAATCCTCCGGGACCGATTCCTGATTTATTAATCTTCTCCAGAAGTTCTTTCTCCAGTTCCCTCACATAAGGGATCTCTGAACGCACATTCACCGGACGAGTCAACGCTTTCTTCGCCATCAATGCACATTTTTCAAATGTTCCGCCGATTCCCACTCCGACTACCATCGGAGGGCAGGCATTCGGTCCCGCATCCTTTACTGCAGTAAGAACGGCTTTTTTCACACCTTCTATTCCATCTGCCGGTTTCAGCATAAACACTCTGCTCATATTTTCGCTGCCAAAGCCTTTGGGTGCTACAGTTATAGTGACATGGTCTCCCGGAACAATACAATAATGGATGATCGCAGGAGTATTGTCTTTTGTATTCTCTCGATAGATAGGATCTTTCACCACGGACTTACGCAAATATCCATCTACGTATCCCTGTCTCACGCCTTCATTTATTGCATCTTCCACATTACCGCCGACCAGATGAACATCCTGTCCCACTTCCAGAAAAACAACGGCCATTCCGGTATCCTGACAGATCGGGATCATATCCTGCCCTGCAATTTCCATATTTTGCTGTAATTGCTGTAAAATCTGCCTGCCCAAAGGCGCTTTCTCCCGCTGTCCGGCCTGTGTGAAGGCATCCTTCATATCTTCTGACAAGAAATGGTTTGCTTCCATGCACATCTCTTTGATATTTTGTGTCAAAGTATTTACATCTACTGTTCTCATGGTCTCTCCCTGTTATTCTGCAATGATTTTGCGAATTTCTTCCAGTTCTTCCGGCGTACTCTCCCCGGGATTCCATAATATATGCTGTCCATCATCATGATAACGGGGAATTAAATGCATATGGAAATGACGTACCGTCTGTCCCGCAGCCTCTCCGTTATTCTGTACAATATTCAAGCCGTCACAGTGCAGTCTTTCGGTCATTCTTGTTGCCATCCTTTTTGCAAGGACGAACACCTTGGCTGCCGTATCCTCTGATAATTCATACAGATTGTCCGCATGTTCCTTGGGAAGGATCAGTGCGTGTCCTCTGGTCGCAGGACCAAGATCTAATATTACACGAAAGTCTTCATCCTCATACAATGTCTTTGACGGAATTTCTCCGTTTGCGATTTTACAAAAAATGCAATCATCCTTTTTCATAGTCTTTGCTCCTATCTATTATTTTCTTCAAAAGGGAACAGTTGATCCATCGTTCTGAGAATCCGGAAGTCTCCCTTCATCCTTTTCATAGTTCCGGACATAAACGCTCTCTGAAAAGTCATTCGTCCGTTCACGATGTCTTCCATTGCAGCACGGCTCATCTGCATTTCTACATCCGGTTTTTCCGTCTGGCCATATCCGCACTCTATCTTTGCTCCACTGATCGTGATCCACAGCGGATTCTTCTTTTCTTCTATATTAACGACATATGTTGCCTCAAACCCCGGCTGTGGTATAAATTTTTGCCGGAATGCAGCCAGATATTCCTGTTCATTATCTGCTCCACCATTGTCCAGCATATCCCGGAACATGGAGGTCAATTCCTGGATATCTTCCTTCTGCCTCTGTACAAACGTATCGTCAGACACATATTCCGACAATTGCTCCGTCTCCTGCGGTGTCAGATTCACAGCCTTCGGAATCGTCACTTTCTGGCGCATCACTTTGTTGCTGGCAGGGAAGCTCGCAATCTTCTGGTTAATGGTGCGATACATATTTTCTGCTTTTTTCTCAATGATCTGCCCATACTGTTCATTCATTTCCAGAGTTACTGTGTTTTCAATATATCCACAGATTCCGCTGCAGGGAAGTCCGCCCAAAATCTCCCATGCCGTTGCAAGGCTGAGTTTGCCTTCTCTCTCTCCATACGTCGTAGACATCACAACCGGGCACATATAGATTCCGGATATCTTCTCTTTATCGCCATATAGCCAGCAGGCATCCAGAAATTGCTGCATATAACCGCCAATGCCATACCATTCTACTGTGGTTGCCAGAATAATTCCGTCCACATCTTTTAAGGTCTGTGGCAAGGTCGTAATATTCGTTTTTCCATCATAGAGATTATATCTCTCCACATGCACTCTCAGTTCTTCCAGAACCTCCTGCATTCTGTTGATCACATAAATTGTCGGATCATCAATAATTCCTCGTCCACCATAATAAATATTGATATTCAAATCTGTACCTCTCTGTTTTGGTTTCTGTGTTTTCGGATACCGCAAATGATAAGACCACCCAGGAATCCGGTCACCAATCCTCCGATATGGGCTGCGTTATCTACATTCTGTGCCGTAAATCCACTATATAATGACAGTGCTATCATAAGTATTACGCGTTTCGGTGTAACATCCGGCATAGATCTGCGGTCTAACAATATCCACGCCAGCAATACGCCGTCCAATCCAAAGATAGCTCCGCTTGCTCCTACGGATGCTGAACTGTCCATTTGCAACAGTTTATACCATAAAGAGCACAAGTTTCCGCCAATCCCTGACATAAAATAAAGCAAGAGAAATGTTATATGCCCCGTTGTCTTTTCAATCATGGCCCCCAGAAAAAATAAGATTACCATATTATTAAAAAGATGTTCTATGCCTGCATGTAAAAAAGTTGCCCATACAATTCTGCCATACTGTTTGTTTAGCAGTACTCCAACTACGTCCAGTTCCCCTTTATTATATAACAGGTCTCCCGAAAAAGTACATATTAGAAACACAATTACATTGACTGCCACAAGCATGCCGCTTGCCCATGGTATTTCCTGCCTTTTTTTCACCGGAATACTCCTTTGCATTGTTTCCTGTTTTATCTCTGCCAATATTTAAAATGTACCACTATATCCGCCACCTCGTCAACCAAAAGGGATTACCGATACAGTATTGTTGTCTTTCCCAAGGTGATCTCATCCCCCTCTTCTAACTTCCTTTTTTCATACGGTTGCAGCTGCAGTCCGTTTTTAAAGGTTCCGTTTGTGGAATTCATATCCTCCAGATAGAAACCGTCCTTTTCTTTCACTACTCTTGCATGTAATCTGCTGACAGACATATCATTCAGCACCAAGTCTGCTTCTCCCCGTTTTTTCCCTATGGTATATGATGACTGTTCTAATGTCACCAGAAGCTTCCCTTCCTCCGATAAAAGACGGTGTATCGTCTCCCGGGCTGCCGGTTTTTCTTCCATATATACAGTTCTTCCCATGTCCTCTTCTTCATAAGAGGTTTCTTCTGCCACAGCATAACCTGCCATAGTAAGCCGAAGATTTCTGTTATAGTTTTCCCGTTCCTGTTTTTCCTTTTTTCTGCGGTTTTCCCATAATCCAAACAGCCCTTTTTTCTCTCCGGTCTGGCGGATGTCCTCTGTCTGTTTGTCGCTTTCTTTATCGGACATTTTCATTTTATCCGCAAAATTCTCTGCTGTATTCTCTTCTTTGTCCTGTTCCGTCAAGGCTTCTTCCACAGTGTGGTCGTTGTTTGTTTCTACCTTTTTCAGGCACTCCGCGTCCTCGAAAAATTTGTTTTGCAGGTAGATTTCCCCTGCCGATTCATATTGTTCATACGCTTTGTACAAATATTCTGCCAGTCCTTCATCCTGATAATCTATATGTTCTACCAGGTATTCCATCAGTTCGTGAAATCCGGTGTTTTGTTTACAATATGGTAAATAGATAAAGCAGAAATCGTTCTTTTCCAGATCCTGATAGACGTGTTGCGGAAACCAGATCAGATTTCTTTCTTCCAGAAGAAACCGTGACATTTCTCCACGCACTCTGCGTATGCTCCATAAAAAGTCGAGCATCCATTGTCTCGTAATCGGTCTTTTTTCAAATAACTGTGCAATATTCTGTTTTGACGTAATATCATAATAAAGATAAGCATCACCATCTATATATCTCAGGCTGCAGGACAATAACCCTTTGATTCCTCCTCGGCTGATCATGCAATACTGATATCTTTTTTCTTCCGGCTTCTGCTCCAACAACAATCTTTCATAATTTGCATTCAAACTTCTGATATACTCTGTATCTAACATCTTTACCCCTTCCCTTCTTATTCTGCATCTTGTTCTGTCTCATCTGCGTTTCCCGTAGTATCTTCTTTCTTTTCAAAATATCTTTGACGGATTCTGATCTGTTCGACAGGATTCGTTCTCTCTGCCCGGAAAGATGCCCGTGCACTCCAGTAAATGGGGATCCCCGGTAAAGCAGAAAAAGAATATTTCAATCTCCCTGTCTGTTCCACCGTTATATGATTTCCCTCTAATTTCCAGGAAGGCAGCTCCGTCTCCCATGCGATATATTTCTCCCTGTCAAAAAACATGTCTCTGCGCAGCAGCTGCTTATTCACTTCCTCTTTTTCCATCATCCATTTTCCACCGCTCATTACGGCAGCTCTGCCCATATCCTGTTCCATCAGGCATCTGTCATATTGGAAAAACAGCAGATATATCATAAGCACTATGACGCCCAATACCACGGGATACAGCAGTGCTGCTTCCACCGTAAAATATGCCCCGGCTTTTTCTTTTTTCATAAATACCTCCATGAACACATAGGTTCTTTCTATATTTTCCAGGCAGTCAGATATGCTGCCGTTAAAAAGGGAAGATATGGGATTCTACTCTTGAGATTTTTCTTTCCGGCAAAGACAAATACAGAATAAAAGAAAATATATATCAGACTTATGCTGAATACCGCAATTGCTTTTTTCGTATTACAGATGCACGCTACAAAAATTAATACAATACCATCTGCTTCTCCGATCTCGTCGGATACCTTCGCGAATAGAAATAAAATGACTCCCGGAAGCAACGCGCCCCAACCCACTTTGTTTCCTCCCGTAATTACGATTTCCAAAAGCACAATAACTCCACCCAGTACCAGACCGGCGACCGGCAAGGTCTTCTCTTTTATGTCATGCAGGCTTGCCCACACCAGGTATACAGCCAGCATGATTTTCTCTGTCAGTTCCATCCTTTTTATTTTCTCCTGTTTTTCCGCACCGGCTGCATTCTCTATAGGCTCCCGCTTCTTCTCTGGGAATCCGGTAAACTGTCCTCTTAAGACCGGGGCAATCCGCTCTGCTATGATAATGTTCTCCTTCCGGGCAAATATAATAAACAGCGCCTGTCAAAAGCATACCGTCTTTCTTTGCGTCAATGCACTTTTCACAGGCTTTATATCCTCCGGGAATGTTTGCAGCCTCCACAGCATGAATTTCCAGAGAAAGATGTGTGCAATTCCTGTTGGTATGATACACTTCTGAATTTTCTGTCACATATACATACGCTTTCTCATCCTCTGTGCCCGGTATTGCATATCCATTCCAAAGATGCCCATAGTATCTGTTTCCCATTCGAAATTTTCGGAAACCAATCGTCTGTAACAAAGGGCTGATCTGATAGGTCATCGTAATCTCGTACAGATCATCTTTGATCGTTCCTTCCCAAAACTGTAATCCGTCAATCCCGTCTTCCAGCGGTGACTGTTCCAGATACGCTTCCCCCAACTGATTTCGGACCTGATTTTTGATATAAGTGTAAGAAAGGATTACCGCGTCCAGCTTGCCCTTCGCAGCGTGGTCTTCGGAATCGCTGTCATTTTCCCCCTCCGGCAACATCTCCTCGTAAATACCCACCTGACGACCAACATTCCACAATGCGACTTCCAGATTTCCATGTAAACGGATCATTTCGATGGCGCTTCCCATATGCAACATAAAAAAACAGAAAAGCGGTAATACAATCGCTGTTTCCACTGTCATACTCGCTCTGACTTCTGTCTGTGGGAGAATGCGCAGCGATATCCTCTTTATGTAGTTCCGTGCGGCAAATATTTTTTCGGGGAATGAAATATTACATGGGTTAAGTTTTTTCCTTAATTTCGGAGAAGGACTTTTACTAGTATTGTTATCAGTTATAAAATGCCACTTACATTTGCATAAAGAGGACATCGCCACGCACCTCCCTTCTTGTTTAATCACAGTTTGTACCATTGGCCTCCATAGACTCCAGATAAGACTTCTGCCTTTCTATTTCAAATGCATATCCGTATTTGCTCTTTACTTTAACGCACAAAGCGATTTCGGAAATGCAGGCATCCAGGCGGAAATTGCTGTTGCCCGGTGTGCTTCGTATCTCCATTTCCATAATATCCATCGTCCGATAAACAATCTCTTTCTCCTCGCCCAGCAACAGAAAGACCCTTAAATAATCTTCATATCCCATGCCGGTCGTACTCGTGATTCCTGCAGTATTCTCCCCCTGCAATGCTGCGGTCAGTCCATAATGCCACGTGGAATCCTCCTTTAGTAAAGGTATTTTCCCTCCTAGGAGAATCGTCTTCACGTCATACACACTTTCTGCAAAAGCCCATCCCAAAATCAAAGTTGCCGTAAGCAATCCTGCAATTTCAGGAACCATCATGGCCGCTGCAAGCACTTCCCCCAAGGTTTCCGCAATCGCATATTTTTCTTCGCTTCCCATCAAATACATCGTATTTGCGGCTTCCCGTATAAGGAACATTCGGTTCACAACAAAACGGAGATTTTCCATGTCATTATCTTTTCCGGCAATCACATATTCCGTCTGATACCACAGGGGACTTTTCTCCTTTTCCGCTCCGTACCTGCCCAGATAGCGCAATATATATTCATGGAACAGAAATTTTTCTTCTATTTCCTCCCATTTTTTCTGTTGCTGCAAAGGCAAATTTCCCTGGTTAACTTCCCCTCTTTCTGCTCGGGCTTTTATGAAATTATCCGTTGTAATCACCCGGTCAGAGATTGTTTCTTCCTCTGTCACCAGCTTTAGTAAGCCGCTATTCCTCTTTTCTTCGAGTGCCGCTGTAGGATTCTCTACATGGATTGTTTCACCTTCCGGCGTCTTTTTTCCATCATATTCCCGGATCTGCGCATCAATCTGTTGCTTTTGTCCGGCAATATCCTGTTCCTCCAATCCCCGGGACTCTATCGTCGTCATCCAATCCAGGATCTGTTGCAGCAGTGCCATTCCGACGTCATCCTCAACTGCATTTACCGCTGCCCTTCGAAATACTTCTCCTTCCGCATCTGTGAGAAATGCTGCTTTCATTGTCTTTGCCTCTTCTGCCTGTATTGCAAAAAAGTCCCGGTATAATATCTTTTCGAGAAATATATCTTCCAAAGAAAAATTACGATTCATATATTCCAGTAAATGTTGCTCTGTCAATTCCGTCGATGCCGACTCTGAACCATAGGAGCAGTCTATCGCAAACAGGTGATACCTCGTTTGTAATTCCCGGTGATATTCTGCCAGTATGCTATCCATTCCGATATCCATCACACATTCTGTTTCCAGGCGGATTCCGTGGTATCTGCATCCTTCCATCAACGCCAGGCACAAAGCAATGATCACGCTCACCGTAAGTGCAAGATATACCGTCATGTAACCTTCGCTTCTTCTGTTTCCATAAAATAGGCAGCATGTTTTATCCATCGTTTATATCTTCTTTGTCTGGTTTGTGATTTTGGTAAAAATAGAGTTAACAATTTCTGTGATTTTTTCCTTAAATATGATTACTAACCCAACAAGAACCACGATGATCAGGATCACCTCCACCGTTCCCATGCCATCCTCTTCTGTCAAAAATTGCCGAAATGTTTTCAAATGATTCATATCCGTTTCTTCCTTTCTCTTTAAACTCCTGCATTGGAAAATGCAGGCACCATGATGATTACCATTACAATTACCAGCAGCATTACCATAGGCAGCAACAATTTCGTGGTAGCTTCCTCACTCAGCTTTCTCGCATTTTGTAACCGCATGGTTTCTGCCTGTCTCGCTTCTTCTTTTAACTGCTGCAGAAGAAATGAGCTGCCCTTTTTCAGATTCTGCACCAAAAAAGTACTTAACCGAAGATACTCTCTGACCCCCGTTCTTCTCCCGAAGTTTTCATACGCAGCAGCCTCCGACACTCCCATACGCAATTCTCTCGCTGCAATCAGCATTTCTTCATACGCTTCCTGTCGCTTGCCGCCAAGTTCTCTCTCCTTTTCATACGCATCCGCAATTCTGCAAAATGCTGTTCTCACCGTCATCCCGGCTTCCAGATAAAGTGTCAGCTTCTGTAAGATTTCCGGATAACTTCTTCGTTCCTCCCTCTTTTTCTTCTCTACCAGGTCATGCAGATCTTTGTCCTGGAAGAAAAAAATGAGTACTGCCGCAACCATTGCTCCGGTCAAAATCTTCCACCCTGTTTTGGCTGCAGTTTCCGTCCAGGAAATTCGTTTCCCGTTAATTTCTGTCGGAAGAAGAATTTTTTCATTTTCAGGATCTTTTTCCTGTGCCTGCAAAAGAAGTTCCTCTATTTGCTGTTTCTCACTTTCCGCTTCAGACAAATCTTTTGCAGCAACTGATACGACGACCTCTGTCTTTCTGTAGAAATCGCCATAAGCAATCTCTGCCTCCAGTCGCACAGCGGTCTTGGTCTGCGGTTGAGATACCCTTCCGTTTTCATCAATAATTTCCGGAAGCTCGCTCTTCCACTCTACCGAAAACGGGAATCCGGAATATTGTTCGTATAGTTCCAGATCACTGCTCACGCTATCAGGTGACGTATTTTTTCCAAGGATCAGTTCCGGCAGTTGTTCCCCGAACTGTCTGTACCATGTCTGTAATTCCGTTTCTTTGTATCTACGGGGAGCAACTTCCACATGGAAAGAATATTTTTCTCCTTCCTCCACTTGTCCCGTAATGTCATAAAGCTGCATACCTGTTTCGTCACTGCCACGATACATCCATTCGTCTTCAATCACATTTTTCCCCTTTTCCCCATAGTGCAAAGCTACCGAAAGCAGGATGCCTACGAGCAGGACAGCTATCGAAACCGAAAGTTTTGTCACATAGTAATCCGTAACACATTCCCGGCTGTTTTCTCCCGGATGCATCTGACTCAGATCCGCTTTTACCTTCTCTTTTCCCGGAACCGGAATCCTCCACATATGCAGTTTTTTATACCAAAACATTACGATCTTATAGAGAAAGAAAAGGAGTTTGCTTTTTTTCTTCATTCCTTTTACAGTTCCTCCTCAATCCGGTCCAGAATCCGTTCTCCCAGGAAATAAGCTCCCACATACACTGCAAGGCAGACTGTCATGACCAGAATGCCCATACCGTTATGATAGAGTGCAGCAAAATATCCCGGATATGCCCATCCGATATAAAATGCAATTCCGAACGGCATGATTTCCATAATATTTTGTTCCAGCCTTCTTCCCTGCAGCATTGTCAGCATTTCCTGCATGGTTTCCACCTTATTACCGATTACCTCTGAAGTAGTACGTATGATTTGTGCCACGCTTCCGCCACCTCTTTTGGCAATCTGCAGGATTGTTGAAAATTGTTCTATCTCTTCAATACCGCTGCGCTCCGCCAAATCACCGATCAGTTCTTCCAGCGTAAGATTCATGATCAGTCCTCTTCTTATCAGTTCCAGTTCCTGATACATTGCAGCACGCTCTCCATACAGCAGGCGAATATCCTCCCGGCTTTCCAAAAACGCATTTTCCAGGGCATATCCTGTTCTGAGCGAATTCGCCACAGACAGAATACATTCTTTGAACTGCAGTGTCAGTTCCTGTCGGTTTTTCCGGCTTTGGTTTGCCGCACATCTGCGAAAATATACAATTCCCAGTGGAATCAGCAACACAACTGCCCAGACAGACCGGTAGAAAAACCAGGCAAGGAAACTCATAACGATTACCGTTTGCAAAAACGGTCTCACAAAATCCCATCTTTTCGGAAACGCTTTACGATAATCCTGCCGCTTTAAGTTTTCCTTCATGGAGCAATTCTCCTTTTCTCCGCAATCTTCCGACCACTTTTCCCTCACTGTCTTCTCCCAGTTCTTCAAATTGGAACAATGGATTTAAACGGATTTCACCCTGTTCGCAGCCTATTACTTCGGTAATCTCCAACACTTTTCTGCTTTTATCGCGGATTCTGCCCAAATGCACAATAATATCTACTCCGGATGCTATCTGGTTACGGATTGCGGCAAGCGGAAGATCCATTCCCATAAGAACCATATTTTCAAGCCTTGACAGCATATCCGTCGCACTGTTGGCGTGTCCTGTGGACATACTGCCGTCATGTCCCGTATTCATACATTGCAGCATGTCCACTGCCTCCGGACCTCTGACCTCCCCGACAATAATGCGATCCGGACGCATTCGCAGAGAAGAACGGATCAGTTCCCGGATTCCAATCTCTCTGCAGCCTTCCGTATTGCCATTTCTGGTTTCGAGTCGCACCAGATTGGGAAGCCCCTGCAGTTGCAATTCTGCACTGTCTTCTATCGTAATTACTCGTTCCTCCGCAGCTATATAACCTGACAATACGTTCAGAAACGTTGTTTTTCCGCTGCCCGTTCCCCCACTGACAAACAGGTTGTATCCTGCCTTTACCAGTTTTTCCAAAAACTCTGCTGCTTCTGTAGAAATGGTCTCCCACTGGATAAGGTTCTGCATTGTGACCGGTTTGTCCGGAAATCTCCGGATGGTGACAATCGGACCGTTTAGGGCAATCGGATTCATGACAATGTTTACACGTGATCCGTTACTCAGCCTTGCATCCACGATTGGAGATGCCTCATTTACAACGCGGTTACAACCGGCGACAATCTGTTGAATGACATCCTGAAGTTTTTCCATGGAATCGAATGCCCGATCCAGTTCTTTTAATTGTCCGTCCTGTTCCACAAAAATGTGATCCATTCCATTGATCATGATCTCCGTAACAGAACTGTCCTCCACAAAGATCTGCAAAATATCCAGCCTGCGTAAAGAATCAAACAGTTCTTTGCGTAAACGCCTGCGTAATTCTACCGGACACAGTTCCAGACTATCCTGTTCCATCAGTACTTCATCAATGGTATCCTCCACTTCTTCATCCGTGTAATCTCTCCCGTAATCCAGTCGTTCCTGTACAATTTGACGAAGCTTTCTTCTTTGCTCTAAATAATCCATTTTGTCTCTCCTGTTCTATTCCAGTGTTTCTATTTCCTTCCGTACATAATCTGCCAGATCTCCTCTGGTATACTGTTCCATATCAAGCGGCAGCCTGTGAAAATATGGCAGATTCAGTTTTTTCGTCTTGTCTTTGATTTCTTCCTTCTCACACAATGACAGTAACTGCTCATACTGATCCAGCTTACATTGTGACATATGATCCTCTCTGGTTAACGTGAATACTCTGACACAAAGTTGAAGAACCTCTAACAGTCCCTGGATGCACTCACTCAGATCCAGTATGACATATTCGTATTTTCCCAGCTCTTCGATTCGCCGAAAGAGGTTCCGCCATTCCTCTAATGTGATTGCCAGCAGATTTTGTCCGTTCCGCATCGGAGGAATATAATCGAGATTTCCCTTCTTCTGAATCACCGTCTGCATACGAAGTGGAAATTTCCCCTCATCTCCCGATAAAAAATACAGAAGATCTGCCAGATCCCGATTCTGTCGTTCCGGCAGCAGTTCTGTAATCCCGGTGTAATGTTCAAAGTTCAGATACAGCGTTGGATGTTTTTCCGCCATCAGTTGCCCGAAGGTCACTGCAAAAGAGCTCTGCAGGCATCTGTGTACCGGAGAATACATTCCAATAAATTTGGTCTTGTATTCGGTACACAGAAACGGCATCTGCGCACCGGTTGCCTCAATATACAGTTCCAGTAATTCCTTCCATACCCCTTCTGCCTCCTGATATTTGTTAATATTGGAAAGCTGATGGAATCTCAAAGTCCCGCTTTCATTCAGAACTGCCAGGCACGCCGGCTGCAGAACATTCAATTCCTCTGTGTAAGAAGACTCCGCCACCACCAGCATTGCCACTTCCCCATTTTTCTCGCCGGTCATCAGTTCTTCCGCCCGGGTATAAGTATGAATTTTCCACGGTAACTCTTTCTGTCTTCTCAAATACTCTGAGAAAAGCCTTGCATATTCCTCCTCCCGGTCATACAAGACGAGAACTGCCTCCTTCTGCTCCATCAGTAAACTCCTCCCATATATAGCAAAGCACTACAAAATACAGGCCCCGCCATGCAGATTCCGGCTTTTGCGCCTTCACGTTCTCCGGCAAAATACAGTTTCCACCTGCCGCACCGAAATACTTCCCACAAATATCCGGTCAGATAATACAGGCGTTCTTTCATGTTTCGCTCCAGATACATTTTGCCAAGTGCAAAAACAGCCGCAATCAATAAGGCAAAAAACACAAAGTACACAACCTTATTCCAAGGGAAAAAGCCGGCACAGGCTCCCAATATCTTGACATCTCCGGCGCCCATTGCTCCGATCCGAAAAAAGAAATAAAGCAAAAAGACCGTAAGCAACGTACTCAGAAAATATTCAAAAAGTCCTTTCACGCCACCCGTAAACAACCGGTACCCCATACCCACAGTCAGGCAGCATAAAATCAATCGATTGGGAATTTTTTGTGTTTTATAATCAAAACAACATGCTATCGCTAAAAGTACGCATAATACCCCAATATCTCATCTCCTTCTCTTTTGTTTCCAATCATTGTTTTTCTACATAGAATCTACTGTTCTGTTCCTCCTCTCCACTGTTTCAAGTTACGTCTGGTAATGCGGGATGAAATTATCCCAAACAGAAATACTAAAAGATCTTATAAGATACATTGAACAACCATCGCGATTGGTTGTAAGATGGATTATAAAGGGTTGCCTGTTTTCTTGCAAGTCCTTTTCCGTAAAAAAATAAACTTTAGTACTTTTTGACAAACACTCATTTACCGTGTATTTGAAAAAACCGGACAAATCCTTATTTTACGCGGTTTTTATATGTCAAACCGCACCGCTTATCGCATGGTAAATGCTTAATCCGTATAATAAAAACAGCCCCGGCAGTCCCAAAAAGCCCGTCGTCAGAACTGTCGCTACATTAATGCCGACCGTCACGGAGCATCCCACCGCGGTAATTCCCATATTTATGAAAAATAATGCAATCGCCCCAACAATATTGCGTAATGCAAAATCCAAGAGCCATTCTGCCTTTTTCCCTAAAAAACTGATTCCCAAAACGATCACTGCAGCTATGATCAGCCACAGCAGCTTCTCCGGATGTTCCATTGCCATTCTCACCGCTACTGTCACGAATTGCTATAGTGTATTCATTGTCCGCTCAGAAAATGCCTGCATTTTCTGAGCATTACAGGTATATTTTTCCTTTTTCCTTCCTATACTGTTAGCAGAAAGGACGGTTCACTCTATGAAAATCTTTTTTAGTCAGGCGCAAGCCTCTCCGGACACAATTGAGGAAGATCTTTCCCCTCTGGATCTGAAAGAATCTATCAGAAAAACCCGCCAGGCTCTGGATATCGCCTATGCGGGTTTTGATAACGCATTAGAAAGTGATCTGATTGACAGTTATATTTACGAAATAAATGCTCTGCAAAAAAGGTATCAGCATTTAACAGAGCTGGCAGCCACACAGCCGGCTGCTCAAAAGTCTTCCCTATACCAGCATTCCCCGATTCGTGCCCTGGTCAGTCATGTTTTCGGTTAAGCTGTTCCTGCCATAAGTCAGACCTGCATATACTGTCTGGGAATTGTTCATCACAGGACCGGAAGTATTTTGCTCCTGAAGCTGTCTGTAGGCATCACACAAGGGCGCTATCACCCTGCGTACCTCTTCGAGCAGTGCCTTGTCTTTTCTTGCCTCACATATAGCAAGTCTGCGAATGCAATACAGATACAGTGCGGAGAGTTCCCTCGCCGGACTGTATTCTCTGTGCAGAGAATTTAACAGTTCATTGATACATCCTCTTGCCCTGTGCACCGCTTCCAGAAACGGTCCGTCTTCTGTCGCATTTTCTCCATCCGACAGATACTGCAAAAGCATTTCATACAAAATCACTATCAGTTGTGTAGCATTTGCCTGCGTGATCCGCAGGGTAAATTGTTGCTTACATTCTTTTGTCATCCGAATCGTATCCTCTTATGCCCAATTTACTGTAACAGTTGCAGCACCTGGGAAGGTCTCTCATTGGCCTGTGCCAGCATAGAAGTCCCTGCCTGTGTCAGAATCTGATACGTCGTATAAGAAGTCATCTCTTCCGCCATATCCACATCCATGATACGGGAGTATGCAGAAGTCATATTTTCACTGGTAACATCCAGGCTGTTGATGGTAGACTCCAGACGATTCTGGAAAGCACCCAGGCGACCGCGTACGGAAGAGACATATTTAATAGCCCCACCCAAACGCTCAATGGCATCTGTTGCGCCTTCGGCTGTGCTGACATCAATCTCTTCTATTCCCATATTCTGCAGGGAGACTGCCGGAATATTCACCTGCAGCACCTGACCTTCATTAGCGCCGACCTGCAGACGCATCGCACCGATACCTGTCGCATCGATCTCTAATTTGTTATAAGTTCCTGCCTGCGCATCCGATACATCCAGACGCATTTCAAATCCATTTTCCCCGGTGATGGTCAACAGATTATCTTTGATTTCCGTCTGCAATGCTGCCGGATTATCGAATCCGTCTCCAAACTGAACCGCTCCGTCCAATAAATATTTTCCCTGATTGTCCGGATCTGCTGTCAGTTTCAGGGATTCTATTGTATATTTTTTCACCGGAACATCCATGGAATAATAATTTACTTTGATATCATCGTTACTGGTATAACCCTTCAGATCATACTCACCGTTCAGCAGCTTCTGTCCGTTAAATTCCGTAACATTCGAGATTCTGGTGATCTCTTCCTTCAACTGTGCCACTTCTTCCTGTACGGTTTCCCGGTCGCTGTCAGTCATAACACCGTTTGCTGCTTTCACGGAAAGCTCGTTCATTCGCTGCAGCATCTCGCTGATCTCGGTCATTGCACCGTCTGCAATCTCGATAATGGATACCCCATCGCTGGCATTCTGATTTGCCACAGACAAGCCTTCGATCTGTGCATTCATACGTTTGGACATTGCCAGTCCCGCAGGATTATCTTTTGCGTGATTGATCTTCAGTCCGGAGGAAAGTCTCTCTAGCGATTTAGACAACAGATCATCATTGTTGGATAAGGCATTGTTAGACAACATTGCCGATACATTGTAATTAATTCTCATGTGTTACTCCTTACTCTCTGCTACTGTCTGCAACAGCCTGCAGGAATCCTTTTGCCAGGCGATACAGCTTTGCTGTATCTGCCCCGGTCTCTATATTTTCTGCATTTTGTGTCTCACCGGCAGTCATCCTTGTCCTATCCCGGGAGCCGACAATGGGAAGTGCTTCCACCTTCCAGTCTGCAGAGGTATCTGTCTGAATCCATTCAAGGAATATATCGGAAGTCTCCTGTAATTTCGTAACCTCTTCCGGTGTATTTCCTACAAGATAACCTTCGATGCTGTCACCGTTTACCTGCAAATGAGCTTCCATACACGCTTCCTCCAGGCTCACACGAATATCCACACTTCCTTTATTTTCCCGGCTTTGCTGCATTGTGAGATGCACCCCTGCCAGCCGGTCTCCCAGATACATGGGAAGGAAATACTCCTGTTTCTCCCGAAGGCTCTCCGCAATACGCAATTGCTTATGGGTGAGTTGTAATTGTTTTACATCCAGATGAGATTCCGCCTGTGCAAGGCTGTTCTCTTCTGTTTCCTCTGCCGCCTCCTGAAGCATATCTTTGTAATCTTCCGTGAAATCCTGTTGCTCCAACTTCTTCCAAAGTTCCGGCGCATCCACAGCATCTGTTTGCGCTGCCTTTGGCGTTGCTGCCGGCACGTTTTTGTCACTGTATTTTTCTCTGTAGTATTTCAGATTTCCAAACAGTTCTGCCGGATGCTCAAGCAAAGCCTGCGCTGCCAGCAGATTTGCCGCACTGACCGGTACTTCCCCTTTCTGCAACAATTCTGCCGTTCCGGACTCTGTCAAAAGCGCTGCCTGCATTTCCCGCATGCTTTCTCTATTGTAAGCATTTCTGCTCTCCGCATCTAACGTCACTTCCGCCAACACTTCTCTTGCCATTCCTGTCTGAATCTGTTCAGAAATATTATTTTCGGAGAATCTCACTTCCTGTGTCAGACCGGTATCATCCGATACCTTCCAGTCCAATGTCCCGGTTCTCCTGCTCCTTGCTGCTGCCAGCAGCGTGGAAAATTGTAAGCTTGTACCGGTATTTACCACTGCACCCACTGCCGCACCGTCTTCTCTTTCGATCTGATGCACCATCCGGTAAATACCGATATATGCTTTCCGTTCGGTCTCGGTAATTCCTTTTTTCTGCTCCAGTTGATATAGGAAACGGCTGTAATCCTCTGCCTGTTCCTCATAAGCCTGTGGATTTTGGTCAAAATAATTCTCCAGTTCGGCAAAGGTCTTCTCCAGAGGATTCACCCCGTCACGGATCATCTGTAATACATTTTTCGGAGTCAGTCTGTCAATTACCGCACTGACCTGTCTGTCAGCAGAGACTATTTTTTCTACATTTTCCGGCGTGATCTGCATATGATTATAGCCCAGAATGCGGATGGCTCTCTGGTTTTCAGAAGTCTTTTCCAATGACATGTCTGTCAGAATATCATCCACGTTCGAAAATGCTTTCCGGATACTATCACCCAGATCCGCTCTCGGCGCAGTCATCAGCGTCTCATAACGTTCTCCTGCCTGCTCGTAGGTGCGCTGCATTGCCACACCTTCCCTATGGAAGTCGGCAACCGTTACGGCATCGGTCTTCTGTTCTAAACTATAAGGCGCCAATACACCGACAGGCAATCCCGGCAATTCCGAAGTCACCTGTACCGCTTGTGTATAAGTTTCATATTTGCCGACAGCATTTTCCTCCCCGGGGAAATATTTGTCCGCAATCCCTGCTTCCGCCTTACGGAGTGCCTCTATCAGCTGCTCCATGGGCGCTGTGTCAATAGAGAAATCACTCTGCAGCAGTTTCACATTGACTTCCGCCGTCATCCGCAGCCTGATCTCTTCCAATTGCTTTCTGGCAGTCAGGTTTTCCGCCGTGGCATCCCATTTTGCCCGGGAAAACCATTCTTGCAGCATTCCGGATGCTTTTTCATAGATATTTTCCTGTCTACCCAGATTGGCATAAGCCGGGTTCTTACCTTCCGCAATTGCAGATGCTGCCGCTTTTGCAAAAGCATCTTCCGTCACAGGGTAAGAAATCGCATCCAGTTCTGCAAGCTTTCGCATCGTATCTGTCGTTAGCGGAAGTCCTGCACTGACCAGCCACTGTGCTTTCTGCCTGTTTTCATCATTCAGAGGTACGCCGGCATCGGCAATGACTTTATCCATTTGCCCTTGCAGTTCCGTGGGCACATCGCTCTTCTGCACCTGTGCGCCGCTGTTTTGTGCCACATACAGATTCCAGATTTCAGATTCCAGACCATTATCTATCAGATAGCCGATGCTTCCTTCCTCCGGAGCCGTCAGCGACGACGCCATATCCCAGGCATTTTTGAGCTGGTTTATGTTTTCCTGCGTCAATGGAATGTCTGCAGCCTGAAACTGTTCTTCTATACTTCTGGCAAGTGTGTCACTTCCCACAGCCGCCGCCAGCGTATCCATATCCAGATCATCCGTATACCCGGCAATCTGCTGTCCGGAACGGACCAGTTCTGCCTTGATCTTATCCACAATGGTAACTGCAGTATCCTGATCCAGTTCTTTGGGATCAAAACCATCCTCACATGCCTTTGCATAATCTTCCTGTGACATGGTATGAGACAGCAGTGTCATATAATCCTGCTGCAATGCCACGTTGGTATTTCCAGCATCCTGCTGTAATTCTATCAGGGACTTTCCTTTATTGTTTTCTTCGGTTCCTGTCGGAACAGGCAATACACCGCCTTCGTATATCGCACCAAATGCATTTACCGCCGCGCTCTTTTTACTGCGCTGCGCCTTCTCTCCACTCTTTGCGCTTTTATCGTTTTTACCCGTTCGCATATTTTCTGTATGGGTATTCTCTGTTCTGTTTTCTGTTTCCTTGATTGTCTGATTCTGAAATGTTATTTTCATAATTTTTTTCACTCTTATCTGTTTTAAGCCTATTTTCGCGCTGGCTTTATTTCCTCAAATCGCTCCAGAAAGCACTTGTTTTTCTATGTGAAACGCAAAATATCAAACTTTCTTTTCTTAGATAGAAAAGAAAAGATGAGTGCAGCCATTGGTTACACTCACCTTTTATTTCGGTTGTTTTCTGTATTTTCTTAACCGCCGCATTCGCGTTACAACATTTCTGACCTCCCCGATCGGTTGCCGCTAACCGGTTTTGTGCCCGGATCGGTGCTGCCAGTCATCAGAACAGAAATATTGCCGCGCCATACGGAGGCAGGTCGAAGCTGATGGAATAATCCTTATAATGACAAGGCTTTTTCTCCGCCATGATCTCTGCCGGAATCTCATTGCCCCAGCCGCCGAAGCGATCCTCATCACTGTTTAACAAAAGCTTATATTTTTTCTTTTTCGGCACGGGAACCGCATAATTTTCCCATTTCATCGGCGTCATGTTTAACACAAACAGCAGATTGTTCTTCCTACTGGCGCATTTTCTGACAAACGCGTAAGTACTGTGTTCCGCATCGTCTGCGTTCATCCACTCGAAACCATCCCAGGTATTGTCGATCTCATACATTGCAGGATATTTGCGATACAGCTCCAACAGTTCCTTCATATAAGTATGTACGCCCTGATTCAGCTTCTCGCCCAGCAGATACCAGTCGAGTTCGCGTTCCTCACTCCATTCTCTCTCCTGTCCGAAGTCCTGTCCCATGAACAGCAGTTTTTTACCGGAATGACCAAACATGTAGGTGTATCCCACGCGGAGATTTGCATATTTATCCGCGGTGTATCCGGGCATCTTATTCACCATAGAGCATTTCAGATGTACTACCTCATCATGCGACAGCGGCAAAATATAGTTCTCGCTGTCATTATAACTCATGGCAAAGGTCATGGCATAATGATTGCCCTTACGGTATAACGGATCCAGTTTCATATATTCACAGAAATCATGCATCCATCCCATGTTCCACTTGAAAGAGAAGCCCAATCCTTCCCCGCCAATCTCACTGGTTACATTGGGCCATGCGGTAGATTCCTCTGCAATCGTCATAAATCCGGGGTAGGTTCCCCTGACCACAGAATTCAGATGATGGAAGAATTCAATTGCTTCCAGGTTCTTGTTTCCGCCGAATTTATTCGGCACCCACTGTCCTTCTTTTTTACCGTAATCCAGATACAGCATAGACGCTACAGCGTCTACACGGATACCGTCCACATGGAACTCGCGCAGCCAGAAAAGAGCATTGGCTACTAAGAAGTTCTTCACTTCATTTTTTCCATAATTAAAAATCTTGGTTCCCCATTCGGGATGCTCTCCCAGGCGAGGATCGGGATGTTCAAAAATGCACTGCCCGTCAAATTCTGCCAGTCCGTGTGCATCCGTTGCAAAATGTGCCGGTACCCAGTCGAGAATCACACCGATTCCGGCCTTGTGAAGTTCATTCACCAGATACATAAAATCTTTCGGCGTGCCATAACGGGAGGTCGGTGCATAATAACCGGTAACCTGATATCCCCAGGAACCGTCATACGGGTGTTCCGCAATTCCCATCAACTCCACATGGGTATATTTCATTTCTTTCAGGTATTCTACGACACGCCCGGCAAATTCACGATAATTGTAAAAGCCTTCCGCCGTGCCGTTGTTAGGGTGCTTCATAAAAGAACCGATATGACATTCATAAATTGCCATAGGCTCTTTGTTCATGTCTTTTTTATCTCTGGCTTCCAGCCATTTGGAATCCTTCCAGTCAAAACCCGTGATATCGGTGACAATAGATGCTGTCCCGGGTCTGTACTCCGCATAGTTGGCAAACGGATCTGCTTTGTATAGTTTTCTGCCATCTAAAGCATGGATCAGAAATTTATACATGGATCCTTCTTCCACCCCGGGAATAAACAATCCCCAGATACCGCCTTCGCCCAGTTTCTGCATAGGATGTGATTCTTCATTCCAGTCATTAAATGTACCGATCACATTTACCTGTGCCGCATTTGGTGCCCACACACCAAAATAGACGCCTTGTACTTCATCCTCTACAGACAGATGCGCTCCCAGTTTTTTATAAATATCATAGTGAGTTCCCTGAGCAAAAAGATACTGATCCGCTTCGGAAATAAATACCTTCTCCTTCGTCATCGCTACGCCTCCTGCTATACCATATTCCCGGCTTTTTATTCATCCATTTTGCCAAAAGAGCCGAGTAAAATCACACCCATTTGTAAAACCGCATCCTCGATGCTTTCCCTGAATGCTACGCAAAATCCTTTTCCGTAAGAATAATCATATCCTCATCGTCATATCTCTTGGCAAAAAGGACATCAAAGAAATGTTTCAATGTCTTTTTGTTGGCATGAACAATTGCTTCATCCACAATTTCCTTTACATCTACCACAGTTACCACATGGTCGATCGTCTGCATATCTGCAATTCTGGTATGTAATGCCAATACGCCGAGTTCATCGATAGAATATTCCTTTTCCCGGGCATACTGTCTTCCGAATGCTACCAGGGTATCATTGCTGAGTGCCTCCACATCCATTCGGGCGTTGAAACATTCTCTCAGTTTTTCGTACTTCTCAAGGAACTTGTCGATCTCTTTTCTGGTATCTTCCAGAATGATTACGATTCCCTGACTCTCCTGCTGTAACGCCTTGTGCAGGGTATTCACGGTTCCATCATTCATTTCGGATGCTTTGCAAATGATAAGAGCGCCGTTTTTCAGTCGCGACAATGTTTCTGCAGTGTCTTTTTTATTCAGTGCATGTCCGGAAATCTTTGCCACTTTTCCGGAGAAATTGCTGTCGGTCGCCTGAATCTCACGGATCATGTTTTTCGCAAGAGATAAGGTATCCATTCCCTCTTCGCCGGTAATGATCACGTTGCCGGTATAAGCGGCAAGGCTGATATTATCAATGGCTTTTACTAGCTGCTCTCTCGCAGATTTACTCTGAATGAACGGAGCATAGAGTTCTCTCTCTTCTCTGGTAAGCGCACGGACTTTTGCTTTGTCCCTTTCTACGGCAGGGCGTTCCGGCTGCTCTTCCGGTTGTTCTTCCGGTTGTTCTTCTGTCACTTCTTCGGACGATTCCCACTCGTTTCCGGGCTCTTCAGCTACTTCGGCTTCCTCCGCAGCTTCGTTTTCTTCGGTTACGTTTTCGACTGTTTCTACAGAATCGGTATCCTCTGCATCTGTATATTGCTCCGGGGCTTCGGCAGTCTCACTCTCTGCATCATATACAGGCTCTTCCCCGAGTTCTTCCACAGTATCGTCACTTTCTGCCTCTTCCGGCTGTGTCTCGCCGGCTTCTTCTGCCTGAAGTGTTTCTGCTGCGGATTCTTCCTCTTCCACGATGGTCTCCGCAACATCTTCCAGTTCTTCTACCTCATCAGTATCCGTAATCTCATCTGCTACAGGTTCCGGTGTCTGTGTCTTTTCCATGTCTGTTGTTACATTTGCATTTGCAGACTTTTCTTTCTCCAGTTTTTCAAGCAAACCGTCTCTGACTGCCTGTTCAAATTCCGTAAACATGGCGCCGGTCTGCTGCAATACATGCTGGCGGACTTCTTCTTCTCTCTTCTCGAGATTTTCCTTCTTTTTACGTTCCCACTCTGCCAGAATATCTTCGATATTCATCTGTCCGGTGATCTGCTTTTCAATGCTCTCCGCTTCCGGCATTACCAGGCTGATCTGTCCGTCTGATTCCTGTGACAACACATTTGCAAGCTCCTTCGGTGGTTCTACAGGTGCAGCAGGTGCCGGTGTTGCCGTAATCTCATGGAGTTCCTCCGTCGGTTTGCGGTCTTGTGCATTTGCCTGCACAGTAGCTGTTTCCGGTGTCTTCTGGGTATTCGGGTTCTGTATTTCCTCTGCCTCCGGATCCTGCAATTCCTGTATTCCCTGTGTATCCGGATACTGTCCCTCAGGTTCCTGTACGGCTGCTTCCTGCACTTCTGACATTTCCGGTACCACATCCGGCTGTCTGGTAACCGGCGTCTCCTCCGGCAGAATATCTTCGGTTTCTACCTCAGGAACCTGTGATAAATCTCCGATTTCTCCGGTCTCCCCGAAAAATACTTCGGTTCCTTCCATCTGCTCCGTCTGTGGCTTCGGTTCTTCGTCTTCTTCCGGAATCTCAGGATAATTAATCGTCTCTGTATTGGCTTCCATCATTGGAGCCACAATAGCACGGGTAATAGAATCGGATGTTTCTTTCTCCTTCTCCCGGTCATCACCCAATACTTCTCTTAAGCCTGCTGCCAGTTCCGCCTGCAAGTTGATCGTATTATACTGTCCGACATCCATTGTCTTAACATGAATGTCAAATTCATCGTCTGCCGGTTGTGCCGGTGTCTGTGCCGGCTGAACGGATTCATATATTTTAGTATCATCCGTTACCTGTGCGTAGGTATTATCCTGTTCATACCCTCCGTTTTCAGCATAACCTGCATCTTGTGCATAACCATAGTCTTGATTTCCGTCATAGTTACTATCCTGCGCATAGCCCTGGTTTCCATCATAACTGCCGTCCTGCGCATAGTCCCGGTTTCCATCATAACTGCCATCCTGCGCATAGCCCTGATTTCCATCATAGCTGCCATCCTGCGCATAGTCCCGGTTTCCATCGTAGCTGCCGTCCTGCGCATTGTTGTCCTGTTCATAATCATACGCAGGAGTGGGGTCAAAGCGATGATCATATTTTTCCTGCTGTTCCGGTGTCAGTGGCTGGTGCAGCATTTTCAGTTCCATCGCCTTTATGACATATTTTCCGTCGCCAAACCAGAGGATCAGTTCATCGCATTCCTCGACGCAGCGAGTTGCCAGTCCTACTCTGTGATACAGATAAGCAAGTTCATACGCCCATTTTTCTCTGTAGTCTTTCTTTTTCAGTTCTTCCAGAACAGCAATTCGCTCTTCTAAACTTACATCCTGTGCTTCATACAGCTTATACTGCAAAATATATCTGCCAGGATCCTTCGGTGCTACCTGTACGAATTCTTTATAATATTCGATTGCCTGTACATACTCTTCCATTTTGATGGAAAGTTCGCACAGCGAATAACAGATTGTCCTGCTGCCCGGACGACGCTCATACGCCAGTAGCAGCATATCTCTGGCATCTTCATATCTTCTGTTGATCTTGTAAAGATCGCTGACAATGCACAGCGTTCTGGCGCTTCTGGGTTTCCGCCAGTCAATCGTGTCGGCAATCTCTGCTGCCTGTGCATATTGCCTTTGACTGATCAGATCTTTGATCTCTTCTACTTTTATTGTATATTCATTCTTATCCAAGGTATTTCGCTCCCTTAACTTTTCCCGGTCTGAATTTCTTCCGTGAAGCTTCTTTTCTCCCCCAAGCAGACTATCCCACTTTTTTCTTATTCAGTTTACCATAGTACCTATTGGTATGTCAAAATCAAACTACACAAAATGTAGTGTATTTACCGATATTTTTCATTCCCCGAAAGACTTTGGGAAAACATAAGAAAAACCGTGGCTGAACGCATCTGACAACCAACGGTTTTCCGGGTATTTTCAATATCCGATTGTTTAAAAGTTATTTCCGATTCCACAGTTTCAGCAGCTGTTCGCGGATCGGTGCATAGTGTTCTCCAATCAGTCCGAAGTCCATCTCCTTATAGGTCCATACTGCACAGCCGATGCCAAACTCACGGAATACCGCATCCACATCGCCAAACCACCGGAAGGTATCCTCGATCGGAGCCTGATCGATCACCCCGAATTCTCCGCAGTACAGGGATACGCCGGCATTTTTTGCGGCAGTGATCGCTTCCATTACCATTTCGCTAATGAATTCCGTTCCCATTGTCTTAGACTGCGCTTTACATACCACTTCTCCCTGATACCCTATGGAAAGGGATTTGGTGCGATAATACTCCATTTCTTCCGGATAATAGATATCTTCTGTCTGACTGATGGTCGGTACCCAGTGCGCCTTCTGGTGTGTGAACAATAACGGCTCATAGAAATGGAAGGTAAACAGAATATTTTCATCCTTCGGTTTCTCCAGAAATAAGAAGGGGCTTGGTATTCTGTCGGATTCCCCACTGCAAAATCTGAAATATCATTTTGCCATTACGGCTGTCCTGTTGACCAGATACTGTATTGAGGGCGGCATGGAAGTGTCAGAAGCTATCTGAGCCACCTTTTTGCCAAAGAGATGGGATGCAGTATCAGCTCGTATATTCAAAATAAAAAAATAGAGACCGCCCGGAATATGCTCTGCTATTCCGATCATGCGATCTCTGTGATTTCTTCTACCCTGGCGTTCCCCAGCCAGAGCTATTTTGCGGCACTTTTCCGGGAAAAGACCGGGAAAACGCCAAAGCTATACCGTGCGGAACATTTTCGTTCCACACTTACTGTGAAATAATGACAGTCTGTTTTACTATCTTTCGTCTACGACCTGGAAGATGTAGAACTTGAGATAGTAACTCTCATCCGCTGCCCACAGGATCGGATGATCGGGACCTTGGGTCTTGAATTCTACCTGACGGAGGCGCTTGTGTGCTCCATGGGCTGCCTCGCGGATCGTCTTGGCAAACAGTTCCGGATCCATGAAATGAGAGCAGGAACAGGTCACGAGGAATCCGCCGTTTTCTACCAGTTTCAGACCGCGGAGATTGATCTCACGGTAGCCTTTTACAGCATTTTTGATCGAATTGCGGGATTTGGTAAACGCGGGAGGATCCAGAATCACGACATCGTATTTTTCTCCCTGCGTTTCCAGTTCCGGCAGTAATTCAAATACATCCGCGCACTGAAAACTTACCGTATTCTCCAGTCCGTTCAGCTTCGCATTTTCCGTCGCCTGATCTACGGCAAGCTGAGAAGCATCCACGCCCAGAACACTCTTCGCTCCGGCGATACCGGCATTCAGCGCAAAGGAACCGGTATGGGTAAAGCAGTCCAGTACTTTCTTATCCTTGCAGAAACGATGAATGGCGGCACGGTTATTCTTCTGATCCAGGAAAAATCCGGTCTTCTG
>ERZ1034946.350-NODE-350-length-26996-cov-28.836754_pt1 | contig 26996 bp, 29 predicted proteins | sample MGYA00520591_ERZ1034946 | MGnify/ENA primary metagenome ERZ1034946 (study PRJEB33766, sample SAMN09781753) | gut metagenome | biome: gut microbiome | host: Homo sapiens | place: Madagascar | study: EMG produced TPA metagenomics assembly of the PRJNA485056 data...
TAAAGTGACAAAAGAAGTATTCTGTACCCCGGTGTGTCATGAGGAGAGGGTATAGCGAGACAAAAGAAGCATTCTATACCCTGGTGTGTTGTAAGGAGAGGGTATAGAGAGACAAAGTAAGCATTCAATACCCCAGTGTAGCGTGAGGAGAGGGCATAAAGTGACAAAAGAAGTATTCTGTACCCCGGTGTGTCATGAGGAGAGGGTATAGGGAGACAAAGTAAGTATTTTATACCCTGCGAGATTACAAAGAGAGGGTATGAATGGACAAGAAAGTCCTCTATACCCTGAGGCGCGGGGCGATAAAGAACTAAAAGAAACTTGGAGATTTGTTGGACGAAACAATAAGGGGAAGGAGTATTATGTTTGCAAATTATTTTGACATACAAAATCGTATTAGACACATAGAGGAAGAATTACAATACCTAGAAAACAAGGAAAAAGGGTTGCCGCAAGGAGATTTGATATGTGCAAAGAATGCAGGAAGATATAAATGGTATTTTCATGACCAAAATATCACTACATATTTACCCAAGAAAGAAGTTGATCTGGCAAAGAAATTAACTTTGAAAAAATATTATCGGATTCGGAAAGAAGAATTACAAAGAGAATTAGTTGCTTGTCAGATATATGTGCAAAAGGCAGACAGCAAACCGGATTTGTTAGAAAAAATGTTGGATAATGTAGAATACAGTCGACTTTTGGGAGGACGGAGACTCTCGATAAAGAGAGACTTGGAAGATTGGATAAATGAAAAATATGAGAAAAACAGGAGCTATCCTGAAAATCTGATTGTAAAAGGGACGCAGGGGAAATATCTACGTTCAAAATCAGAGGCAATCATAGACAGAATTTTGTATACTAATGGAATTCCATTTCGATATGAAGATCAATTAATTCTTGAAAATGCGATTTTACATCCGGACTTCACAATCAGACATCCTAAGACAGGACAGTATTTCTACTGGGAGCATTTCGGACTCATGGACAACCCGGATTATGTGACGAAAGCCTGCCAGAAAATAAAGACATATTGTGATAATGGAATTGTTCCAACGATAAACTTGATATTGACTTATGAGACAAAAGACCATCCGTTGTCCATTGATCAGGTTGAAAAAATTGTAAGAGAATATTTTTGAAATTTTTGAAAATATGGGATGCTATGGTTATATTTCTGCGACTCTTATGTTACAATTTAGAAAATTACGCATATAAGCAGAGGAGGAATTCAGACAGAATGAAACATTTGATCATTGTGAAGTTTAAAGAAACCGTATGGAATAAAGAGGATGCGGAGAGTAGAAAAATGCTTGCGGATATTCGGGAGATTTTCGACCGCACGAAACAGATTGAGGGTGTTCATGCCGTGAAGATTTATGAAAATGTGACACCCAGACCGAACCGCCATGATCTGATGATTGAGATGGAGATGGAACCGGAAGCATTGCCTGTATATGATGCTTCAGCACCGCATCGGGAATGGAAGGCAAAATACGGCGACTTCATTCAAACGAAGACGATATTTGATTATGAATAATATCCTGATGTTATAATTCGGTTTGAATGGAAGGAAGCGATGATATGCGCAAGCCTGAAGAGAAAAAACAGACATGAAATTCAAGAAGAAAAGTAACAAGGAAATGTTAGGAAAACAATAGGGGGATATCAACATGGAGGATATTTGCATCAAAGAAGCTCGCCCTGAAGACGCAGCGCAGCTGATCGCATTTCTTCAAAAGGTAGGCGGAGAGACGGATAATCTGTCTTTTGGAAAAGAAGGATTGCCGATCACGGTAGAGAGCGAGGAGGCATTTCTTCGGAATGTAATAAGTGATGAGCATTCCGTGTACTATCTGGCATGGAAAGGCGGAGAAATCGTCGGAGATGCCAGCTTGAATGGCTTCCCGAGACGGATGAGCCACCGGGCGGAATTCGGAGTCTCAGTGGCAAAGTCTGAATGGGGCAGAGGTGTTGGAAGTGCTTTGCTGCAGAAAATCATAGAGTATGCCAAAACGCATGGGATAGAATTGGTCAGTCTGGAAGTTCGGAGTGATAATAAGCGAGCAATTCATGTCTATGAAAAATTTGGTTTTCGCAAGACCGGAACCTCACCGGCGTATTTTAAGATTGATGGAGAATATTTTGATTTTGACCTGATGGTACTGGATCTCAGATCGGATAGAAACATATGAAAATACAAAGGAGACACAAATCATGGAATTATTTGATGTCGTGGATGAACTCGGAACACCCACAGGAGAAATCATAGAACGCACCGAGGCGCATGAAAAAGGTATTCGCCACAGAACGGCGCATATCTGGGTCGCTAGAAAGCTGGACGGAAAAGTACAGCTTCTGTTACAGAAACGATCCGCGGAAAAAGACAGTTTTCCGGGAAGGTTCGATACATCTTCTGCCGGGCATATTCAGGCAGGAGATGAGCCAAAGGAATCCGCAATCAGGGAACTGCGGGAAGAACTGGGGATTGAGGCACAGGAATCGCAACTGCAATTCGCCGGATGCTTTCACATCAAATACGAAAAGGAATTTCATGGGAAAATGTTCCGGGATAATGAAGTATCCTTTGTCTATATGTATACGGAATCGGTGGATGTAAGTATCCTGACACTTCAGAAAGAAGAAGTGGAGTGCGTGGAATGGTTCGATATGGAGAAGCTTGACCGGGTACTGCAGCCGCCCAGAGATCACAAATTCTGTGTTCCGTCAGAGGGATTTCAAATCGCAAAAAAGTGGTGTGAAAGTAATCTGTGAATACTGCTTCTCTTATTTATATATAGTCCTCAGGGATGGCAGGACAGCTTAAACGGGGAAAGAAATGATGTATGAAATGAGATAAGAAGAGAAGCGTGAAGCAAAATGGAGAGAAGCAAAGTGCTGTTGACAGGGGTGGAAAATATGGAAATAGAATACAGAAAACTGACTGAAGATGACTTGGATATATTTATTGAAATGAGGATCCATCAGCTGATAGAAGAAGGTGCAAAGGAAGATATTGATTTAAAACCGGCATTGCGTGATTACTATCACAGACACATGGCAGACGGTACATTTGTATCCTGGATCGCTGTAGATCATGGTAAGATTATCGGTACAAGCGGAATGTCATTTGTGGAAAAACCGCCGTATTTTGGATGCCCCAGTGGAAAGATGGGACTTTTATCCAGTATGTTTACGAACCCTGATTACAGAAGAATGGGAATCGCAAGAGAACTTTTGCACAGAGTGGTGGAAGAAGCCGGAAATTATGGCTGCGGAACCGTACAGATCACTGCTTCGGATATGGGAGTAAAATTATATACAGCGTACGGTTTTGTTCATAATAACAACTTTATGCAATACAAACTGTGAGACAGTAAGTGGAGAAGATTTTGTACCCCAAATATGTCTGTTACAACTATAAAAAGGAACTGCTCCTTTATGTGAGAGCAGTTCCTTTATTATAAGTCTACATATCGTATTTTACTTCCCGTTCATGGGTTGTAGTGTTTGCTAATGGGCAAGGCTCATGATATCACGATTCGTGCTCTACGCTGCTTTGTAGCTATCGTGATCAAATCGCAGGTCGTCCATCACGCAGGCGTGTTGACTATCTTGCGCTCATTATTTTACAGTTACGGAAGTGATGTGAGGGTTCACACCTTCGTACCAGTACAGGAAACCTTCCATATCAACGGTGTCACCAATCTTCAGGTTCTTCACTGCATTGTAGACATCGGTGGTGTTGTCGCACAGGTAAGACTCAACGGTGAAGGTATAGGTCTGACCGTTCAGGGATACATTGAAGTACAGGTCGTTGCCGTCTTCGCCGGAACCATCCCAGTTGTACAGGAAAGCAACATCGTTGCCGTCAGCGTCCTGACCGGCAGCTTCTACGGTCATGCCGTTGAATGCTACGAACTGGTTCTGGTAGTTAATCAGATCATCGGTACCCAAGAGATCTGTTACATCGGTAACAGGTGCGATGTAGCTGCCGTCTTCGATTTCGAAGGTAGCGCCTTCAGCGATTTCCATTTCACCGGACCACTCGGTCTTATAACCGGTTACTTTAATCTTGGTACCGGGAACCAGCTTTGCGTAATCATCTTCGGAACATACTGCGTTGTAGATGAAGTAAGCACCATCCTGATCCTGGGTGTACAGGGTAGCTTTATCTTCCCACCAGGACTGCTTTGCCTGAACATAAGCTTCGATTACAACCTCAGAGTCAAGATCTGCGGCAACATACTCATCGTAAGTCATAACACCTTCAGATTTCTCATCGGCAACTGCCTCGGTAGCAGCTTCTGTGGTAGCAGCAGCCTCTGTAGTAGCGGCAGCTTCTGTGGTGGCAGCAGCGGTAGAATCAGCTGCAACGTCTGCGTTGCTGTTTCCGCATGCAGCGAGAGACAGAACGAGAGACAGAGCCATGGTTAATGCAAGTGTCTTCTTTTTCATAATAATCCTCCATTCCAGCGCTTATGACAGCGCTATGGGTCTGTGCATCCACACAGACATCTCCTCAATTTATCCGGTGCCTGAGACACCGAACAGTTCCATTATACCCAAAATACAGGAGAAATCAATCTTTTTATGACAGGATGCGGAATCCCAAGGCTAAAATCCTTTTGCAAGTGACTTACAAGAGGATTTTCAACCTTGGGATCTGATAAAATGTGAATAATTATTTACTTCTTACAAAGGAGTGTGTACGGCAAGTCTTCCTGTGAAAATCGAAAACATGCATACAATGTAGTATAGCCGTCGGCACTAAATAAATGGATGCCGGAAAGATACCTTGGATGGTAAAAGGACGATAAAAGCGCATAGCGTGGAACAATCCGGTATCATAGAGGGTCATGAATTTCTCTTTCTATTCTTAATATAGTCGTGAAATACATACACCAGAATCAACACCCAGGTAACAGCCAGGACACCTAACAGAATCACAGAAGCCTTAGGCAGTGGTCCCAGTTCCTTTTTCCCAAAGGAAGCATCACTTCCCTGACCGAGGCGGTACAGGCTCTCCACATCGCTGTAGAGTTTCTGTATATAGGAATCATCCACGGTCTCTTTTCGTCTGGTGGATTTCACCACATTTTCAATCAGCTGTCCGGCGGCATCACGTAAGGAGGCGGAGCCGTTGAAGACAGGAGTGACAAAAGTGCTGTCCACGTGGTCGAGCAACAGTTTGGAAGCTGCAATCTTGACGGCATAGTGAGTGGTGTTGTCTTCACCGCTGCGTGCCAGGTAAGCCTGATATTCGGCGGAATCCTGCGCCTTGGAAGTTACGGGCACATATCCTTCGGTCTCAGAATAAGCGATCTGCACATCATTGGTCAGCAGATACTGGGCAAAGAGCCAGGAGGCCAGTACTTCCTGAGCGTCCGATTTATTAAAGACGCAGACGGAAGGCCCCTGAGAGATCATTTCCGGATGCTCCGGGTCAAACTGTGGGATCATACGTACAGCGGTCTCGAAAGGCACGAGAGAGTCCTCACTGATATCCGACAGGGGAGCGTCCGTACCCATCCAGGTGGCACCGGCGGTGGAGTCAATCGCAAAAATACATTGTCCGGCATTCAGGAAGTTCGCAGGATAGCCGGAGATCTTAAAGGTGGAAAAGGCACCGCTTTTTACATGACCGGCGATACCGTACAGCAGATCTGTGGTGGTATCGTTGAACAGTTCAATTGTACCGTCATCTTTGGAGTATCCCGCACCTTTCTGCTTCAACATCTGGATCATCATATTGTCGGTGGACTTATAGATAAACGGAATCAGCACGTTCTGACCGTTGACGACATAGGTACCGTCTGCATTCTGTGCCGTAGCAGCCTCGGAAACCTCCCAGATGAAATCCCAGGTCAGGACATCCGGCAGAGTATACCCCAAAGCTTCCACATAAGTCTCGTTCACATAGCAGGCCTCTGTAGACCGCATGTAAGGCACGGCGTAATGACTGCCACCGATGGCACATTCCTCTAGAAACTGCGGAATGATTTCCTCTCTTGTGGGACCGTCATAAGCAAGCTCGCTGCCGCCCAGACCGTATTTTTCATCTGCAAACAGGTCATCTAACGGAACCACGGTATTTTGTCCAGTGAGGTAGGTCGCAATATGATCCGGATAAGTGATGCAGACATTAGGCGTCGTATTGGTGGAAATATTGGTAATAACGTCATTATAGATCTTGCCGTAATCTGTATACAGATTCAGATTCACCGTAATATTGGGATACAACGCTTCAAAATCCGCAATGGCTTTTTTATAAATATCTGTCTGGGTTTTGTTGGTATCGTTTTTCGCCCAGAAAGTAATCTCGTAATTTCTTGAAGTATCGAATTCCTCCGGAACGGTAAACTCCGGAAGTCCCTTGGAACCGTGGCAGCCGGTCAGGGACAGAGACAGACAGCCTGCGGCAAAAATAAGCGCCATTTTTTTGGAAAATCGACTCATCCTTTGGTACCTCCTCTGGCAACGCCTGCCATGACTTTTTTACGGAATACGAGGAACAATACGACCAGTGGAACGGAGATCACAACGACCGCCGCCATCATGGCGGGAATGTTCTCACGGCCGAAACCGTTCTCGCGGATCTCCTGGATGCCGTTGGATACCAGATAATAGTTTGGATCATCGGTGATCAGACGGGGCCATACATAAGAGTTCCAGCATTCGATGACCTTCAGGATCACGATGGTGATCAGGGTCGGTTTACAGATCGGTACCATGACCTTACGCAGGTAACGCAGATCGGAAGTGCCGTCTACTTTTGCCGCGTAATACAGCTCATCCGGGATCTGTGCGAAATTCTCTCGAAGCAGGTAGATGTAAAATACGCTGGTCACGGAAGGCAGGATCAGACCGGTGAAGGTGTTGCGCAGATCTAGATTCGTGATCGTGGTAAAATTCGTGATGACGACCAGCTCGTTGGGAATCATCATCAGGGATAAAAATAAGGTAAAGATCAAATCTTTTCCGGCGAAGTTCAGTCTTGCAAAAGCAAATGCCGCCAGTGTGATGACCACCAGCATGATGGCAGTGGTGACTACCGTGAAAAATAAAGTGTTCCACAGGTATCTTCCCAGAGAAACGGTGGTAAAAGCATCCACGTAGTTCTGCAGAGTGGGAGACAGCGTGAAAAACTTCGGAATGTATTCTGCGTTGTAGGAGCCGTAGCTTTTGACGGAAGTCAGCACCATCCAGTAAAAAGGAAACAGTACGATCAGCGCCCACAGACACAGGAAAAAGTAGATGACGGTATTCCGGATGTTGTTCCGGACGCGCGTCCTTTTTTCTATTTTTTCATAGTTCGATATGTTATTGGATACGTTACGATTCGATATCTGGGTATCAGACTTTTTGCTGTCACTTACACTTTTACCATTTGAATCGAATGCCTGATTCGTTAAATTCGTCATAAACAAGATGCCTCCTTCCTATACATAATGGACATGCTTTTTGCTGACCAGCAGGTTGATACAGGTGATGGTCAGGACGATGGCGAACAGCAGGATCGCTGCCGCGGAAGCGTAGGAAGGATATCCGCCGCTGTCACCGTAGAGCATATCGTAGACGTAGCCCACGATGGTATTCATCTCCGCGGCATTCAGGTTCGTACCGAAGAGTGCCACAGCATCACTGTAGGCCTTGAATGCGCCGATGAAACCGGTGATGATCAGGTAGAACACCATGGGGGAAATCATGGGCAGCGTGATTTTCGTAAACATCCGGAAACGGGAGGTGCCGTCCACACGGGCTGCATTGTAGTACATGGGATTTACACTGGCCAGAGCACTGGTCAGGATCAGAATTTTAAAAGGCATAACGATCCAGACTGTGTAAAAACACAGCACAAACATTTTCGCCCAGTAGGGTCCGTCGATGAAATCCACGGAACTGCCGCCGAAAAATTGAATCAGCAGGTTGATCAGACCGTCGGAGTAGGGAGTCTTCTTGAACAGGATCATGAAGACCAGACCCACGGCCAGCGTATTGGTTACGTAAGGCAGGAAAAATATGGTCTGGAACAGATCCCGCAGCGGTTTGATGGAACTTAAGGCAGCGGAGATCAGAAGCGCCAGTCCGGTGGAGACCGGAACGGTGATGATGACTAGGATAAATGTATTTTTCAATGCCTGTAAAAAATACGGATCGTGGAGTACATAAGAATAATTGTACATACCCACACCGTAAAATGTCTGGGAGGCGGAATTGTAACCCTCTTCAAAGGAGTACACGAATACGTCAATGAGAGGATAGATCATAAATGCTCCCAGAAACAGGAATGCCGGCAACAGATAGAGCCAGGCTTTCACATTTTGTTTTTCCATAAAAATCTCCATTCCGCAGACACTGCGATAAAGGTTGCTTTGCAGCGACTGCAATATAATAGAAGTGTAGAATTGAAAATCAGCCTAAAACCGAATACGTGCCTCCGTATCCTTTGCAAATAGAAAGACTTTCTGGGGCTTCAGGGCAAAATGCACTTTGCCAATCGGAAGATTTTTACCGTCGTCCGCATCAATAATGGAACGAATGGTGACATTTTCGGATTTTTCATGGGTGGAGACGATACTCACATCGCGTCCCATGACCTCTAAACGAACCAGATCACAGGAGAACGGACCGTCTTCTTTTAATACAAAGCCTTCCGGACGGATGCCGACATGCACCGGCTGATCGGTAACACCGGGAGTGGATAACACAGCCTCTGTACCGATATAGAGCTGTTCGTTTTTGACTTCACCCTCGAATACATTGATGGGAGGAGTACCTAAGAATTTGGCTACGAACAGGTTTACCGGATCGTCATATACCGTCTGCGGCCTGCCGATCTGCTGCACGATACCGTCTTTCATAACGACGATCATATCGGAAATGCTCATGGCTTCATCCTGATCATGGGTAACGAAAATCGTGGTGATCTGCGTCTCTTTCTGGATACGGCGGATCTCTTCTCGGGTCTGGAGACGGAGTCTGGCGTCCAGATTGGAGAGGGGCTCATCCAGGAGAAGGACGCTCGGAAGCTTGACCAGAGCTCTGGCAATGGCTACACGCTGCTGCTGACCGCCGGAGAGTTCGTTTGGTTTACGCTCTAAAAGGTGGTCGATCTGTACCAGCTTTGCAGCTTCCAGGACACGTTTACCCATCTCTTCTTTGGTGAGCTTGTCCGCACCCTTGAGGTTCTCTAAGGGGAACTGAATGTTTTTCTCCACGGTGAGGTGAGGGTAGAGGGCATAGTTCTGGAAGACCATACCGACACCGCGATTCTCGGGAGGGAGAGCGGTGACATCGTCCTCTCCGAAAAAGATTTTGCCTTCCGTGGGCTTCAACAGACCGCAGATCAGGTTCAGTGCGGTACTCTTGCCACAGCCGGAAGGACCTAAGAGACCGATCAGCTTGCCGTCGGGGATCTCGAAGTCGAAGTCATTTACGGCAATGACATCCTCGCGGTTCTTCCTGCCGCGGATGGGACCGCGGGCTGGGAATTTCTTGGTCAGATGCTGCAATATGATTTTCATGTGTATATGTCCTTTCTTAATTTAATAATCCTTGTTTTTCATTTGCTTCAGGATCAGTACGTTATTCAGAAGCAGTACGTTAGAAGGTTTCAAACAAATATTTTGAAATTTATTCTCCGAGCGGTTTGAACTCCGTGATAAGAAACTCAGACAGCGCGAAAGGAGTGGGCGACTTGCCTTAAATTTTCTAAATTCTAATAGGATCTTTAATCCCATTGGGATCTCTCACAGTCACAAATGATTTTTCAGATTCCATAGGAATCTCTCAGGTCGCTTGAAATATGATCCAAATCAGGATATACGAAGCTCTCGGAAATGCCGAACACACGCAGACTTTCTATAAAATATTGTTTCCGTTCGGCGGGAATAATAATTTTATAGAGCATATTTTCATCGCAGATGTCTTCCAGACGTTCCAGGGAGTTGTGCACGGTGAAGTTGGAGTACTGGGAGTACATGCGGAGATTGTTCTCCGTGGAGCTGCAGGCCAGAATTTTGTTTTTCAATTCCGGGTTATGGTGATTGTGCTTGAACGCAGGCAGCAGCATTTCCTGTGTGGTGTCTGCGTCGATGGGGTAGATGCAATTGCCGAAGCCTTCCTTTTCATTCAGCAGTCCCGGGGTCAGTACCCAGACGCAGGCATCGGTGTCTGGAGTCTCTCTGTAAGTCTCCGTGGCGAAAAATACGGCGATCAGGGGAGACTGGGTCCAGTCTAGCATTCTCGTGGGAAGACCGTAGTGCTGCATCAGGGAGACCCAGCCGGCGTAATTATGTTTGTCGGGAGGATTATCCAGGATCTGTCTCGCCCGGATATAGAAATCATTGGCAATATAGCGTTCGGAGTCCAGTCTTTTCTGGCTTCGTTGGATGGAAGGGATCAGAGTCAGATCTGCGTTCTCTTCCCCACGGAACCAGAGGCGGACGCCGTGCTTTTGACGTAACGTGCTGACGAACTGCAGGAGTTCATCGATGGTGCTTACTTTTTGTGTTAACATGATAGACCTCGTTCTTATTTTATCCTAGTTGGATGCCTGCGGATTGTTTTGTGCTACGCACTCTCACTTCTACGCTCCGCTTCGGTCCGTGCTAAACATGTGCCACTGGCACATAGCACCCTGCCCGCTATTCGCATATCGTGAAGCTTACGCTCCCCTTTTATGCTCATATCGGGGCGGGTCTCAAGGTCTTTCACCTACCTATGAGCAAGCTCATATGGGCTTAGACCTTTAGACCTTGGCATCATTTTATTATAGATGGTTTTTCGCAGTTGTACAAGTAGACATTCTGTGGTATGGTAAAAGAAAGAATACGGAAAACGTTTTTTACAGGAGACATGAAGAAAAGGGAAGGAGCAAGAATATGGCAAAGTGGCTTGACAATGCAATCTTTTATGAAATTTATCCCCAGTCTTTTCTGGATACCAACGGGGACGGTATCGGTGACTTCCAGGGTATCATAGAGAAACTGGATTATATTAAGGAACTGGGATGCAACGCAATCTGGATGAATCCCTGTTTCGCGTCTCCTTTCGGAGACGCGGGATATGATGTGTCGGATTATTATCAGGCAGCACCCAGATACGGAACGAATGCGGACTTAAAGCGTCTGTTCGCTGAAGTACATAAACGTGACATGCATATCCTGTTAGATCTGGTGCCGGGGCATACGTCCGTGGCACATCCGTGGTTCAAGGAGTCCTGCAAGGCAGACCGTAATGAATTTACCGACCGTTATATCTGGACGGACAGCACCTGGGGACAGCTGGAGAACATGGGAAGTCTGTGCGGTATCTCCGAGAGAGAGGGTTCTGTCATCGTGAACTTTTTTGCACACCAGCCGGCGTTGAACTACGGCTTTTATAAAAAGACACAGAGCTGGCAGCAGGATCCCGATGATCCGGGACCGAAGGCTACGTTAGCGGAGATGGAAAATGTCATGCGGTTCTGGATCGGCATGGGATGTGATGGTTTCCGTGTGGATATGGCGGGCTCCCTGGTGAAAAACGATGAGGATGGCAAGGGCACGATCGCATTGTGGAAAAAGGTGAGAAGCTTCCTCGATGAGGAATTCCCGGAGGCAGTACTGGTGTCCGAATGGGGAGAACCCGACAAATCTCTGCAGGGTGGCTTCCATATGGATTTCCTGCTACATTTCGGACCTTCCCATTATAATGATCTGTTCCGCTGCGAGGAGCCTTTCTTCTCCGGCAGGGGGAAGGGTGATGTGTCCGCTTTTGTACAGAAATATAAGGAAAATTATGAAAAGGCAGAACGCAAGGGGCTGATCTGTATCCCTTCCGGCAACCATGATATGGATCGTCTGGCGAGAAGTATTCACGGCGAGGAACTGAAGGTGGCATTTGCATTCCTGCTGTCCATGCCTGGTGCACCGTTCCTGTATTACGGGGATGAGATCGGCATGCGTTATGTGGAAAATCTGCATTCCGTGGAGGGCGGATATGGCCGTACCGGTTCCCGTTCCCCCATGCAGTGGGATCATACCACCAACGCCGGCTTCAGTGCGGCACCGAAGGAGAAGCTTTATATCCGTCAGGATGAGGCGGCAGACCGTCCTACCGTAGAAAAGCAGATGGCAGATCCGAATTCCCTGTACCATGAGATTCAGAAACTGATCAATATCCGTCAGGCACACAGTGCATTGCAGAGCCGTGGAGAGATCGAGTTCACCTATGCCGAGGAAAAACAATATCCTCTGGCGTATCTGCGCAGTGACGACAAGGAGAAGATCCTGGTCATCATCAATCCGGCGGACAGAGAGGTCAGCTTCGACGGAGACTATGCGGTAAAGGAAGCTTTGTATACCTTCGGTGGGGAAGCTGCATTTGCAGGCGGAAAGGTTACCGTGCCCGGGGGCAGTGCGGGATTTTATCTGTTGTAGTTTCCCGAACGTAATGGAAAAAAACGAGTGGGATAAGAAGCCTATCAGAAAGAAGAAAATTGCTATGACGCAAACGGGAGAGAACCCATGAAAAGGTTTCTGTCCCGTTTTTTGTGTATACGATTTGCCAAGTACAGATTTGTGCCTGTACAAGAATCTGTATTTGGCAAAATTACTAAAAAATCTAACACAAATTTGGCTGCGGTTATGCGCTTAACCTTTGATTCTTACGTACTTTTATAATACCATAGCAGTAGAGGTAAAAGGGGAAAACCAAAGGAGGAAATGACAATGGATGAAAATAAGATCCGGATCGCCGATGTGGCGGAAGAACTGGGATTAAGCACGGCAACAGTCTCCAATGTGCTTCATGGCAAGACTCACAAAATGTCGGAAGCGACTATAAAACGTGTGGAACAGAAGCTGGAGGAGACGGGCTACATTCCGAATATGGCAGGGATATTGCTGGCACGGAACAATTCACGGATCATTGGTGTAGTGGTCAATGACGGAGAAAAATATGAGGGAAGAGTGCTGGAGGATGGCTTTGTCATGGCTTCCCTGAACGCGCTTTCCAGAGAGATGAACCGCAAGGGCTATTTTCTCATGGTCAAGACTACGGCAGACATCCGGGAAATCCCAGCATTTGCTTCTATGTGGAATATGGACGGACTGATACTGATGGGGTTCTGCGGAGCGGATTATGAGACATTGCGGGCGCATTCCCGGATTTCGTTTGTGGTCTACGACGGCTATCTGGAGGACACACCGGGAATCGTGAATCTGGTGATCGACCATTATGATGGTGGGTATCAGGCGGGGCAGTATTATAAAAAGCTGGGACACACGAAGGCACTGTGTCTTGCGGATAATGAGATCTGCATGGACAAAGAACGCATGGACGGTTTTACGACGGCATTTGCACCCGGAGAAGTAACCGGGTGGCGGATCCCCATGCTTGCGAAGGAGCGGCGAGCTTTTTATGAAGAACGGGAAGAAACATTAAGACGATCCGGGATCACGGCGGTATTTGCGGTGTCGGATTATTATGCACTGGATTTTATGCGGTTTGTGCAGGAAAAGGGGTGGAAGGTGCCGGAGGATATCCAGGTCATCGGGTTTGATGATAATGCTGCCAGCAGAGAGTCTGTTCCGGCACTGACCACCATCCATCAGGAAGCAGCACTGCGGGCACAGAAGGCCATTGCCTGTATCGAATCCATGCGGGATCATGTGGGCTGTGAGAGCCGGATCGTCCTGCCGGTAGAACTGATCGCCAGAGAAAGTACGAGGGAAGTGTCATGTCACAGTTTATGAAATCCATGTGTAAAATAGCGATTCCCGTCACACTACAGAGCATGCTGCAGGCATCCTTTTCCATTGTGGATCAGCTGATGATCGGACAGCTGGGTGAGACAAACATCGCCGCCGTGGGAATTAGTGGAAATTATTCTATGCTTGTTTCTGTGCTGCTCAGTGCAGTGGGTGCTGTGGCTGGAATATTGATCGCCCAGTTTCTGGGGGCGGAGGACAGGCGAGAAGCCTGGAGCAGTTTTACGGTCAGCATGATATTGTGTGGTATGATCGCAGTTGTATTTTGTACGGCAGCATTTTTGGCACCGGCAGGGATCCTTGGGCTGTACACGAAGGACAAAACCATCCTTGAATCTGGATGCGGCTATCTTCGCCTGATAGCAGTCACTTTTCTGCCCATGGGGATCAGCACAATCCTGTCGGTATGGCTGCGATGCAGAGAACATGCCATGGCAACGTTGGTGGCAGGCTTATGTGCCGTGGCTGCCAACACGGTGGGCAATTATTTTCTGATCTTCGGAAAAATGGGAGTGCCCACACTGGGAATCACAGGAGCCGGAATTGCCACTCTGGGCTCACAGTTGATGAATCTGCTGATTCTTGTGGTCTGCTTCGTAAGGGGGCTGCGCAAAGATGCAGACCGGATGCGACTGTCCCTGCATTTTGAAAAATTAAATGGAAAAGGATATCTGCTGATGATCGGTCCCATTCTGATCAGTGAGTTTCTGTGGAGTCTGGGGCAGAATGTGGAGTCAGCGGTCTGCGGACATCTGGGGACACAGAATCTCGCTGCCTATACCCTGACATGCCCGGTGCAGGGACTGATGGTGGGAGCCCTCAGCGGATTGTCTGCGGCAGCGGGAGTCCTGATCGGCAAACGACTGGGGAAAAAAGAATACGATGCCGCCTATGAGGAGGCCGGGAAGATTCTGAAAGCAGGTCTTCTGGGAGCAGTGGCGGTATCCGGTATTTTAGTGCTTTTGTCCGGAAGGTATGTCAGTCTCTACCGGGTGGAAGAAAACGTACAGGAACTGGGACAGTCATTGTTACTCGTCTTCGCTCTCTACGCACCAGTGAAAATCGAGAATATGATACTGGGCGGCGGAATCCTAAAAAGCGGCGGAGACACGAAGACAGTGATGCTCATTGACATTGTGGGAACCTGGGGGATGGGAATCCCACTGTGTTTTGCAGGGGCTTATCTGCTGAAATGGGGTATCGTCGGGGTGTACGCGCTGCTCACCTCGGAAGAAATCTTAAGACTTGTGTTTTCGCTTATTATTTTCCGGAAAAAGAAGTGGATGATCAGCCTGGCGTAGCGGAAGATTTTCCGGAAAATGCTTGCGGTATATCCTGCCATGTATGCTATAATAGATGCAGGCAATGAAAATATGCCGGAGTATAGATGGAAAGAGAACCGTATGAACCAGGTAAATTATCAAAAAGAATTAGAGAAAGTTTTAAATACCCTGCAGGAGAAGGGCGAGTCGTCACCGGACTGGCGGCCGCCCCGCCTGTTTCTGCATAGCTGCTGTGCTCCCTGCAGCAGTTATTGTCTGGAATATCTGTGCCGTTATTTTTGGATCACGGTATTTTATTACAATCCCAACATTTCTTTTTCCGAGGAATACAGAAAGCGCGTGGCGGAGCAGAAGCGTCTGATCGCAGCTTATAATGCAGAGAAAAAAGGCTGGCAGATCGACATCGTGGAAGGAGATTACGAGCCGGAAAAGTTTTATGAAATGGCAAAAGGCTATGAGAACTGTCCGGAAGGCGGAGAACGGTGTTTTCGGTGTTTTGATCTCCGGTTACGAAAGACGGCTGAGCTGGCACTTGCCGGAGGCTGTGATTATTTTGCCACGACACTGACCATCAGCCCCCTGAAAAATGCGGCGAAGATCAACGAGATCGGACAGGCTCTGTCACAGGAATACGGCGTTGCCTGGCTGCCTTCGGATTTCAAGAAAAAGAACGGCTATAAGAGATCTATCGAATTGTCCGCGGAGTATGAGCTGTACAGACAGAACTATTGCGGCTGCGCGTTTTCCAGGGCGGAGCGGGAAGTACAGATTGCGGAGCAAAGAGAGCATTCAGAATAGGTGGGCAGGAACTAAGGAACCAGACAGACCGATAATTATTGGTTGCGATTCCAATAAAAGTAAGCTATAGTAAATGTTAGTAATTATTCAGAAAGTCATTCACAAAATATAGAATGGATATCCGGATAATCGTATCATAGTATAAGTAACAGCGCAGTGAATAGGAGTATTACCATGAAGAAATTTTTAGAGATGCTGACGGAGGAAATGCAGCAGGCATTTATCGCAGCAGGTTATGATGGGACACTGGGAAAGGTAATGTTGTCTAACCGTCCCGACTTATGTGAATATCAGTGTAACGGAGCGATGGCAGGTGCAAAACTGTACAAGAAGGCTCCCATTATGATTGCAAATGATGTGGCAGAGAAGCTTGCGGACAGCAAGGTGTTTTCCGAGGCTGTGGCCGTGGCTCCCGGCTTCTTAAATTTGAAAGTCAGCGAAAGCTTTTTGCTGACCTACTTACAGGGCATGGAAGCAAGTGAAAAATTCGGTCTGGAGAAGCCCGAACATCCCAAGAAGATCATTATCGACTACGGCGGCCCCAACGTGGCAAAACCTCTGCATGTGGGACATTTACGTTCCGCAGTGATCGGTGAGAGCGTAAAACGCATCAGCCGCTATGTGGGACATGAGGTTATCGGTGATGTGCATCTGGGTGACTGGGGATTACAGATGGGTCTGGTCATCACCGGTTTACAGGAGAGACAGCCGGAACTGGTATATTTTGATGAGAACTACGCCGGGGAATATCCCGAGGAAGCTCCGTTTACCATCAGTGAACTGGAGGAAATCTATCCCGCAGCCAGCGCCAAGTCCAAGGAAGATCCCGAGTACAAGGCAAAGGCCATGGAAGCAACCTTCAAATTACAGAGCGGTGTCAGAGGATATCGTGCTCTGTGGAAGCACATTATCAATGTGTCTGTGAACGACCTGAAGAAGAATTATTCCAAATTAAACGTAGAATTCGATCTGTGGAAGGGAGAGAGCGATGTCCATGACATCATCCCGGAGATGGTCGCTTATATGAAGGACAATGGCTATGCACACTTAAGTGAGGGTGCGTTGGTAGTGGATGTCAAGGAAGATACCGACACCAAGGAGATCCCTCCCTGCATGATCTTAAAGTCCGACGGGGCCTCTCTGTACAATACCACAGACCTGGCTACTATTATGGAGCGTATGAAGCTGTATCATCCCGACGAGCTGATCTACGTGGTGGACAAGCGTCAGGAATTGTACTTCGAGCAGGTATTCCGCTGTGCCCGCAAGACGAAATTGGTAGAACCCGAGACCGAGCTGAAGTTCTTGGGCTTCGGTACCATGAACGGCAAGGATGGCAAACCCTTCAAGACCAGACAGGGCGGTGTTATGCGTCTCGAGAACCTGATCAAGGATACCCAGGATGAGATGTACAAAAAGATCAAGGAAGGCCGCGATATGGAAGATGCCGAGGCGAGAAAGGTAGCGGACGTGGTAGCTATCTCCGCGTTAAAATACGGTGATCTGTCCAATCAGGCATCCAAGGATTATGTTTTTGATATCGACCGTTTCACCTCCTTCGAGGGAGATACCGGCCCCTACATCCTGTATACCATTGTGCGAATCAAGTCTATTTTGAATAAATACAAGGAGCAGGGCGGAGACCTGACCGCTGTAAAATTACAGCAGCCCGGTAATGCGTCCGAGAAAGAGCTTGCCATGGAACTGGCACAGTTCAATACCATGATCGCTACCGCTGGAGAAGAACTGGCACCCCATAAGGTATGTGCCTATATTTACGATCTTGCCAATGCGTTCAACCACTTCTACCATGAGACCAAGATCTTAGGTGAAGAGAATGAGGAGCGTAAGCAGGGACTGGTAGCACTTTTAGTGCTGACCAGAGATATCCTGGAGACCTGTATTGATATGCTGGGATTCGAAGCTCCGGAGAAAATGTAATAAAAATAATATCTATTTAGTAAACCCGCTGAAAAACGGGGACACAAAGCCAGATGGGTCTAAGGTCTGAACATAGAGAAAAATCAGACTATGACAGCCGGTTGCAGCAGATTCCTGAGTGTAGGGGAGTATGTTTATCGTGAGCCGTCTGTCAGTGCACATTTTTGGCAGACGGCTTTTATTGTGCCGTAGAAGGGGAAAACGATGTCTTTAAACTATGAGCAGAACGAAAATGACATCCTGAATAAATTATTGCCGGAATATAGACAGCATTCTGTACAAAGAAAAAGCAATCCAGAAGCAGTTACAGGACACATTGGAGAAAGTGAAGCTGAGTAACGAGATCATTTCCTCCATCGCCAGAACTTACCAGTATATTTCACGGATCGATATTCAGGCAGATTATTTCGAAGAGATCAATAACCGGGATACCGAGCATCTGAAGTTCACGAAATCGGGAAAGCTGTCGGAAAGCAATGAAAAGGTATGCAGACAATACGTGGCGGAGGAGTATCAGGAGGCATTTTTCAAATTTGTGGATCTGAAGACCCTGCCGGAACGCATGAAGAATGAAGAGACGTTAGTCCTAGAATACCGGATGAAGGATGGCGACTGGCACAGACTCCGTTTTGTGGAAAAAAAGAGAGACGAAAACGGTGTACTGACCCATGTGCTCTGCCTGATCCGCAGCATCAGCGATACCAAGAAGTGGGAACATGAACTGATGTATCAGGTGGAGGAAGCCAGGAAGGCAGCAGCTTTGAAGGCCCGTTTCCTGTCAAATATGAGTCATGATATCCGGACACCCATGAATGGCATTATCGGCACGCTGAATCTGGCAAACCGTTATCCGGATGATCTGGAGGTACAGAGAAAGTGCCGGGAACAGATCATGACTTCATCGAAGTATCTGGTCTCTATCGTGAATGATATTCTGGATATGAACAAACTGGAGTCGGGAGGTGTAGTGGAACAGGAGATTCCGTTTAATCTGGCAGAACTGCTGAACCGGGTTAACCTCGGCAAGCAGAAGCAGGCGGCAGAAAAGAATGTGGAATATATTGTTGACTGGGAACAGAGTGATATCCGCCATATGGATCTGGCAGGGAATCCGATCTATGTGGAGAGACTGCTGACCAATATTTCTGATAATGCGGTTAAATTTACCGGACCGGGCGGCAGTGTGCGTGTCTGGTGTGCAGAAAAATATGCGGACGAGGAGCGGGTAGTCTATGAATTCGGCTGTGCCGATACTGGTATCGGCATGAGTGAAACCTTTCTGGAACATGCTTTTGAACCGTTCACGCAGGAGAATGAGACCAGCAGATCCAGGTACGAAGGCACAGGACTGGGACTTGCCATTGCAAAGAAAATCGTGGACAGGCTGGATGGAGACATTGCCATAGAGAGTAAAAAAGGCGTCGGAACTACTGTGACCATGACACTTCCGTTCAAAATCGGGGAACCGGTGGAGAAGGAGAAGAACGTAAACTATGAGGAAATCCCGGTGGAAGGTCTGCGGGCGCTGTTAGCAGAGGACAATGAACTCAACATGGAGATCGCAAAATTCATGCTGGAGGATTACGGGATCCACGTAGAGTGCGCTGCAGACGGAGAAGAGGCGGTACAAAAGTTCAAAAATCTGAGCTGGGATATTACGATGTGATCTTCATGGACATTATGATGCCGAAGCTAAATGGCTGGGATGCCACCCGCAGGATCCGGTCCATGAAACGGTCGGATGCCGGAAATGTCCCCATCATTGCCATGAGCGCCAATGCCTTTGCGGAAGACATTATCAACAGCCGATGGATGAAAAGAAGCTGTTGGAAACAGTGAAGGAATGCATTATGTTCCGGGACCATTCCTGAAGAAACAGCATAGAAACAGCCTAGAAAAGGGCAGAGGATATCCTCTGTCCTTTTCCTATATTAGGATGACTTATCGTGCAACATTACGTACTGAAAATGGTGGGACAACCGGATATAATAGCTACAAAGACAGGAGTTTTTTCTGTGAAGCATGTGGCCTACATTATGGAAAGGAGAAAAATTATGATTTCATTTATATTGTGTCTGTTGCTGTTAACCATTTTATTCGGAATCGCATATAAGATTACCGGGGCAATTTTAAAGGCCTGTGTGTGGCTGCTGATCCTGTTGCCCATCGGCCTCATCCTGTCGGGCGTGGGAGTGATCTTCTGCTGTACAATCATTTTAATACCGGTAGGGATCGGAATTATCAAGGCCGGGATCCGGATGATATTGCCGGGGTAAAGAAATAAAATGATAACAGACTGCCTGATGTGTGGTAAAATAAAGTTATCGCATATCAGGCAGTTTCATTATTATTGATATATAGTATTGATAAATCAGGAAAGGTGATGGCATATGGAGATCAAAAGTATACTGATCAAAGATACAACGAGAGAAGAGCGGATCCGCATTATACAGGAGGGTTTGAACCAGTGCGGTGGAGCCTGTGACTTCTGCAACGGTTGTGATAATCTGGGCGGTGGTTCCGTGGATACATTTTATGAACCGTACATTAACGGGGAGAAGGAACTGCGGCAGCTGAATGAGGAATACAGAAGCAACATGGGACTGGTGAGATAGGAGACGGGCTATGTTTTTCATACCGTGTATTAAGTGGAATAAGCACTATTATGTGCGGACAAGCTGCTGTAATACGCTGTATGAACTGGATCCGGAGATGGGAAAGGCCATTGCCCGGGGAGAGCAGGTACTGATTCGCCCGGAGCATTTGCAGAGAATTTCAAAAGTGACCTATGGGTATAACTATAAACATTGCAATTACTGTGGGTATGAGACAGCAGAAAATTTTGAGTATTGCCCAAAGTGCGGTAAGAAATTTTAAAAGCGAGAGGGGACGTGAATCTGTCTCGATTTCAAAAGGGAGTGTTACTCACAAGGACCATTGTCTTTCCAGGCACCTTTCCATTTTGGTTTTTCTGTGGAACGTTTTGGTAGATTCATAGTGTTCATCAGGCGGTCCACTCTGCCGAGACTGATGTTTATGCCATAATCACGTTCTAATACACGACGGATCTTGTAAGCACCAAGAGAGTTATCGTAATCAGTATAGATTTGTAAAAGGTGCTTACGAATCAACGGATTTTCTTTTGTACGAGGTGCTAAATCTGAATAAAAGTGCTTGTAATAAGTACTGCGATTTATGCGAAGAACTCGACAAAGAGTTTTGATATCGTATTGATGACGCAGCTTATGCACGGCATCTAATCGTTGCTTGAGTGTGGCGTGAATATGGCAATCGCTTTTTTTAGTATTTGGTTTTCTTCTTCCAGCTGAGCCATACGTTTTTGAAGCTCTTTCACCTGCTTTGCAGTAAGAACTTCACCGTCATCAGTTTCAACAGTTGAATACTGTTTGACCCATCTGGAAAGAGCAGTTTGAGATACGCCGTACTCTTTGATAAGAGAGGCCTGAGTTTTACCATTGTGGTAAAGCTCAACGAGGGTTCGTTTGAAATCCTCATCGTAATGTTGTTTTGTGGACATAAAAGATACCTCCTTTTGGTGTCTATGTTAATAGTAAGTCTATTTAACCAATGTGTCCACTTTTATAAGTATAATGCAGGTAGTGCACATGATAAGAATTGCTGTTTGTGATGATGAAAATGTAATTGTGAATCAGATAGAGCATATAATTTCTGAAGTATGCAAGCGGGAAAGCATTCCCGTGAATATTGATGTTTTTTACAGTGGTAGGGAACTCAAAAGGCAGGTTACATCAGGAACAAAGTATGACATCATCTTTTTGGATATTCAGATGAAGGGTGGCGATGGCATCACTGCGGCTGAAAATATACGGAAGGTGGATGATAATGTACTTCTGATTTATGTATCAGGCTATGATAAATATATGATGGAATTGTTCCGGTTGGATGTATTTGGATTTATAAAGAAACCAATCGATGAGGAGATATTGACAAAGACATTTCTGAAAACTTATCAGAGAGTCTGCAGTAAAATGGTCTATTTTACCTTTTCTTATAAGCATGAAGAATATAAAATTCTATGTAAAGAGATTTTATACTTTGAAAGCAATGCCAGGAAAGTTACAATATATACGCAAAACGGGGAGCATTACACATTTAACGGGAAACTGTCAGAGATAGAACAAAAAATGTCAGATGGAAAAATACCTTTTTTGAGAGTACATCAGTCTTATCTGGTAAATTATTATTTGATTAGATCAAGGACAAAAATAGAAATAACGTTGGTAAATGGGAAGAAACTGCCTATAAGCGAAGAACGGCAGAAATACTTTAACCAACAATACAGCCATCTTCTGGGAGGGGAAATCAATGTATAATCAAATAGAAGATATTCTATTAAATATTTCTATTGTTATCGCAACCGTATGGATTGTAAAAAGATTTTGGGGAAGCTTTTTTGAAGAAAAGCAGAATAGTATACTTTCTGTTTCTCTGTGGATTGTTTATTGCATATTCCAATTTTTCTTTGGTTATCATAATGGGCGCCTGCAAATTTTTGCAACCATTCTGAACATTTTACTGATTCTGTCCATAGCGATGGTTGCCTACCAAAGCCGTGGAAAGGAAAAATACTTTTTATTGGCTACATTCTATGCAGGCTGGTCGTTGATTGAGGTCTTTGTCTTTTCCCTAATCAATAGCTTTGACATAGGGGAAAGCCAGCAAAGGGATATTATTGGGTTGGTATTATCGAACATCCTGATGATCCTTTCTGTATATGCACTGTCGATGGTGGCAGAAAAAAGAAAGGAGAGTCCGGTACCGGGAAAATATTATTTTTTTCTCCTGTTGGTGCCAGTGGGAAGCATAGTCATTGCGATCAATGAATTTTGCTCAGAAGGAAAGTCCTTTTTTGCTGTTATCACTATCAGCATTCTTATCTTATTTAATGTCATTATTTTTGAATTGTATGTAAAAATAAATAAAGTTTTTGCTTATGAAAAAGAACATACAGTTTATGCCCAGCAATTTGATATGATCGAAAAAATTACGGTATCGCAAAAAAAGATGTTGGAGGAATTTTATGAGGACAGGCACAATCTGCTGAATAAACTTATTGTTTTAAAAAACAGCGTTGAAAACAGTGATAAAGAGTCTGTAATCAGAAACCTGAATCAGATTATCAAAAACAGCAATATTTCCGAAAACATTTCCAATACCGGCAACAGTACCATTGATTGTCTGATTAATTTCAAATATGCCGTTGCTAAGGAATACGGGATTACATTTCAGTTAAAAATATTTATTCCAGAGGAGCTTTCCATGGAACCATGTGATATTGGCATAGCACTGGGAAATGCACTGGATAATGCAATAGAAGCTGTCCGGGACTGCAGGCAGCACCAAAAGGTGATAGAAATATCCATGGGAGTGAAAAAGCAGGCGCTGGTCATGCTGATAAAGAATCCATATGAGCATGTCTTAAAAAACGACAGAAGCGGAAAATATCAATCCACAAAAACAGAAAGCGGCAGACATGGATATGGATTAAATTCCATAGCAAGAATTGCAGAAAAGTACCAGGGCGAAATTCTAGTGGAAGCACAGGATTCTGTATTTTGCCTGACCGTTGTTATGAATTTGCCGGAAAATTGACAGCTATTGCCGTATTTTTGACATATTAGGGATTATTTTGAGGGGAATATGATACCTGACTTTGGGAGTTGAATCTTAAAATATGGTGCTAAGCCACGGATTAAAACCTGTGGCTTAGCATTTTTTCTGATGTCTCCGTCGTTTAAAAAGTAGGAACTTAACGGCAGGCCGATAAGTGCTGAAAATTCTTTTATAAATTTAGAACCCCGTGCAAGGTTGATATACTTTCGGTCTGATATTTTACAACTCGGAACTCATGGATAAAATTAAAGATATCCTAAAGACGGATGACCGTTGTCATGAATCTACTGGAAAATTGACAGCTATTGCCGTATTTTTGACATATTAGTGATTATCTTGCGGGGAATATGATATGATTACAAAAATAGTTCATTAAGGGGGTATACATAATGAAGAAAAATGAAAAGAAAACTGTATTAGCAAAAGCATTAACATCCGTTGCTGATGGAATGTTATCAAAAGCTGCAAACAGCAGATGTGCACTCATATACCATCAGCCTAAACAGCCGGAAGAAGTGAGGAAATTCAGGAAAAACAAATAAATGAGAAAAGTAGCAAAGTTGTTGACAGATTATGTTATCAAAAAGAGCATGGTTGATGAAGCAGATCGGGAAGTCTATGAATATGGATTTGTCATAACCTTGGAAGTTGGGTTATTTTTGGTTGCAAGCTTGTTCATCGCACTGAAACTCGATATGGTCTTAGAAGGGATATTTTTCTTTGTGATTTTCTCACCATTGCGTTCCTATGCAGGTGGTTTGCATTTGGAAAAATTCTGGATATGCTTTGTTTTGTCATGCTTAACATATATTACTACTCTGCTTGTAGTTAAGAATCTCTGTTTACATGAATTTGTTTCACTTATTGTATTATTCGCCCTGGAAGTATTTGTGTATGTGTTATATCCAGTTGAGAACAGAAACAGGGAGATAAACGAAGAAGAGAACAAGTGTTTTAAAATAAAGCTGATGAAATATTTATGCTTGGATTTTTTTATCGGAATAGTTTGCACTATATTTGAAAAGGATAGCTACTTCTTGGAGCTAAATATAATATTTTTAATAGTTGTAATCACAATGCTGATAGGGAAATGCAGAAATCATTTGAAAAATGTATGTAAAAGCTATGTTCCAGGAAAAGGTCTCTGGTAGCTGGGTCAATGTGGAATCATGGGAAGATTCGAGCAATACCATAACAGCATCTGGCTTGGAAATATATCTGGTTTCCAGAGGTACATATCGAGTTACAATGACGTGTAGTGTTAATGGAGAAATTAAAACGGCAACATCGGCAGAAAAGAATTATCAGTTTGTAGAAAAATGTAATGTGTATTGCAGGTGGGGAAATCTGCTTTGCAACTATGGATGGGAGTGGTGCCCATGAAGAGTCTATAATGGCGAGAAATTTGAGAAGTGAAACGGAGGAGATTTTGAATGAAAATATTGACAAAAGTTATGGATTTACTTGCATTATCGGTTATCTTGTCTTTTATGATTTTGATGTTTTCAGGATGCCAGATGGCTTCCGGTACTCTTTCCGAAAAGGAAATTACTGTGTTTAACACAGAATTTTTCAATGGTGACATAACGAACATGAACAATATGCTGTTATCCAGCGAGTATAGTCAACCAGATGAAATTAACTTGTTTGAGTTATTTTATAATGGCGTTGGAGGAGCGTTTGGCGAAGTATCGGAGGATGAACTGTCAATGCTGACAGAGTTATGTAGTGATGCCCCGTATTTGGATATCATAAAAATCACAGCAAATGAAATGGATGCTTTTTTGCAGGAAAAAATGGGAATAAGTCTGGCGGAGACAAAAAAGACAGGCTTGGACAGTTTCTATTATTTGGAGCAATATGACAGTTACTATCTGATTATGGGAGACTCGAATTTTGATTGGTGTATGGTTACTTCCGGAACTTGGGAGTCAAATAACAAACTCATACTGAAATACGAAAAAGAGTATGAGGGGGGGCAATGGGTGGTCATTTTACAAAAGACGGATGATGGTTATTTGTTTATTTCTAACCAGAAGGCAGATTAAACAAGTTCAGACGAGAAAGAGAGGTATTTTATGAAGAGAAAAGAGGAAGCAATGAAAAAGTATATTGCGAGTTTTTTAGCTATTACGCAGCCTGCTTTGAAAGCTGTAAGTTGCACAGATATTGCAACTGGTGCAGGAGGACATCGTTACGGGCTATGTCAAATGGGTGCCGCATTGCGTGCAAAAAATGGTGATTCCGCATCGAATATTTTGTTGTATTATTACACTGATTGCAGGATCATATCCTGCACATTAAAATAGAAAATGTGCCAGAAAGAGATTAAGACGAGTATGGGTAAGATGAAAAATAAGGTTTTGCCGGTCTCTGTTCTTGTGTTGTTTATGCTGATGTGCATCAATGCGTGTGGAATATCGAAATCCAGAGATAGTGCTGATATGGTCTCAGAGCTTAATAACAGGATTATAGAAAAGGTAGCAGAGAATTACGAAGAAGGTAACATCAGTGCATTAGATATTGTTATAGTTCGGATTGATTTTGGTTCTTTCTCGCAAGATAATGCCAGTGAAATATTCGTGTTATGCAAGATTTTGAATACCCCTCATGTTGCAGGATTGGATAAAACGGTGGGTATCCTTTTAGATGCTGATTCATTAGAAATGGTAGCATATAAGGAGTTTGCGGCTGATAAAGTAGTTATAAACTGTATTCAAGCGAGTGACGGACAAAGCAGAATATTGGTATCAAAAACCACAACATATCAAGGAATATCAACACAGGAAATTCAGCTTTTAGCTGTCGAAGGCAGTCAATGGGTAGAAATTCCGATAGATGCGCTAAAGATCATTGGAGATGAATCTTTTTATTATATGGATATAGTAGATGATTTGATTATTGTGGCATCTGAGGATAAATTGATAAGTTCTGAAGAAATCGTAGCAGTATTAAAGTGGAACCCTGAGACAGAGCAGTTTGTTTTGGAACAGTAACGGGTTTGGCGGTGTGCAAGTCCAAATTATTAAATAACAATGTGCATAAAGAAAAGCGGAAATCTGGCTATATTAGATGAAATCACCATGACCACTAATTCCTTTGTCTATCAGAATGCTGAAAGCGGTGATGCTAAAGTTTAATTTTTATTTAAAACCGTATTTTCCAAAGAGGGAAGAAGTTCGGCAACCGTAACTTTTTCCACGGAGTCAGCTTTCGTACCTTTTGTTTTAGGCTTCTTAACCCTGGTTTTAAGAGGAGAAAACCGGCGCATTTTAAACTCTGGTTTAACCATTATCACCGTCAGAAATCCAGAAGTAAACAAAAGTAAACATATTATTTGATACTTTGAGAAATCAAAAAAATCGGAAACGCTGTATTTATCAGCATTTCCGACCCTTTTAACCTAATAGCGAGAGGGGGATTCGAACCCTCGACACTGCGGGTATGAACCGCATGCTCTAGCCAACTGAGCTATCTCGCCATATAACCAACCGAAGTTGGAATGGAACCTATAGGGCTCGAACCTATGACCCTCTGCTTGTAAGGCAGATGCTCTCCCAGC
>ERZ1034946.354-NODE-354-length-26731-cov-23.944857_pt1 | contig 26731 bp, 18 predicted proteins | sample MGYA00520591_ERZ1034946 | MGnify/ENA primary metagenome ERZ1034946 (study PRJEB33766, sample SAMN09781753) | gut metagenome | biome: gut microbiome | host: Homo sapiens | place: Madagascar | study: EMG produced TPA metagenomics assembly of the PRJNA485056 data...
GAACATGCTATATATAATAAGGTGTATAGTCAGACTCTAAGCAGAAAGTATTCAACATGCTCCGCCAAAGAGTATTCAATATATCCAAGCAGAGAAATTTATAAACACATCATAAACTATAAAACAAAACAAAATGGGATTATTAACAGGTAAGACAGCCCTTGTAACAGGAGCTGCCCGCGGCATCGGAAAGGCTGTCGCAATGAAATTCGCCTCAGAGGGCGCAAACATCGCATTTACAGATCTCGTTCTTAACGATGACATGGCTGCCGGTTTGGAGGCAACACGCAAGGAAATCGAGGCTCTTGGTGTAACTTGTCGTGCTTATGCAGGCAATGCTGCCGATTTCGAGGAGACAGAGAAGACAGTTAAGCAGGTACAGGCAGACTTTGGTTCTATCGATATCTTGGTAAACAATGCTGGTATTACCAAGGATGGTTTGATGCTTCGTATGTCAGAGGCTCAGTGGGATGCAGTTCTGAATGTAAATTTGAAGTCTGCGTTCAACTTTATCCATGCTTGTTCTCCTATCATGCTCCGTCAGCGCAGTGGCTCTATCATCAACATGGCTTCTGTAGTAGGTGTTCATGGTAATGCTGGTCAGTGTAACTATGCTGCTTCTAAGGCAGGTATGATTGCTTTGGCTAAGTCTATTGCCCAGGAGTTGGGTCCTAAGGGTGTACGTGCTAATGCTGTAGCTCCAGGTTTCATCGAGACAGCTATGACAGCTCAGTTGCCAGAGGATATCCGCAAGGACTGGATGAAGAAGATTCCTTTGCGTCGTGGTGGTCAGACTGAGGATATTGCAAATGTTTGTCTCTTCCTCGCCTCTGATATGTCCAGCTACGTTAGTGGTCAGGTTATCCAGATTGATGGTGGTATGAATATGTAATCTATCTGTATCAGAACGTGCAAGTAGTTTACGAAGATAATCATATAATTATTGTCTCAAAGAGAAGTGGTGAAATCGTGCAGGGCGATAAGACCGGCGACGAGCCTCTCTCTGAGACGGTAAAACAATATATCAAGGCGAAGTATCAGAAACCGGGAAATGTGTTCCTGGGTGTGGTACATCGCCTTGATCGTCCTGTATTAGGACTTGTTGTTTTTGCCAAGACTTCCAAGGCGCTCAGTAGATTGAACAATATGTTCAGAGACGGCGAGGTGCACAAGACCTATTGGGCCATAGTGAAGAATAAGCCCCGTTTGGAAGAGGCTGAGCTGGTGAATTGGATTGTGAGAAACGAGAAGCAGAACAAGAGCTACGCCTATGATCATGAGGTGAAAAACTCGAAGAAGGCGATTCTGCGTTACAAGATGATAGGTTCTTCCGACCATTACTCATTGCTTGAGGTGAATCTGTTGACAGGACGTCATCACCAGATTAGATGCCAGTTGGCAAAGATGGGATGTCCTATCAAGGGAGATTTAAAGTATGGTGCTCCTCGCAGCAATCCCGACGGCAGCATTTCATTGTTGTCGCATAGGGTTGAGTTCGTTCATCCTGTATCTAAGGAGACTATCGTCGTAGAGGCTCCTTTGCCCGATGACAATCTATGGAAGGCGATAGCACCATAACCGATAGAATCCATATCACTGATACCATTGGCGATGGTTAGTAAGAAATTGACTTCAGTTTTACAATATAAAACTTAGAATCCATGTCTACAAAGAAAAAATGCGGAATTTGGGCAGCAGTTATCGTATTTACCCCGATATTGCTGATAGCTTTGCTGACTTTGTTGCTTTATCTGCCACCTGTGCAGAACTGGGCAGTGAAGCGCGTAGCTGCCTATGCTTCCGAGTCTACAGGCATGGATATTACAGTAAAGCACGTGGAACTGGTCTTTCCACTGCGATTGGGTGTTGAGGGTGTGAAGGCGCTTCAGCCCATCGATTCGTTGAAAAACAGTAATGATGTAACTCTCAGAAATAAAAAAGATACAGTTGCTGATATAGAAAAAATGGTAGTTGACATTCAGTTGATGCCTTTATTCAAGCAGCAGGTAATGGTGGACGAGTTGGACTTCAGACGTATGAAGGTCAACACCACCAACTGGATACACGAGGCGCGTATCAAGGGTGATGTCGGGCAGATGGCATTGCGTGCCCATGGCATCGACCTGAGCAAGGAACTTGTCCATGTAGATGACGCCTTGTTGTCGGATGCCCGTCTGTCGGTAGAACTGAGTGATACCGTACCTCCCGATACTACGCCAAAGACCAACAAGTGGAAGGTGAATATCCAGAAGCTCAAGTTGAAAAACACAGCTTTGGCGCTTCACATGCCAGGAGATACTCTCAGGGTAAATGCCTATATGGGTGATGCTACGGCTCATGGTACCTACCTCGATCTCTTCAAAGGACTTTATCAAGTGCGTGCCCTCGACTGGCGAAAGGGCAGGGTAACTTACGACAATTATCAGACAGAAATGCTGGCTGGTAAGAATATCTCTGTGCTTCGTCCGGCAGAAGGTCTGGACTTCAACCACATTGCCTTGTTGGATATGACCTTGAAGGCAGACTCATTCTATTTCTGTGACTCGAAGATAGATGTAAAGATTCGTCAGGCACAGTTCAGAGAACGCTGTGGTCTGAACGTACAGCAGATGTATGGCCGGTTTGTGATGGATTCATTGAAGTTGCAGTTGCCCGACCTCTGTCTGCGAACTCCTTCCTCCACTCTTCAGACCATGGTCGACATGGATATGAATGCCTTTGCCGACAGCGCTCCTGGCAAGTTGACTGCTATGATACGAGGCAGTATCGGCAGAGAAGACCTCATGCTTTTTGCCGGTGCATACATGCCTCAAAAGATGCGTCGGAACTGGCCTTATTATCCTATGGAGGTTGCCGGTACAGTAAAGGGAAACATGCGGCATCTTAGCTATTCGGGTTTGAAACTCAATTTGCCTTCAGCCTTCCAGTTGTCCTCCGATGGTTGGTTGGCACATCTCAACGATATGTCTCAGATGAAGGCGAAAATACATTTAGATGCGCGTACCTATCATTTGGGATTTGTAACAGCGATGCTTGATCCGGCTCTAATGAAGGATGTGCGTATCCCTAATGGCTTGATTCTGAAGGGAGATGTCGCAGTGGACGGCTCTAAGTATGCCACCAAGATGACCTTGTGGGAAGGTCGTGGACGAATGAATGTAGAAGCATCTGTTGTTACTCATACAAAGAAAGACGGAAGTCTCGACATGAACCACCTGGCCTATCGTGCCAAGGTGCAAGTCCATCAGATACAGGTGAGTCATTTCCTGCCTCATCAGGAACTTTACTCTTTTACAGGATCGATGGAAGCCCAGGGCGTGGGCACTGATTTCTTGTCCAACCATACTCGACTCAACGCCAAGGCAAAGGTGGCACAGCTGCATTATGGCAAGTATCACATCAACAACCTGTTGGCTGTTGCCCATGTAGCAAATGGTAAAGTACATGCAGACATCGACAGCAATAATCAGTTGCTCAAGGGATTGGTGAGCCTGGATGCGCTGACCAACAGCAAGAATCTGGAAGGAACAGTAGTAGCTGATGTCAGGAATGTGGACCTTTACCTCATGGGACTCACCAAGGTGCCTATGAGAGCAACTGCCTGTGGACAGGTAGACCTGAAGACCAACCTGAAGGAGGACCACTACCTGCAGGCTATGTTGGGCAGTATCGTCATCAAGACTCAGCAGAAAGAATATTGTCCCGTGGATATTGTTGCCGACGTGTTGACTCGTCGCGATACAACCCATGCCGTACTCAATTGTGGTGACTTCCATCTTCGTATGGACACCCATGGAGGTTATAAAAAGTTGCTGTCAAGACTTGATGAACTGCAAGGCGAGGTGATGAGTCAACTCAAGAACCGACGTATCGACCAGGTGGCTATCCGTCGCGAGTTCCCCTTGGGTCGCATCACTCTTACCACAGGAAAAGACAATTTCATCTCCCGTTTTATCGAGTACAACGGCTATCATTTCAAGACGGTGGACATGGATCTTCGTACCTCACCCTTATCAGGTCTGAACGGTCATCTTAATATCGACTCTTTGGTGGCACAAGGTGTACAGTTGGATACGGTTCGTGCCAACGTGATGACCCAGGGCGACACCATCCGGTATACGGCGAGGATTGTGAACAACAAGAAGAATCCGCAATACGTATTCCAGGCATTGGTGGATGGCGAGTTGGCAGAGCGAGGCTCCGATATCGCTGCCCGCATCTATGATGCCAACGGCAAGTTGGGCGTGCGTGTAGGTTTGGCGGCAATGATGCAGGAAAACGGCATCAAGGTGAGTCTTACCGATACTCATCCTATACTGGGATATAAGAAATTTACAGCCAACGATGACAACTATCTGATGCTGGGACGCGATATGCGTATCTCCGCCAAGCTTCAGCTGGAGGCCAGCAAGGGAATGGGTGTGCGTATCTACTCTAACGACGACAATGAGGATGCCCTGCAGGATATCACTATCGGTATGACCCGTTTTGATTTGGACAAGGTACTGAGTGTCATACCTTATATGCCTGATGTCTCAGGTATCATGAATGGCGATTTCCATATCGTGCAGACCAAGGAGGCCTTGTCTGTATCGTCCAATCTATCGGTCGACAACTTGGTTTACGAGAATTGCCCGATGGGTAATGTCGGCTCCGAGTTCGTGTATATGCCTATGAGCGATGGCACTCATGCCGTCGACGGAATACTGAAATACAACGGTGAGGACGTAGCCACCATCAAAGGTACTTACCAGTCGGAGGGCGAGGGCTATCTCGACGCTACTGTCGGCATGGACAAACTGCCGCTCCACTTCATCAATGGATTTGTGCCCGACCAGCTTGTTGGTCTGGAAGGTTGTGGTGAGGGAAGTCTTACCATCAAGGGCTCGTTGAGCAAGCCACAGGTAGACGGCGAGATATACATGGACTCTGTTTATTTAGTGAGTGTGCCTTACGGACTGAGGATGCGTTTCGACAACGACCCAGTGAGGATAGCCGGCAGTAAGTTGCTCTTCGAGAACTTCATGATGTATGCCAACAATGAGAGTCCGCTCAACATACAGGGCTATCTGGATTTCTCCAATCTCGATAAAATGATGCTTGATGTCAGGATGCGTGCCCAGAACTTCCTCCTGGTAGATGCTAAGGAGAATGCCCGTTCCGAGGCTTTCGGTAAGGCGTATGTCAACTTTTTGGGAAGTATGCGTGGTGCCTTGTCTAATCTGAAGATGCGAGGTAAGCTCGACGTGCTGGGTAATACCGACATGACTTATATCCTGCGAGAGTCGGAACTCACCACTGATACTCAGCTTGAGGAGTTGGTGAAGTTTACCGATTTCAAAGACAATAAGCAAGAGACGGTGGTGCGTCCAAAACTCGAAGGCTTCGATATGCTCTTGGGTATGTCGATAGATGAGTCTGCCCATATTCTTTGTGCGCTGAATGCCGACAAGTCCAATTATATTGACCTTGTGGGTGGAGGCGACTTGCGTATGACTTACAATCCTGCCGACAATCTGCGTCTGTCGGGTAAGTATACATTGAGTAATGGCGAGATGAAATACTCCTTGCCTGTCATTCCACTGAAGACCTTTACCATTCAGGACGGAAGTTATATCGAGTTTACGGGCGATCCTTTCAATCCTACGCTCAACATCACGGCTACCGAGAAGATCAAGTCGACCGTGAATGAAGGGCAGGGTACAGGCCGATCGGTAGATTTCGAGTGTGGGGTGAAACTGTCGCAGACACTGAATAAGCCTGGTATACAGTTTATCATCTCAGCACCTTCCGACATGAACGTCCAGGATGAGTTGAACACGATGAGTGTGGACGAACGCGGCAAGGTGGCTATCACCATGCTGGCTTCGGGCATGTATCTTGCCAACGGCAATACCAATTCGTTCTCGATGAACAGTGCCCTCAGCTCGTTCCTCAATTCCGAAATCAACAACATTGCAGGAACCGCCATGCGCTCCATGGGACTTGATATAGGCATGACTGTCGACAACTCTCTCAATGCTGCCGGTGCATTGCATACTGACTACAATTTCAAGTTTGCCAAGCGATTCTTCAACAATCGTCTGAGCTTCAGTGTGGGCGGTCAGGTTTCTTCGGGAGCCGAGATGGAGAATGCTGTCAACAACGATACCTTCTTTAATAATGTGGAGATACAATATCGACTCAACGATGGAGCCAGTCAGTATATCCGAGGTTTCTACAACAACAACATCTACGACTGGTTAGAAGGTCAGATCGGCGAGTATGGTGTTGGTTTCATGTGGCGCAGAAAATTGCAGCGCTTCAGTGATATCTTCCGCTTTAAGACCGAGAAACAGGCTTTGCCACGTGCTGCAGCCGACACCCTGAAGGCTGTGCCTGCAGCTGTTCAACAAAAATGAAAAAGCAAATGATGATAAACAGAAAGTGCATTCCCTATAATCATTCCCGCGGCTTCCGCCTGTTGGCTATGGTATTTGTTGCCATAGTGGTGGTTGCCGCAGGTACATCTTGTTCTTCCACGAGTGCTCTCAAGGAAGGCGAGCAGCTCTTCACGGGTCTGAAGAAAATAGAATATACCGATTATGAGCCAGGCGGTTATGCCGATTCTACGATTCTCGAAATGGAGTCGGTACTGGCTTCTGCCCCTAATGGAGCCCTCTTCGGCAGCAGTTATTATCGCACGCCTTTCCCTGTTCGCCTTTGGGTTTGGAATGCTTTCTCGCAGTCGGATGGCGCCATAGCCAAGTGGATTACCAAGGCATTCGGCTCACGTCCTAAATTGATGGGCAATGTGAATCCACGATTGCGTGCACAGGTAGCAGAGAACCAGCTTGCCAAGTATGGCTATTTTCATGGCAAGGTAAACTACGAGATTCTGCCCCAGAAAAATCCCAAGAAGGCCAAGTTGGCTTATCATGTGTCTTTGGGTCCGTTGATGACCATTGATACGTTGCAGTATGTCAATTTCCCATCAGTAGTCTCTGCTTTGATCGATTCCACCCGTCAGGAGGCTTTGGTACATACGGGCAGCCCATTCAATGTACCTCGCCTGGAAGGTGAGCGTCAGCGCCTTACCCGTTTGTTCCGCAACAATGGCTATTATTTTTATCAGAATGGCTATGCCTCCTATCTTGCTGATACCTTAGATGTGCCAGGCAAGGCAAGCATGAAGATGATCATGGCCGACAGCCTCGACTCGCAGGTCACCCGCCAGTGGTATCTCGGCAATATCAATATCAACTTCCGCAAGCAGTTTACAGAAGAGCTTACCGATTCTTTCTGTCGCCGTTACCTCAATATCCGTTATCATGGCAAGAAGATGCCTATCCGTGCGGGTGTGGTGTTGCGCGACTTGAACTTGCGTCCCCGACAGCTATACAGGGTAGAGAACGAGGAGAAGGCGCGCCAGCATTTGCAGTCGATGGGAGTCTTCAACTATACCAGCCTTCAGTTTACTCCTCGTGACACCACAGCTCAGTGCGATACCTTGGATGCCACACTCGACCTGATTTTCGACAAGCCTTATGATTTCTATATAGAGACCAATGTCAAGGGCAAAACCACAGGCCGTGTAGGTCCCGAGTTGGTTGTAGGTTTTACCAAGCGCAATGCCTTCCGTGGAGGCGAGAAGCTCGATATCAATCTGCATGGCTCTTACGAGTGGCAGACAGGCGAGAAGGGCAACGGAGCCAGCTCCAACCATATCAATTCCTATGAGTATGGTACGGATGTGTCACTCTCGTTCCCAAGCATCGTCACCCCGTTCAATCTATTTACGACCATGGCACAGCGTGAGCGCCGTTTCCGCAAAGGTCATATTCCGCGTTCATTCTATGGTGTTCCTTCCACCACAGTGAAGGCCTCGATGAATGTGCTCAACAGGGCAGGTTATTTCCGTCGCCATGTGGTGTCGGGTGAACTTACCTACGACTGGGCTACCTCAGCCAAGCATCGCCATTCGTTCAGTCCTTTAGTGTTGTCGTATGAGTTTATGAACAGCCGTACCGCAGCCTTCGATGAGGCCATCTCTGAGAGTCCTTATCTGCAGATAGCCATGCGCGACCAGTTTGTACCCAAGATGAGCTACACCTATACTTATACCAGTCCGGCGAAATACCGTCATCCCATCATCTGGTCGACGACTGTCAGCGAGGCAGGCAACATCCTGTCGTTGGGTTATCTCTGTACAGGCAAGAAGTGGAACGACGAGGACAAGGAGATGTTCCGCAATCCTTATTCCCAGTTTCTGAAGTTGGAGACCGACTTTGTGAAGTACTGGCGCATCGCCGAGCATTCCACCTTGGTGGGTCACCTCAATGCGGGTGTGGTATGGAGTTATGGCAACAGCGAGAAGGCGCCTTATTACGAGCAGTTCTACATTGGCGGTGCCAACAGTGTGCGTGCTTTCAATGTGCGAAGCATTGGCCCCGGTCAGTATCTGCCTACAGGCAGCAAGTATTCCTATATCGACCAGACAGGCGACATTAAGTTTCTTGCCAACATTGAGTATCGTCCTCGCATCTGGGGCGACCTGTATGGAGCCTTGTTCCTTGATGCCGGCAACGTGTGGACACTTCGCAGCGAGGAGCACAGTCCGCAGGGACAGTTCAAGTTCCGAAAGTTCTTCAAGCAGATGGCTGTGGGCACGGGTGTGGGTGTGCGCTATGATATGGGTATGTTCGTCATCCGTGTAGACTGGGGTGTGGGGCTTCATGTGCCTTACGAAACCAGCAAGAAGGGCTTCTACAATATCGAATCCTTCAAAAACTCGCATAGCCTCCATCTGACTGTGGGTTATCCTTTCTGATTTTTGCCGATAGTCGCATAGATGTAGACGAATGAAATATAAATCGCCAAAAAAAAGTGATAAAAATTGTGCAGCAGTCATTTTTTTATTACTTTTGCATACTGTTAGATAATATCAACTATTAAACAAATAAAATATGAAACCTACATTATTGCTTTTGGCGGCTGGTATGGGTAGCCGCTATGGTGGTTTGAAACAGCTCGATGGTCTGGGTCCTAACGGCGAGACCATTATGGACTACAGTATTTACGATGCCATTCAGGCAGGATTTGGCAAGATTGTCTTTGTCATCCGTAAGGATTTTGAAGATCAGTTCCGTGAGAAGATACTTGCCAAGTATGAGGGACATATCCCAGCAGAACTCTGCTTCCAGTCACTCGACGCTCTTCCTGAAGGATTCTCAGTTCCCGAGGGTCGTGAGAAGCCATGGGGTACCAACCATGCTGTATTGATGGCAAAGGACATTATCAAGGAGCCTTTCTGTGTCATCAACTGTGATGACTTCTACAATCGTGACTGTTTCAAGGTCATAGGCAAGTTCCTTTCCGAACTTCCAGAGGGCAGCAAGAACAACTATGCCATGGTAGGTTTCCGTGTAGGCAACACCTTGAGCGAGAATGGTACTGTGGCTCGTGGCATCTGCTCAAAGGACGATGCTGAAAATCTGACCACAGTCGTGGAGCGTACAGAGATTATGCGCGTAGACGGCAAGGTGTCTTACAAAGACGAGGAAGGCAAGTGGGTAGCTGTTGAGGACAACACTCCTGTATCTATGAACGTATGGGGCTTCACTCCCGACTATTTTGAGTACAGCGAGGCTTACTTCAAGGAGTTCCTCAGCGATCCTAAGAATATGGAGAACCTGAAAGCTGAGTTCTTCATTCCATTGATGGTCAACAAGCTGATCAACGACGGCACAGCTACCGTCAAGGTACTCGACACCACAAGCAAGTGGTTTGGTGTCACTTATGCTGCCGACCGTCCATCAGTAGTAGCAAGAATTCAGAGTCTGATAGACGAAGGCGTTTATCCAAGCAAACTCTTCTAAATGAACGTAAATATATTGAGTTCACAAGAAGCCGCTACCCTCCAGGAGATGATAGCGGCTTCTCAGCATATTGTGATATGTTGTCATAAGTCGCCCGACGGAGATGCCATCGGCTCTTCTTTGGGATGGCGTGGCTTTTTGCTCTCGCAGGGCAAGCAGGCACAGGTATGTATGCCCGACATGATGCCCGACTATCTGCAGTGGCTGCCCGACAGTCAGACCATTCTGCGTTACGACAAGCATCCTGCCGAGGTGCAGCGTGCTTTCGATGAGGCCGATTTGGTGTTCTGTCTCGACTTCAATGGCGCTGGTCGTCTCGACGAGATGCAGGATGTGTTTACCGGCTGTCGTGCCCGTAAGGTGATGATCGACCATCATCTGGCACCCTGTATGGATGTCGATCTTCAGATTTCTCAGCCCCACATGAGCAGTGCCAGCGAGTTGGTGTTCCGCATCGTGTGGCAGTTGGGAGGCTTCGGGCAGATGGACCGCAAGTGGGCTGCCTGTGTATATTGTGGCATGATGACCGATACGGGCGGTTTTACCTACAATTCCACCGACCCTACCATCTATTTTATTATCAGCCAGCTGCTTACCAAGGGCATCGATAAAGACAAGATCTATCGCAATGTATTCAATAACAGCAGCCTTTCTGCCATCCGTTTTCGCGGTTATCTGATGAGCGAGAAGCTCCGTGTGGTGGAGGGCTTGCATGCATCTTATTATTGTGTCACCCGTCAGGATATGAAGCGATTCCATTTCATCAAGGGCGACCTCGAAGGTTTGGTCAATGAACCACTGCGTATCAAGGGACATAAGTTTTCCATCTCCTTGCGCGAAGATACCGAGCGCGACAATCTGATATTAGTGAGTCTTCGTTCGGTCGACGACTTCCCGTGCAACAAGGTTTCCGAGCAGTTTTTCAATGGCGGAGGCCATCTCAATGCCTCGGGAGGCAAGTTGTTCTGCAGCATGGCAGAGGCAGAGGTGGTAGCCCAAAAAGCCATTAAGGCGTTCGAGGCATTGCTGAAATAAGAAAGATAAGTGATAAATAATAATAAAATAGGACTGCCAACATTGGCAGTCCTGTTTTTTTTTTGTACCTTTGCGCCATATTTGTATAAAAATTACGAACTTAAAGAATGAAGAAACTATTATTAGCAATGATAGCAGTAGCGGCTTTGATCTCATTTGCCGCGTGTGACCATAATGAGACATATGCAGACCAGCGCGACAGAGAGCTGGACTCTATCAATGCATTCTTGCGCAATGAGAATATCAAAGTCATCAAAGAGGCCGAGTTTGAAAAACGTTTCGAAGCCCGTAAGGCTGGTGACAAGACGGTCAAGTTGACTGATACCGATCCCAACAACAACGAGTATGTGCTCTTCGAGAGCAATGGTATCTATATGCAGGTCATCAACGATGGTTGTGGCGACTATATCGCCAAGGGTAAAACCCAGAATGTGTTGTGCCGATTCACGGAGTATTGTCTTGCCAACCGTGCCAAGATATGCGACGAGGCCATCACACTGACCAATGATGTGCCTACTTATGCGGCAATGACCGATGAGATAAGCGTAACCAATACGTCAGGAACGTTTGAAGGCTCTTTTGTCGACATCAAAAAAAGTCTCTTGGCAAATACCTACAATTCCTCTTATTATGGTACCGTGAGTGCCACGGTTCCATCAGGCTGGTTGATTCCTTTCACTTGGATCAAGGTGGGGCGTCTCATTACTGCCGACGATGAACTGGCGCATGTGCGCCTGTTGGTACCTCATACTTATGGCACTACCTCTGCTTCAGCGAGTGTGTATGCCTGTCTGTATGACATTCGCTTCCAGGCTGCCCGTTAAGGGAGTGGTTTCTTTTCCTCTGAACATTCATCAAGCATTAACGTCTTAATAAGAATATTATGACTCTAATCAAATCTATTTCTGGTATCCGCGGAACTATAGGCGGACCAGCGGGCGATACTCTTAATCCGCTCGACATCGTCAAGTTTACTTCAGCTTACGCTACCTTTATTCGTCGTAGCGGACAGTCTTCAAGCAATACTATCGTAGTGGGCCGCGATGCCCGCATCTCTGGCGAGATGGTCAAGAATGTAGTATGTGGCACCTTGATGGGCATGGGTTATGATGTGCTCAACATAGGTCTGGCTACTACTCCTACCACCGAGCTCGCTGTCACCATGAGTGGGGCAGCAGGTGGTATTATCATCACAGCCTCTCACAATCCTCGTCAGTGGAACGCCCTCAAGCTTCTCAATGAGAAGGGAGAGTTCCTGACAGCCGCCAACGGCAATGAGGTGCTTGCCATCGCCGAGAAAGAAGACTTCGAGTATGCCGATGTCGATCATTTAGGCAAATATACTGAGGACAATAGCTTCAACAAGCGCCATATCGATTCTGTGCTTGCTTTGAAACTCGTTGATGTGGAGGCTATCCGTAAGGCACATTTCAAGGTTTGTGTCGACTCCATCAACTCAGTGGGTGGTGTCATCCTTCCAGATTTGCTCGATGCGTTAGGAGTGGAGTATACCTTCCTGAACGGTGAGCCTACTGGCGACTTCGCTCACAATCCTGAGCCATTGGAGAAGAACCTCGGTGGCATCATGGACGAGTTGAAGAAGGGTGGCTACAACATGGGTATCGTTGTTGACCCTGATGTTGACCGCTTGGCTTTCATCTGCGAGGACGGCAAGATGTTTGGCGAGGAATATACCTTGGTGAGCGTGGCCGATTATGTGCTGAGCCATACTCCTGGCAATACTGTCAGCAACCTTTCTTCTACCCGTGCTCTCCGTGATGTGACCGAGAAGCATGGCGGCAAATATACAGCTGCTGCAGTAGGCGAGGTGAATGTCACCACCAAGATGAAGGACGTTCATGCCGTGATAGGTGGCGAGGGTAATGGCGGTGTCATCTATCCAGAGAGCCACTATGGCCGTGATGCCCTCGTAGGTATTGCCCTTTTCCTAAGCAGTCTGGCACATAGGGGTTGCAAGGTGAGCGAGCTTCGTGCCACTTTCCCCAACTATTTCATCGCCAAGAATCGTATCGACCTGACACCTTCTACCGATGTGGATGCTATCCTCGTGAAGGTAAAGGAGATGTATGGCAAGGAGAAGGATGTGACCGTAACAGATATCGATGGCGTGAAACTCGACTTCCCTGACAAGTGGGTTCACCTTCGCAAGAGTAATACCGAGCCCATCATCCGCGTATATAGCGAGGCTTCCACCATGGAGCAGGCCGACGAACTCGGCAAGAAGCTCATGCAGGTGGTTTATGATATGCAGTAGATGCTGCGAAAAATTGCAGGAATATGGGTGAAATGTTCTTGCAGAATATAAGTAATAAAACCGCCCAACAGCTGATGTGCATTTGCACAATAGCTGTTGGGCGGTTGTCTTTCAGGTGTTGTGCGGTTGCACAACACGAGTAGTGAAGTTTTCTTTTTACTCTTCGGCGAGTTCTTTCATCGTGTCGTTGAGAGTATTGAAGAGTACATTGATGTTTTCTTCTTCCTCCTTGCACGCCTCTTTGAAGAGCGCCACAGGGTCTTCGCTGCTGCTTTTCAGCGGTGTCTCGTTGAGCAGTATGTTCACGTTGTTGAGCAGCATGCCGTGGATAGTTGGCATGTGCAACTGTGGCAGTTTGCCCTCCTTGCTTCCACATTTCAGTCCGGCGGCATAAGCCTTCACGATAATCCTTACCAGCAGGTGCACAGCCATGGGCTCGTCGGCCAGACTGATGAGGATGCCGTGGGTATAGTCGCGTACATGCTCCTCAAGGGTAGTGAACTTGCCCTGCAGAAGCCAGGTGAAGTTGCGCTTGTATTCTGCCTCCATCGCCTTGTACAGCTGTGGACTCTTGCAGGCAATGCGCAGGTAGTCGAGCATGGTAGGCTCGAAGGTTGGGTCGGCTTTCTTCATACTGTCGAAGTTCTTGTGCATGCGCTCGTTGGCTTCCTCGGCAGTCTTGTAGTTCAGACGTACCAAGGTAGAGAACATGATGTCAAAGTAATATTGGTTTACCTCGCCATAGTGTTCCAGCATCATCTGCTTGATTTCCTTTGGATCGTTCTTCTTCTCGAAGTCGTTGCCCTCTATGACAGCATCGATGATGCCACGTGCGTAAGCCTCGAAGAAACCTCTTACGAAACTTGCCACAGCCTGATAGCTGTTTATTCTTTTCTTCATTTATTTGAATATCTTGAATTCGTAGCCCTGTTCCTGAAGCCATTCTATAGCCTTCGGAAGGGCAGTCTTCAATTTGTCTATGCTCTTCAGCGAGTCGTGGAATGTAATGATACTTCCGTTGCGGGCGTATCGTTTCACATTGTCTACTACGTCCTCTGCCGTCAGCCACTTGGAGTAGTCACGTGTTACCACATCCCACATGATTACCTCGTAGGTGCGGTGCAACCACCAGTACTCGCTGGGTCTCATCCATCCGTGTGGCGGACGGAATAGGTGGGCGTGGATGATTTCGTTGGCCTTGTTGGTGTTGAGCACATAGGAGATCACACGATGCTTGAAGGCTCCAATGTGGTTGAATGTATGGTTGCCTATCTGATGACCCTCTGCCACAATCTGGTTGTAGAGGTCATGATTGCGCAACACGTTTTCTCCCACCATGAAGAATGTCGCCTTGATGTTGTATTTCCTCAGCGTCTCAAGGATAAAAGGTGTAGATTCGGGTATGGGTCCGTCGTCGAACGTCAGGTAAACAGAGTGTTCCTTCGGATCCATCCTCCAAATTGCCTTCGGATACAGCCATCTCAGCCATTTGGCTGGTTGCTCGATAAACATAGACGAGTTCTTTTTAAATGTTTAATATTCAGAAGCTAAAGGAGTTAAGGAGTTATCGCTCCCCTCGGTCGCTGAGGAGTTAACTCCTTAACTCTTCATTTTAGTACCCTTCAGGCATACGTCCTCCACGTCCGTGATAGAGTGTGTAGAGGGCGTTGAGCTGCTTGGCATACTGTGCTTCCAGTTTAGGACTTACCATGCCAGCCACCTCTGCTGCGTTCTGCATGATCATGATCTGGCGTATGCAGTCGCTCTGTGCCTGTGCGAATCGGTCGGCGTTGAGCGAGAGGTAGTAGTTGAGATACTGTGTGGCGTTGGTCCATACCTTCTTGAGGTATTCCTCACCCTTGGCCTTCTGACCGGTGAGGAGCCATCCTCGTGCCATGTCGAGACCGCCGCTCATATAGTCGACAGGAACATTATAATAAGGTATCTCCACGTCGGCTTTCTTCAGAATGTCGATGGCTTTCTTGTCCTTGTGCTCTGCGATGAGCGCCAGGGCTGTCTGAGCCAGCAGGCGACGGTGAGTGTAGCACATACGCATAGTGGTTTCGTCCACATACAGACCTTTCTGCTTCAGGTTGCCAAACTTGAAGCGAGTCATGATGTTGTGGTATGCCTTCTCCGTATCAAAGTTCTTGGCACCAGGCTTGTTGGTGGTGAAAGGAGTGATACGGTTGACGAGTCCCTCTTGTACGAAGTTGTCACCCAAGTTCATATAGTTCTCCTCACCTACGGTGAGTGCCACATAGAGCGGACGCTTCCAGTTGCATTGTGCCAGCATCTCGAGCATCATGAGGTCGTTCTTGTAGAGCGCGTTTTTTCCTGCCAATGAGATAACCATCTTGTCTGGTATGCTGTCGGCAGCCATCATCATACCGCTCTGCTTTACTGCCTCCTTGTCGATAGTGAGGTAGAGGGTGTCGGTAGGAATTATGTGCAGGTCGGGGTTCTTGCTGCGCACCCAGTATTTCAGCACATTCTTCAGCTCGAATGGATCCTCGCCAAACTGCTTCTTGGCTGTCTCGGGATCCTGCTTGTAGAAGTCGAGAATCTGCTGCTTGGCCTCTGGCTCTATGGTCACATACTCATTGGTTCCTGAACAGAAGTCGAGTCGTGGCCAGGTGATAGGAACAGAAGGTGAATTGTATGCAGGACGTTTCATCTGGTCGATATACCAGTCGGTCTGCAGATAGCTCAGGTTGCAAACTCGTGCGTCTGTGCCTACACCTTCCACTTCCTGGTTGTACCACAATGGGAAGGTATCGTTGTCACCGTTGGTAAAGATGATAGGATTGCCCTTCTCTTGGAGCGACATCAGATAGTTCTGACCAAAGTCGCGGCAGGTGTATCGGTTGCTGCGGTCGTGGTCATCCCATGTCTGCGAAGCCATTTGTATAGGTACAAGGAGTGTGATGACTGCTACGATGGCTGCTACGGCGGTACCGCTCAATTTGGCATGCTCTTTCAGCAGGTCGAGGATAGCCAGTACGCCCAGGCCACACCAGATGGCAAAGGCATAGAACGAGCCGGCATAGGCGTAATCGCGCTCACGAGGCTGCATAGGCACCTGGTTCAGATAAATCACGATGGCAAGACCTGTCATGAAGAAGAGGAAGAACACCACCCAGAACTGCTGGATACCGATAGGCAGCAACTCCTCTGTCTCCTTTCCGTTCTTCACCACCTTGCGCTTGCGAGTGTACCATGCCTGCCAGAAGAGACCGATGAGACCCAATATCAGAGGCATGCAGTAGAACACGTTGTGTCCCTTATTCTCCTTCAGGTCATCAGGCAACTTGCTCTGGTCGCCTAACATGGCGTTGTCGATAAACGGAATGCCCGTAATCCAGTTGCCATGCTCAGGCTCGCCGTTGCCCTGGATGTCGTTCTGTCGTCCGGCAAAGTTCCACATGAAGTAGCGCCAGTACATGAAGTTGCACTGGTAGGAGAGGAAGAAGCGTATGTTGTCCCACTGTGATGGAACCTTTACTGTCATGTTCTCACCGCAACGGTCGAAAGGAACTTCTGTTCCGTTGACGCCACCCATCCAGTCTTCGTATGCCTGTGCGTGAGCGGCATCATACATACGTGGGAAGAACATATTCTGCGCATACTTATATTTATTCTTGTGGCTCACCACGAAGTATGAGTCCTTCTCGTCCTTGCTGGCTTTCTCCTTGCGCTGGTATACGGGAGCACCCTCGGTCATTACCGGCTTGCACATGTCGCCATCTTCCTCGAGTGCCACCTGTGAGGTATAGGCCTGTCCGTAGAACAGAGGACGGTCGCCATACTGGTCACGGCTCAGATAGCTGCCAAGGGTGAAGATATCCTCTGGCGAGTTCTGGTCCATAGGAGGGTTGGCAGCCGAGCGGATCACGATGAGGGCATAGCTTGAGTAACCTATCATCAGCATCAGCATGCACAGCAGGGCTGTGTTCTTCACGCGGGCTGAGATGAGAGGCAGGAGCTGCACTTTGGTCTTGGTGAGTCCGGTAGTCTCGTCGTTCTTAACCACAACTTCCTTCTTGCGCTTGTAACCCAGTACAAACCACAGTACGATGAGCACCGCGATACCTGTGATGGCAGCGCTCCATCCATATCCGTAGAAGGGGATTCCGAGCATGCCGAAGCCCAAGACGAAGGCAAGGTTCTGTCGCTTCTCGTTCTTGTCAGTGGCATTGTAGGTCTCGTAGATACCCCAGATGACCGAAGCCACCAAGCAGATGATATATACGATCTCACCCGTATTGAATGGGCAGCCTAAGGTGTTGACGAAGAACTGCTCAAACCATCCGCCCACGGTGATGATACCAGGCACCACTCCATAGAGCACGGCAACGACTACCAGAAAAGAAACGAACAGCGCCAGGAGCGAGCCCTTGAGGTTGGCATGTGGCACCTTCTTGTAGTAATATACCAATACGATGGCAGGGATGCAGAGCAGGTTGAGCAGGTGAACACCGATGCTGAGGCCTGTCATATAGGCGATGAGTACCAGCCATCGGTCGCTGTGAGGCTCGTCGGCATGGTCTTCCCATTTCAGGATAAGCCAGAAAACCACGGCAGTAAAGGCAGATGAGAAAGCATATACCTCACCCTCTACAGCCGAGAACCAGAAGGTATCGCTGAAGGTATAGATGAGTGCTCCCACCATACCCGATGCCTCGATGCCTACCATCTTGGCGGTGGTCATCTCTTTCCAGTCGCCGATGATGAGCTTGCGTGCCAAGTGGGTGATGGTCCAGAAGAGGAACATGATGCAGACGGCACTCAGCAGAGCGCTCATCGTGTTCACCATCTTGGCGACTTGTGTGGTATCGCTGGCAAAATGAGTAAAGAAATTACCTAAGAGCATGAAGAAAGGTGCCCCAGGAGGGTGACCGATTTCCTGCTTGTAGGCAGTTGTGATAAACTCAGGACAGTCCCAGAAACTGGCTGTCGGCTCAATTGTGGAGCAATACACGAAGACCGCAATAAGGAAAGCGACCCATCCGAAGATATTGTCCACCAATTTGTACTGTTTCATTATTGTTTTAAAACTTAAATGTATGATTTTACTTTCTCTACGATGCCTCAGGGCATAATTTGCTGCAAAGATACTAAAAAGAGAAGAAAAGAGCGAAGTTTGCTGTTTTTTTTAGATAATATTATATTTCTCAGAAAGCCCCTTCCATGAAGCGATTGTGGAACAGGTTCTGTTGGGCAACACGTAAAACAGATGTGCATCTATTGTTCTGAAAATCATGAAATCCCTATTTCTCTCATTCACAACTCATTTTCCTACCATTGTACCCCAAATGTGGTTTTTGCAACCCCCCAAACTACAATCATTATAGATAGTATTTTTTTCATAATTCGTAATTTTTAATATTTATATAGGTGTGAAAATATAATTATAATTGATTGTTTGAATGCAATTTTTAATTTGCATTTCGCATGAACATGTTACCAATGGCTTGATTATGTCTTTGCCTTCTTATTTTAAGATTGCACTTTCACTATTTTGATGTTTGTAATCTGGTGACTTTGATGTCTTCTTGCCATAGTCAAAACTATAAACAATTTTCAGATTTGCATACTGATTATAACTACGACTTTGATCTATTTGTTTGAAAGAATAATATGATGCAGATAATTCATCTACAATGTTATTCTTCATCATGAATAAATTGTTTGCATTAGCTTCGATAGCCCAATTCCCATGATTCCACATTGCCGATAGTTGATACCGCCAAAATGTCTTTCTACTAATCTGGCTGTCTATCAAATCTCTTGCCGGTGACGCTATGGATGCACCAAAAGAAAAATCCCGAACATAGTAATTTATCATAGCAGTCCCAGAGAATGCAGACAAATTACGATGCTCTGCTCCTCCTCGAACTAAATGTTCAATCCATTGACCAGATAACTTCATATTAAGAGTACCAGAAGGTTTATAGGTTATAGACATATCTGCACTGGGACGATGATAGATACAGTCATCTCTAAAAGTGCTAATAAGATGCCCGTCTCGAATATAGTAATCCGAAATAATCGAATGATTTTGGTAAAAGTATGACACTCCCGTTTGCAAAGCGAATTTGTTAAAATTCAATGTGTGGCTTAATCGTGGATTCAAAAGAATGGAATTATCCATGTTAGAATTACCTTTGAGAATGATGATAGGGTCTATCTGCTGTTCTACATTGTTAATCGTATTTATCCTCGGATAGGTGTTTCCCAAAGCGAACATAAATTGAAGTTGCTGTACTTTATCTATCCTATAAGTAGCCCTTGCTTGAAGTCTCGGAGTAAGATGATTGATTGACTTCATCCCCTCCAAACGATATGTTAGAAATGACAGTCCAGGATTAATATCAAAGAAAAAACTCCCTAAACGTTGGGAATAGTCTGCAAAAAGGATGGTTTCGGACGAATGCAAATTTTGATTATATGCAGAAGTCCCAATGTATTCGGAATCACTAATTCTCATGAACTCGTATAAACTGAAAGCCAATCTATTTCTATGACTGAACGCCATAGAATAATTTGCATTCGCTTTGATGTAATAATAATCTTTCTTGACAAGTGAACGAAAAGACACATTATCATCGTTATAGAGACGGTCATAATCGTTTCGAGAATAATATCCATCAAAAACATAATCCAACGATTTTGTGTTAGAAAATGTGTGCAATCCGTAAAAATAGACACTTGGACGATAAGATTTGTTTCTTGTGTTAATGTCCAAAATGCTACCGTTCTTGATTGCAGCAGCAGTTTTCCAATACTCCGTCATTCCATTATTGACACCGTTTTTTGAGGCATTCCATGCCATACCACCTCTAAGCATCCAAATATATTTTCTTCCTCGATTGCTGATTGATGCCTGTACATATTCTTCCGTTTGCCTATTGTCAGCATTATTGTAATGCTGCAGTCTATTCAGTTGATAATCAGGGAAAATAAAAGTCTCATCCTCGTCCATAGACGATTTTGGATTTTCCAAAGAATATCCAGCCCAAAGGTTCAAACTTTTGGTTCCTGTGACAAATTTCGAAATAAGATTGTAATCACCATGGAGATAGCCTACATTCTGAGACGCATCAAGTTGCGTGTAGCCGCCATTGTTGAGTGGTTTCATTATTATGTTTATAGCATATGCATCTTTTGCATATTTACCATTCGGCACATCAAAATATTCCACTCGAGAAACGTCCTTCGGTCTTAAAGACTGTACCTCTCGAAAATCAACTTCACGCCCATCTATATAGAGAGTCGCAGCCCCATTGGGAGTCGTCACACTTCCAGTCGAACGCTCGACAGACACTCCCGGAATCATGAGATTGCTCAACAGGTCATAACCAGTTACAGCATGTTTACGTTGCTCTTTTGTAGGAATAGCAAGGATATGATCACCTTCTCTTGTAAGATAAGATGACTTTACAACAACTTCACCAAGTTCTTTGCCTTGAATAAAAGTTTTGGTTGTATCTGGTTTTTGTGCATAAGTTACGTGTAGGCACAAACTCATTATGATGACTAACAATGCTTTCATCTATTTCTTCCCTATTTTCCAAGAGACTTGAACTTCTTGGAATGCACTTTTTATTTCTATATTTACATGCTAAAAGTTATACCATCCTCAGTGTCCCATGCGCGAGGTATCTACCTCCTTGACCGTCTTCTCCTTGTAGCCACCAAACTTATAGATAACTGCGAAGGTGACAGATGCCCAGTTGTAGTTGATCTTCATACGGTAGTCTTGGTTGCCTTGCACGGAACGGGTATCGTATTTATTGTTGAAGATGTTGTTGCCATTAAGGCGCAATCCCCATCTTCCATCATGCGACGACCATTGCAGTTTGGCATCCATACTAAAGATAGGACTTATGTCGTAGACACCTTGTATAGCCTTTGTCTGATAGAACGGATTAAGGATGAGACGGAGATCCTGCGTGCTACAGAGTTTTACGGATGCGGTGCCTCCAAGGACGACAGACAGCTTCTTGCGGTCGAAAGGCAGGTCAAAGAAATGGTCGCTCTTGTCGTGCTTGTAGGTTCCCATGACAAACACGTTGCCGTTGAGCCATTTGCCTGCACTGAATATGGCTGATGCTTGCAATCCAAAGCTATTGGAATAGTCGAAGTTGGTTTCCTTCATTATCACTGCCATGCGGTCTGTGGTTTGATATGGCAACTGCACAGAATAATCAGGTTTCAGACTTGCAAAAGCCATAAGCGTATAACGTCGCTTTATCTGCCACATCAGATTGACATTATAATAAGAGAAGGGTTTCAAATCGGGATTGCCATGTATCTCGGTGTAGGTGGACGAGTAGAACACATTGCTCATAGTGGACCAATAACTCGGGAACTCAGAGTTGGAACTGAATGATAGATTGAGCAAATGGTTGTCGTTGACGTTCCACAAAGCATTGAGCGTAGGATATACGCGCCATTTATCCCATATGGGAGAGTGATATTGCTCGGCAGCAACAGATGCTTCAAGACTAATAGCCTTGTTTATCTGCTTGCTGAAACCTGCATATATGTTCCATATACGCTCGTTGAGGTCCACGCTGCTTGTCCCATCGGGCAAAACGCTCCCATCCTTGTCTATTGTGGTCTGATAACTCTTGTTGCTTGTGAATTGCCCTTTCACACCATACGACAATCCCCAGCCATGTGACAAAGAATGGGTTTGGTCGGCTGTGAACATCCATTTGTTGATGGTCTGCTCGCTGCCGCTTGTCAGGTTGCGTTCAGTTTCATTTTTGTTTTCCGTAGTTATCGTACCATCGAGGGCTTGTTGCTGAGGCGTGCGATAGTAAGTGTACGAACCGCTAAGGGTTAGTCCGAAAGGAAGCGCGTAGTTAACATCCACATTGTGCAGATATTCATGACTGTCACGATGCATTCCGCTTATGCTTGAACCTGTCGTGCGGCTGTTTGAGTTTGTCTTGTCCCATTGTCCCGTATAGGCTACGTCAAGACGATTGTTCTTGCTAAAGGTGTAATTCATCCCAAGTCGGTAGTCGTGTGTAATGCCAAACGACTTCTGCCCGGTTTCATCATTATAGTGTATACGATTGTTGCCAAGTGGATGATTGGCTATGCGTGAAGACTCACCGTAGGAATTGCCGTTTACATATTTATATTGTGCGTCAAGTCCAAACTTGTCTCTTTGCAAGGAAAGATATAAATTACCAAACTCATTGGCGTATTTGTTTTGCCGCATGCCACCAATGATTTGTCCCGAAAGCTGATTGGTACCGGCGTAGTCTTTCGTGACGATGTTGATAGCCATGCCACGCACATGATAGCGAGCAGGTGCAGACAGAATCACCTCGGCTTTTGCCAACTGTGCGGCTGGCATTGCCTTCAGGCGTTCAGTAAGTTGCTCTTGCGTCAATGTGGTGGCTTGTCCGTTGATAATCAACGTTACTTCATTGCCCGAGAAAGATATGCTGCCTGTAGCATCGCTGACACCAGGTATGCGTGTCAATGCCTCGTAAGCGTTGTCGGCAGGCAATTGTTTTAAGAGTAGCGGCATATTGTACGACAGCATACCCCGCTCTGCCTTGACAATGGGGCGAGAACCTTTTACCATCACTTCTGGAAGATTGTGCAACATTGTCTCCATTGTGAGCGAATCCGTTTGCGTCCGAGTTTGAGCTTTCACGTTGGCAACAGAAAGCAAAAATAATCCTAAAAGAAATATCTTGTTGGCCATATTTTATCTTTTTAAGTTATCTTTTTCTATGTTATTCAAAAGTACGAAAAACAATCCCCAAACGAGAATGTTCTGCTATACGTATTATAGAAGTGTATTACCCTTTGTTGATTCGTTCTACCAATTCGTCTGGTGTAAGTATCTCCATCTTAGAGAAACCAAACCACTTCTTGCCCAAGTCCTTTATGGATGCTCCTATATGATACACATCATCGTCTATACAAAGGAAGCGGTCATGTTATAAACGGAATGTTTCAACATCAATCGGTGCATATTGAGCATTATGACGGTCTATGTCGAGTTGGAACTGACGGCTTATCTGCTGAGTGTAGATGATTGCAGACACGTTATTATCTCTTTTATCGAGCAATGTCAGTACAGTCTCGTCAACATAGTTGTCGATAAGGACAATACGTTTCTTAGCACTCTTAATCAAGTCGGACACGAAAGTATAGGCATCATAAACTTGCCCATTGTAGAACACACCTTGTTTCGGCTTTGCATTGCCCTCGTCCAATCTGCGGAACACTTCTTCTATACGCCTGTCGGATTCTTGCAAGTGTTGTTGCATTTCCAATTGATGGTATTCCATAGTCGAGAGACGCTGGAACACTTCGGCATTGTTCTGTAGAAAGTGACGCATTGAAGTGAAAGCTCGCATTATTCGAATATTCACCTCAATCGCAGTGTCAGAATGTAAAACACTACTAAGCATAGCGACTCCGTTTTCAGTAAATACGTAAGGCATGTATTTCAAATGTTGTCCGCGTCCTTCGTTTAAGGTCGCAATTTGCGACCTTAAACATTCGTCCTTGGTCAATTGAAACATGAAATCTTCAGGAAATCGTTTAATATTACGTTTTACTTGCTCATTAAGACGCTTTGTTTCAACGCCATAAAGTGTGGCAAGGTCACGGTCAAGCATAACTTGTTGTCCTCTAATGATTTTTATTAGAGGCTCTATATTGTCAACAACAACCAACTGGTCACGATTTGTGACCAGTTCGCCGTTTCCTGTCTTTTCCGTTATGTCTGCCATATTTCTATCTTTATTTTTGAGGTCACAAATTGTGACCTTAAACGTGTTGTTACTTATTATTGCATTCAAAGGTAATGCTCTTAGCCTTTAAACTACTATTGCACAACCCCTTTTTTGAAAAGAACGTAAAATCAATAGTATTATTGCGATGATTGTACTTTTAGTAATCGCTTCACTCGTTGTACGATACTTACTCCTTTACCACTCAACTTTGCCACATACCTAATGGCTATGTCGTTTATCCTACCCATACCCCCTGTTTTAGGGTGCATGGGTAGTTTTTTTCAGAAAAAAATCGTAAATTTGCAGCGAGAAATAAAAACTTGAAGAATAAACAACATAAAAATGAACTTATGAAGAAAATCTCGTTGATAGTGATGAGCTGCATAATAGCTTGCGGACTGCTCGCCAACCACGGCATCGTGAAGGGCGGAGAAATGTCGCCTAAGGTAGAGGACACGGTATCGATTGACAAGAAAATCACTGATAGTCAATGGCTATCGAACAACTCCGACACGTTGGAAGTGGACACAGCTGGCGAAGACTCGGTGGTGAATGTGGTGGCCTACTTCTGCAAGGGCGACACCTGCGAATACTGGATATATGAGAATGAGTGGAAGGTGGACGGCAAGGACACGGTGAAGACGCTCGGCGTATCCACCCAGGTGCGCCTCGTGGTAAACGATTCCACCAGCAAGGGCTATAAGATGAGCTACACCTTCCTGGACGTAAAGGCCGATTCGGTGGGCGACAACTTCCGGGACAAGATGATGACCATGGTAGCGGAGCGCACCGCCAAGAGCGTGATAGGCACCACCATCAACTTTGAGACCGATGAATACGGTCGCATCACCAAGATTACCAATCTCTCGCAAATCAAGAAGCAGGCAAAGGCTCTCTTCAAGGCGAGCATGAAGGACATCGCCGCCATGCCCATCATGCAGGAAATGAAGAAGGCGATAGGTTTTGACTTCATGAAGATAGGCAACCAGGCTAACACCGACGAGGTGGTGGAGGGCTACCTGGAGGAGCTGAAACTGCTCTTCGCCTGCCACGGAAGCCAATATGCCGTGGGCGAGCATCACGAGCACGAGGATGCCACCAAGGATAGCTACGCCAACGACACTTATATCAATGCCAGCATAGAGAAGAATGGCAACTACACAATCTCCTGCGAGGTGGTCAGCGTGATACCAAAGGAGACCGTGAAGGAGGTGATGGGCGGACTGATGGGTGCCTTCATGGAAGGACTGAAGGGCAAGAAGACCGAGGACGGCAAGGATCATGATGGCGACATCAAGGACTTGGACGACGAGTTTAAGAAGGAGATAGACAAGGCAGTTGACCAAGATGCCCAGACCTCGGAGTATCTCAGTGTGACCTGCTTCGAGGATGGCTGGCCTAACAGCGTGTTGAAGCAAAATAAAACTGTGATGGCTGGCCGTGGCAAGCTGAAGCAGAAACTCATCGAGGCTTGCCGATTCGCACAGCGCGAGAAATGATGAACTATTTCGACCTGTACAGATTGAAAGTTTTCTAACTGTACGGTTGAAACGGGCTGAAAGCCCAAAAGCTCTTAGCCCAGGGCATCGCCCTGGGTATAAATGTATTATTTCGGTGTGAGGCCTTATGCGGCACAGAACAAAATGATCTCACGTTAAATGCTGATGGTACCTATTTGTTGATACAGTCATACAATGAAAAGTAGAACAAACAGGAAAGGTTAAGAGGAACTTTCCAAGTGCTTGACTACAACATCCTGATGCTTGTGCACCCTTTGAGTGGTGAGCATACATTTTATAAGGTCAAGGATGCCAACAGCATTGTCATGACAGACTCGGTTGGCAATGAACCTGAGGGTGAGACCGCCAAACACTATGTGTTGAAAAAAGAAAAGTAAAAAATGGCTCATGAATATCCGTGGACATACATTTTTTGTCCACGGATAATAGTTACCAACAGTTATCAAGCTACATGTCTAAATATTTTATATGCTTTAGAACCTTTGGCGTTTTCATAGGAATAAATTCCATTAAAACTAAAGGATGTTCCCTAATAATGTCATCTACTATATAAATGTCATTACTAAGTAAATTTGATATGTCAGTAAAGAATTTACAGATACTAAGATGGACTGATTCACTATTAACGAATCTTGCATCAATATCCATTTCTAATATTTTTTCATTATTTAAATACCACCTTAATAAGGGAAAATCTTTAAAAAAAATAGTAATTATAGCATCACTATTTTTTTCTAAATTCATATCGTCTTTTATGTGAAACAATGTGTTATTAGATATGTGTTTGTAGATAGAGTCCCAAGCTCCATCCTGCAAATGAAATGATATTACATCTCGTATGTAATCATCATCTACATAATATATTTTTTTTCTTATTTCTTCCCAATTCATAATAAATATGTATTAATTTTTTACATCTTAAAATTGTAAACTTGCTCATTAAGACGCTTTGTTTCAACGCCATAAAGTGTGGCAAGGTCACGGTCAAGCATAACTTGCTGTCCTCTAATTACTTTTATTAGAGACTCTATATTATCTACAACAACCAACTGGTCACGATTTGTGACCAGTTCGCCGTTTTCTGTCTTTTCCGTTATGCCTGTCATATTTATATTCATTTTTCCAAAATCACAAATTGTGACTTTGAACATTACCATATTTAACAGCATTCAAAGGTAGTGCTTTTAGCCTTTAAGCCACTATTGCACAACCCCTTTTTTGAAAAGAACGTAAAATCAATAGTATTATTGCGATGATTGTACTTTTAGT
>ERZ1034946.356-NODE-356-length-26659-cov-9.848669_pt1 | contig 26659 bp, 19 predicted proteins | sample MGYA00520591_ERZ1034946 | MGnify/ENA primary metagenome ERZ1034946 (study PRJEB33766, sample SAMN09781753) | gut metagenome | biome: gut microbiome | host: Homo sapiens | place: Madagascar | study: EMG produced TPA metagenomics assembly of the PRJNA485056 data set...
TTATAATTATTATGTATAAATGTTGTCGCGGCGCGCCGAAATACAGGCGCTAAGCGGGCAGTGCAAGGGGTACTGCCGTTGCGGCAAAGGGGAAGGATGGTTCTATGAAGTTTATGTACAGCAAGAAGCGCTTGCTCAGTGTCTTTTTGTCCGTGCTCACGGTGATCACCGTGCTGACCCCGGCGTTTTCTGCCTGGGCGGGCGACGTGATCGGCGTGTACAACATTCAGCTGTTTTATGAAGACGGCAATGCGGTACAAGATACGGACGAGGAAGGCAACGCCTACCATGAGACGATGCAGGAGGGCGACACGCTGCAACTGAGCTACAAGCTCATTGACTGCGAGATCCCGGACAACGGCTATGTCAAGTGGTACAGCGAGGCGCCCACTTTGGTGGATGTGGACCAAAATGGCCTGGTCAAGGCCTTTGACTCCTCTAAGGGTGCTGTGATCCACAACTGGATTGACAATGAGGTAAAGCCGGTGCCGCTGGTGGGCAAGATCGCTGGCGCCGCGCTGGAAAAAGCCCTGTTCAATGATAAGGTGAATGTGGACACCATGGACACGGACGAGATCATTGCCCTGATTGAAAAGACCATGGGTGCAGATTCTGCCCTGGGCAAGATTTTTGAATCCTATTCCGCCAAATGGATCGAGTCCCTGCGCAAATACCTGGACAATATCAATTCCGTTGTTCATGTTACCCTGTATGACGCCAACGGCGAAGTAAAGGCAGACGACAAGCTGGCTGTGACGGTCACGAAGAACGATGCGTTTTATGCCAACTTCCTGCCCAACGGTACCCATATCACCAATAAGTCCCAGATTGAGACCACGGTAGCCAAGGGCACCACCTGCCAGCTGAGCGCCGTGACCACCCCGGTGCGTCTGCACATGGGCGTGGTCTACTCTGTAAAGAGTTCTTCCGTCTTTACCCAGGGCAAGGTGATTGCCACGGTGGATGACAGCGGTTTGGTAACCTTTAAGAACACCGGTAAGGTGACCATTGTTGTGTCGCCGGATACGGAAGGATTTATCAACAATCTGTTAAAGCTGGTCAACTATATTTACAAGTTGGACCATACCGGCACCATTGATACCAAAAAACTGGCGGATATTCTGATCAAGTATTTGGGTATCGACATTGACCGCAATGTGCTGGCGGCGCTGTTGGACGCTTGCTTTGCCATTAAGGATATTGTGGGCGATTCTGCCGACGCTGTACAGCTGACGGCTACTGCGGTGAAGATCATCGCCAACATTCTGCTTAAATTGAAATATAATGATACCATCACTTTTAACGTGGTAGACGGTGTGCCTTGCACGGACTTTAACATTACCGGTCCGGATACGGTACAGGAGGGCGCCCAGATCCAAATGGCCATTACGGATGCAAAACCCGTTGCGGCCGATGTTTCGGATATTACCTGGTCCTCCTCGGATGAAAGTGTGGCCTATGTAGATCCCAAAACCGGTATCATCACCGGTCGTGACGCAGGGGGCAACATGGGCACGGTTGCAAACAGTCAAAAGTGCACCATCACGGCGACTTCCGCTGCCAATCAGGTGGTGCGAACCAAAGAGCTTACCGTAACCGGCAAAACCGGGCGGGTGCTCAGCGACGCGGTGATCCACGCCCAGCGGGACTGCAACATCGGCGATCAGCAAACGCTGACCTACACGGTGTACCCGGTGCGCGTAAGCAAGGCCAATAATTTGAACATTACCTGGGGCCTGCTGGACGGTACGGACGCAGACGGCAATCCCAAGTATCTGTGGGCGGGCGACGCCTATGATGAAACGGTGACCGACGAGACCACCGGCGAGACCACCACGGTCCACCACGACGGCTCGGTAGAGGACGGGATCGCCAGGCTGGACAAGGATGGTAACTACACGGCGCTGGCCGGCGGCACCGCCACGGTTGTGCTGAAAGCCTCCACCGGCTACAAACTGCTGGATGGCAGCTATTACACCATCTCCCAGGTGCAGACCCAGACCACGATTTTCAACGGTTTGCCGGTGTCCGGCATTGATGTGACTGTTGAAAGTGCCGTAAAGAGTGCTGTTTTGGCCAATAGCGTGAAGTTGCAGCAGCAGCAGACGGAGGTGGCCGGTGAAACGCTGGATTTTGCCACCGTTACTGCCAGCACGGTGTATGATGGCTCCGGTGTGCTGGTTAAGGCCAATGTGGACCCGGCAGACGCCACCAATAAGAATGTAAAGTGGTATATTGATAACACGGATCAGTTTGAGCTGAAGGACGAGGACAAGACCGCCGGCACCGTAAAGGTGGTGGCCAAGGCCTCTTGCACCAGCGCCTCCAGCGTACATATTTGGTGCGTGTCTGAGGACGGCGATATTCAGTCCGATGTGGTGACCCTTTGCGTGGTGCGTAACGCCGCAGAGACCAATACCATTAACGGTGACGATCTGTCCGTGATCAACGGCAAGACCCTGGATGTGTCTCACACCATGACCTTTAGCGGCTCCACCTCCTCGGCACAGGCCTGCTACGGCGCCAACTGGTATTCCTCCGATGAGGGCGTGCTGACCGTAGCCCCCAAGGGCAACGACAACGGCGACGCGGTGGTTACCGGTGTGGATGTAGGCACCGCTACCCTATACTGCGTGTCTGCTTCCGGCGGTATTGTGGCGGAGAAGCAGGTGACCGTGTATCCGGACAAGGATTACTTAAAGCAGGTGATTAACATCTGCGAGGACACGGTGATCGAGCGCACCAACGAAAATAAAACATTATATAAGGACTTCAGCCGAAAGCTGGACTATGCTTATTATGTCTATTATGATGAGCCTATGGCTGCCCAGGACAGCTGTAATACTTACGCCCGTGAACTGCTGTACGCTTTCTACAAGCTGGGCGGTTATATCGGCTTGACCGGTGTGACCCTTGTAAACAAGGACGGCTCGGACGCCGGCGCGTTCCGCAGCGTGAAGGTGTCTACCTCTAAGCGGTATGACAGCTACTCTGTGGATTTGGACGCCCAGGTGGCACCCAAGACCGCTATGTATCGCACCATCAAGTGGAGCAGCGATAACGACAGTGTAAAGGTAGACGCCAACGGTATTGTGAAGCCCGCAGGTAACAAGGCCTGCCAGGCCAAGATTACCGTTACCGCCACCGACTATCTGGATAACGTATACACCGATAGCATGTATGTGGCCTTTGCCAACGACCCGGTTACCGGCATTAAGCTGGACACCACGGAGATCGTCGGCGGCAAGGTAGGCGAAAGCCAGACCTTAAAGGCAACGGTGGAGCCCACCGGCTTTGGCATCGTGGGCAAGGCCTCTGTGGCCGATGTGATTTGGTCCACTTCTGACCCGGAGATTGCCACTGTGGACCAGAGCGGCGTGGTTTCCTTTAAGAGCGGTGGCGACTGCGTGGTGACTGTCACCACCTGTGACGGCGGCTATACCGCCCAGTGCAAGGTGAATGTGGTGACCAACTATGACGCCCTGCAAGCCCAGATTGATACCTATAAGTCGCTGGAGCTGACAGAAACCAACTATTACCCGGCCACTTGGCAGGCCTTCCAGGATGCCATCGCCGAGTCCCAGGCGCTGATCGACGCCAACGCATCCAGCCAAAAAGAAGTGGACGCCCAGTTGGAAAAGCTGATCGCCGCTTATAAGGGCCTAGAGAAATATACGCATATTAACAACGTAGAGATTTACTTGGACGGCGAGGAGGCCAGCAACTTCTATCAATATGATGTGTCGCTGCTTACCGACGGCGCATACAAGGACGCTAAGCTGGATCTGAATGTACGTCTGTACCCCAACAATGCCAACTATGCGTCCGTTACCTGGACCTCTTCTACCGACAAGATCGTGATTTCTGAAAACGGCGTGGCCTCTCCTGCCAAGAACACCTCCTTCAATGTGTTGAAGAACGAGGGCTACTACGGCAAGATCACCTGTACGGTTACGGATCACTTCGGCCAGTCCTGGACGGACGATGTGTGGGTATCCTTTGCGTACACACCTGCCACCGGCATTACCATTTCTGAGTCGGCTGTCAGCGGTTCCATTGGGGATACCCATCAGCTGACGGCAACGGTACAGCCATCAGGCACCTTGGGCGTGGGCAAGGCCTCCATCTCTGACTTCTATTGGGAGAGCGATAACGAAAATATCGCCACCGTAGACGATAAAGGCTTGGTGACCTTTGTGTCCACCGGCGCCACCACCGTGCGTGCCATTGCCTATGACGGCGGCTACACCGCCACCTGCTCCGTATCCACCGGCGGTGATCGCAGCGCGCTGCAGGCCGCATTGGAGAAGTATAAAAATACGGATTATCAGGACTATGAGTACACCGTAGGCATTACCTTTAAGCAGGCCTATGAGGAAGCCCAGTCCGTGATGAACGACAACACCAAGACCCAGGACGAGATCAACCAGGCTGCGCAGGCATTGATAGAGGCCGGCGCTGCGCTGGAAGGTCATCAGGTCATCAAAGCGCAGACTATTGATGTAAGCTATGTGGGTTACAGTCGTAACACCGCCATAGGCAGCTATAATCAGCGCACCAGCGGTACGATTGGCGACAACGACGCCTTGTCCATCGATCTGAGCAAGAACGGCTACGCCAATACGCTGCATGAGAACAACAAGCTGGAGCTGAGCGCCGCCGTAGTGCCGGCGGGTGCAGACAGCAATGGCATCAGCTGGACGGTGGACGACAGCAAAAACATCAAAGCTACGCAGACCGATGGCAAGCTGGTGCTGAGTCCCTCCTCTGCTTCTGCCAACGGCTGGGCAAAGGTGACGGTGACCAACACAGACCATTACAGCCGCACACTGAGCCGCAGCTTTACCGTTGTAATGAGCGGCAGCGTGATCAGCGGCGTCAGCCTGGATCAGACCCAGTTGAATTTGCTGGTGACCCAGGATCCGGTACAGCTGAATGCAACGCTTGCCGGTTCCTCTAATAAAACCTTTAACGATGTAACCTGGACCTCCTCAAACCCGGCTGTGGCTACGGTAGAGAACGGACTGGTTACGCCGGTGGATGTGGGCGACTGCACCATTACCGTGAAGACCCTGGACGGCGGCTACACCGCCACTTGTGCCGTAACCGTGCGTGCGGACTACTCCGTGCTGGAAGCCAAGTACGCCGAATACCAAATCCTGGTCAATCAGGCGAAGGGCCAGTATATATACACGGAGGATTCCCTGGCTGTGCTGGAGACCGCCTGTGCCCAGGCCAAGACGATGATTGACAGCGGTTTGTCCACCCAGGCTGAGATTGACGCCCAGGTGGAGCTGCTGGAGAGCGCCCACAACGGTTTGGTGAAGTACATTATCGCCGAGGGCGTGAGCCTGACGGCAGATACAGAGGCCCAGGCCAATGTGACCATTCCCAATCCGGGTCATATCCGCTACCTGCACAATGACCTGAGCTTGAAGAACAAGACCGTTCAGCTGTCTGCTGTAACGGCGCCTGCCGGCGGTCTGTACCAGAGCATTACCTGGTCCAGCTCCAACGACAAGGTCACCGTCAGCGACACCGGGCTGGTGACCAATACAGACAGTGGCAACCAGTGGGCAGAGATCACCTGCACCATCACCACCGTGAAGGGCGACAGCTTCACCGCCACCACCACGGTTTGCTTCACCCGCTATGCGGTGACCGGTGTAAGCATGGATACGGATATGGTCCACGGTTCACCTCAGGATACCGTGACCATTACGCCTACGGTAACCTCCTCTGCCACCATTGCTTCCTTGGCGCTGCGGGACTGCACCTTTACCAGTGATCACCCGGAGATCGCTACGGTAGACAACAGCGGCAAGATCACCTTTGTATCCCAGGGCAAGGCCACCATTACCGCCACCACGGTGGACGGCGGCTACACCGCCACGGTGATTGCCTATACTACCTATGATTTCTCCGCCTTGCAGCAGGCTATTGCGGATGCCGGTGCGGTGGATTACAAGGATTACGCTTACGATTACGGTATGGCGTTTAAGACCGCTTACGATAAGGCCGTGGCGGTCAATGCGGACTATGAGTCCTCACAGGATGTCATTGACGCTGCCACCTCCGCATTGAAACAGGCTCAGAACGCCCTGGCCGGCCACGAGTTCGTCGGCCCCGGCGAGATTGGCTTTACCAGCGGCGGCGTTGCGGTGACCGAGGGCAAGGCGCTGGTTGTGGATGACAACCAGCAGGTGACCCTGTCTGCTACCTATGCCGACGGCGCGATGGTGCAGGATCCGTCCTGGACCACGGCGGCAGAAAACAATGTAACCGCTGCTACGGATGCTGCCGGCAACTTGGTGCTTACCAAGACCAATGCAGACGCCTCCGGCAGCGTGAAGGTGACCTACACCTTGAAGGACGCTTATGATCGGACTTATACCAAGACCATCACCGTCAAGCTGGTGAACCAGAAGATCAACATTGACAGCTTCAAGTTCACTTACGGCGGCAATGAGGTGGACTCTGTGTCTTACAGCTGCGGCGGTATGTACACCAACAAGAGCATTCAGCTGGGCGTGAGCACTTATCCCGCAGACGCAGACGCCTATGTGTCCGCTTTGTGGACCTCCAACAATAAGAACCTGGTGGTGGACCAAACCGGTAAGGTTTCTGCCAGCGGCACCATGCTGGGCACCAAATACACCGCCACCATCACCTGCACCTTGACCCTGGAGGACGGCTCCACTGTGACCAACTCCATTCAGGTGACCTTTAACAGATTTTAACCCGCCAACGAAAGGACCCTAAGTTATGCAACAAAAAACCAAAAAATGGCTCAGTCTGGTGCTGGCCGTCTTGCTGGTGTCCGCTTGTTTTACGGGTACACTCCTTGTACGGGCGGCGCAGGATGTGGCGATTGATGAGACCCATTTCCCGGACGCCGGCTTCCGTCAAATCGTGGCAGAGAAGTGCGATAAAAACGGAGACGGTATTCTCTCTGATTCTGAGCGCAGCAGCATCACCCGTATGATGCTGCCTGCGTGGCAGGAGGATGTGCTGGGGGAAGGTACCCCCATTGTCAGCCTGGAGGGCATACAGTATTTCTATAATCTGCAAAATCTCTATTGCGCAGACATTGGGCTGACCTCGCTGGATGTGAGTGCCCTGTCCAAGCTGACCCAGCTGACCTGTATGGACAATGCGTTGGGCACGCTGGATCTAAGCAAAAACACGGCGCTGACCCAGATCAACTGTGCTGCCGACCAGCTGACGGAGCTGAAATTACCTGCCGGTGTGCAGCGCCTGCTGTGCGAGAACAACGCGCTTACCGCTTTGGATTTGTCCGGCTGCACAGCGCTGACTTATCTAAAGTGTGCCAACAACCAGTTGGCTACACTGAACTTGAGTGCCAACACAGCGCTTTCCACCCTGATCGTGTCCAATAACCACCTGCCGTCGCTGGATCTGAGCGCCAATACGGCGCTGGCCGCCGTGACCCTGGGCCAGCAGACCATTACGGTGAACGCTACGCAACAGGATAATGTGTTTTATGCCCCGGTGGGCGGTTTGACTGCGGACGGCGTGGTGTACCAGGATACGGAGAAGTATGAGAACGGCAATTTTGTCACCGCGGATTATGCTCTGATGCAAAACGGCTTTACTTATGAGTACGCCACCGGTTCGGATTTGGCCGGCGCCATGACGGTAGATGTGACCGTGGTTAAGGACTTCTATCAGGTGCGCTTTTATGCAGATGAGACCAAGCAGACTCTGCTGGCAGCCGTGGCTGTAAACAGCGGCCAAACGGCGGTTGCACCTACGGACTTTGCTTTGCCCCAGTGTAAGGCGCTGGCCGGTTGGAGCGACACGCTGGAGAAAATCACGGCGGATAAAGAGGTGTACGCCCTGTACACGGACGATCACCACTACGCAGTTACCGCCTTTAGCACCGATGGTGTGGCCACCATCTCCTGCACCGGCGGCTGTGGGGTAGACACGCGCACGGTCACCTTCCTGGACTGCCTGAATGCCAAGACCGGCAGCGAACGCTATGAGCAGCTGCTGGATGTGAACGGCGACGGGATCATTAACGCCCGGGATTATGTGCTGCTGGATTGCCAGTTCAACGCTGCAAAATAATAAACCCACAAAACAGAAGGACCACCCGTATGGGTGGTCCTTTTTTCGTTGTTGGCAATAAAAAATAATGTGTAATCGTAGGGCGGGGGCTTGCTCCCGCCGAATAATCCCTCCGTCTGCTCGCACGCTCGCAGCCACCTCCCTTTACAAGGGAGGCATATCGGTTTCATCTTTTTCGGCTCCCTTGTAAAGGGAGCTGGCGCGCTTGCGCGACTGAGGGATTTCGTTGCTATACGCCTTAAATAATATTCCGATAAAATCGAATGGTAAAGGTGGTACCGACGCCTACGGTGCTTTCCACCTCCACGGTGGCGTTCTCCCGGTTCAGCACGGATTTGCTCAGCGCCAGTCCAATGCCAACGCTGTCTGGCCCGGCGTTTTTGCCCTTGTAAAACCGCTCAAAGATATGGGGCAGGTCCTCTTTTTCGATTCCGCAGCCATCGTCGGCGATCACCAGCTGGCAATAGAGGACGGTCTGGGTGCCGGTTAGGCGCAGAGTGCCGCCGTTGTCCATGTGTTCCAGGCAGTTTTTGACAATATTCTGCACCGCTTCCACCGTCCACAGCCGGTCGCCCAAAAATTGCCCTTGCCGGCAGTCCACGGCCAGCGTCATTTGGCGCAGCTCCGCTTGAATGATAAAGGGCGCCAGCGCCTGCTCCACCACTGCGGCCAGCTCCACCGGCTCCTTGTGCAGCACTGCCGTGCCCGCGTCAAATTTGCTGATCTTCAGCAGAGTGGTGATCATCCACTGCATTTTTTCCAGCTGGGCGGAAATACCCTTTAGGAATTCCAGCCGCTTTTCGGCGGGTAGACCCTCTTCCAGCAGCAGATCCGTCATCACCGTCATGGAGGTGATGGGGGTTTTTAGCTGGTGCGAGACGTCGGCCAGCGCGTCCGCCAGGTAGGTTTTGTCCTTTTGCATCAATTCCGCCTGGGTTTGCAGCTTGCGGGCGGTTTTGTAAATGTTATTCTCCAGAATGGACAGCTCGCCTTCCTGGTTGTTGGCGGGCACCAGCAGCGGCGCCGTGCCGTTGACCAGGGTGGTCAGGTAATCGGACAGCCGCCGAATTTCTCGGGTTTGATTGCGGGTGTACAGGCAGAATATCGCCAGCAGCGCCCCGCAGCCCACCAGGCAGACGATGCCCATGATGATGCTTTGCCAAAAGCCCACGCCGATAAGCAGGGCGCTGATCCCCAGCCCCGGCACCAGCGCGCGGCGAAAATGTTTGTCCTCGCTCATTCGTCCACCTTATAGCCCATGCCCCGCACGGTCTTAATGATCTGCGGCTCCACCGGGTCGTCCTCGATCTTCTCCCGCAGCCGCTTGATGTATACGCTCAGCGTGTTGTCGCTGACAAAGTCGCCGGCCACATCCCAAATGCTCTCCAGCAGCATATTGCGGCTGAGCACCCGGCCACGGTTTTGCAAAAAGGTCAGCAACAGCTTGTATTCCAGGGCGGTTAGTATCACTTCCTGCCCGTTTTTCAGCACTTTGCCCTCTTTCATCCGCACGGTCAGACCGCTTATACGGATTTCCTCGGTGGCAGCGCCCTTGCTGCGGCGCAGCACCGTCTTGATCCGCGCCATCAGTTCCCGCAGGCGAAAGGGCTTGCTGATGTAGTCGTCGGCGCCCAGCTCCAGGCCCATCACCACATTCACTTCATCGTCAAAGGCGGTGAGAAAGATCACCGGTGTGTCGTCCTTGGCTTTAATGGCCTTGCACACATCGTAGCCGCTGCCGTCCGGTAGGGTCAAATCCAGCAGACACAGGTCGAATCGGCCGGCGCTCACCGCCTCCAGCGCCCGGGCCACCGTGGCACAGTGGGTTACCGTGTAGCCCTCACTCTCCAACGAATAACGCAGCCCCTGGGCAATGGCCGGGTCGTCCTCCAGCATTAGAATATTCATACCACACCTCCTCGGCGTTCTCTCTCCATAGTACCACATTCCGCCCCGCCGTGCAATAGGCATAGGTTGCCACCCACTTGCGCAGGCGGATGATATCCACGCCTACCGTTTGCGCCATACGCAAAATACGGTGTTGTTGGGATAGAATGAGCATTGCACTTTGTGTGTTCATGTGTTAAAATCAGGATAGTATTGGCGCGTGTTGAACCGATTTGAGGTTGAATGGATGATCAGAGAAGCAAATGTAAACGACTATATCGATATTCACAAAATCTGCTGTCAGGATTTAGGCTATGACTGTAACGCCGATTTGGTCAAGGAAAGATTGAAGAATCTGGATGCAAGCAGAGAAAGGGTTTTTGTTGCCATAATAGATGGTAAGGTCGTCGGTTATGTTCATGCGGAGCAATACAACACGCTTTATTTTGAAAGCCTGGTCAACATTTTAGGTTTAGCCGTGTCAAAAGCATATCGCAGAAGGGGCTGCGGCAAAGCCCTTATGCGCGTTGTGGAAAATTGGGCAAAGGTATGCGGCATACACGCCGTTCGGCTGAATTCCGGGAAGGCCCGAACAGAGGCGCACAAATTCTATCGTTCCATCGGGTATGACAACGAGAAAGCGCAGATTCGGTTTTTTAAAAATTTAACAAAATAGATGATGGATCAAATGAAGAATAACCGTGTGAAAACAGATTTCATCGTCAAAAAGCAGTTGCTTGGAATTTTTCGGGCAGCTGCTTTTCCATTTGCCGATTTTATAGCGCTGAAACGGCACGCAATCGGATCATGCCGCAATGGGTAAAGAAAAACAGCACTTCCGTGTTGGAAGTGCTGTTGGGATAATCTGTATAAATTATCTCTTGGAGAACTGAGGAGCACGACGGGCCTTTTTCAGACCGGGCTTCTTTCTCTCCTTCATTCTGGGGTCACGGGTCAGGAAGCCAGCCTTCTTCAGTGCAGGACGCAGGCTCTCGTCATACTGCAGCAGGGCACGGGACAGACCGTGACGGATGGCACCGGCCTGGCCGGTTACGCCGCCGCCGTTTACACGGCAAACGATGTCAAACTTCTCGGTAGTGTCGGTGATGGCCAGAGGCTGACGCACGATCAGCTTCAAGGTCTCCAGACCAAAGTAATCATCAATATCTCTGTCGTTGATGGTGATCTTGCCGGTACCTGCATAAACGCGTACACGAGCAACAGATTCTTTTCTGCGGCCGGTGCCGTAGAAATACGGATTCGTTTCGTACATAATTCAGATACCTCCCTTACTTATTCCAAGCTTCCGGCTTCTGGGCCTCGTGCTTGTGGTCTGCGCCTTTGAAAATGCGGCATCTGGTCAGCTGCTTGCGACCCAGAGTGCTGTCCGGCAGCATACCCTTAACAGCCAGTTCCATGGCGAAGTCGCTCTTCTCGGCCATCAGGGTGCCATACTTGACTTCCTTCAGGTTGCCGATGTAGCCGGTGTGGTGCTGATACAGCTTCTTGTTCAGCTTGTCGCCGGTGAGAACGGCCTTATCGGTGTTGATGATGATGACAAAATCGCCGCAATCCACATGGGGGGCGAAGATCGGCTTATGCTTGCCTCTCAGCAGGGTGGCAGCCTCAGCGGCTACGCGGCCCAGGGGCTTGTCAGCAGCGTCGATCACATACCATTTGCGTTCGATCTCGTCCGCTTTAGGCATAAATGTTGACATAATCGCTAGTCCTCCGTTGTTCAAATTCTCCGCAGAGCGCTTGGCTCTTTCTGCGTGCCGGAATATAATAGCACAGGCGAGGGGCAAAGTCAACATTTTTGGCAAACAAATTTAATATATCCTGTCGTTGCTCGCTTATTCTCTTGTTATCTCGATTATGCTTATCAAATGCTCATTTTTAATTTATGAAAAAGAGGAGCGAAATGGATTCTTGCGCGGCGCATTTGGCGGTGGGCGCTTTGGCAGAATGCGCGCCACCGGTGCCAGTGACCCAGCCTATGGTGCTTATACCGATAATATATAGGAAAAACCGCCCGGTGCAGTTGAATTCCTACCTTTTTTGTGGTATTATTGCTGCGGTGATGTGAAATGATGATTTCAACAAAGGGGCGCTACGCCCTGCAAGTGATGCTGGATTTGGCCCAGCAATGTCCGGACGCTTATATTTCGCTGCACGATATCAGCCAGCGGCAGGCAGTGAGTATGAAATATTTAGAGGCCATTGTGGCAATGCTGAATAAAGCCGGTATGGTAGAGAGCCGCCGGGGCAAAAGCGGCGGTTACCGCCTGACCCGGGCACCGGAGGACTACACCGTGGGCGCCGTCTTAAAGCTGACGGAGGGCACGCTGGCGCCGGTGGCCTGTATGGACTGTGACAGCGGCTGCACCCGGGTGCACGCCTGTATGACCCGTCCCATGTGGCAGGAGCTGGACCGGTTGATCGACGATTTTTTAGAGAGCAGGACCCTTGCCGACCTGCTGACGGAGGATAAAAAGCATGAAGATTAAAGCGATTTTAGAGCAAAAGCCCACCGTATCCTTTGAGGTGTTCCCTCCCAAGCAGTGGGACAAGATTGAGGGCACCAAGGCAGTGGTCAAGGAGATGGTAAAGAGCCACCCGGCCTTTATGAGCGTTACTTACGGTGCTGCGGGTACCACCAGCGGCTTTACAACGGAGATTGCAAGAGAGATCTTGGACGACGGTGTGACCCCACTGGCCCATCTGACCTGCCTGACCTCTACCCGGGATAAAATTCATCAGGTGGTAGCGGAGCTGCAAGAGAATGGCATTGAGAATATTTTGGCCCTGCGGGGGGATATTCCCCGGGACTTTCAGTTCCCGGCAGAGCAGTATTTTGAGCACGCTTACCAACTGGTAAACGAAATTCGCACGCTGGGCGATTTTTGCATAGGTGGCGCTTGCTATCCGGAGGTGCATCCGGAGAGCAAAAACCGGGTGGAAGATCTGGAGCACTTAAAGCAAAAGGTAGACTGCGGCGTGGACTTCCTGACCACCCAAATGTTCTTTGACAATACGGTGTTTTACAATTTTCGGGAGATGTGCGCCATTAAGGGTATTGATGTGCCGCTGATCGCCGGGATTATGCCCATTACCAAGGCCAGCCAGTTGGAGCGGACGGTGAAGCTGTCCGGCTGCTCTCTGCCCACCAAGTTTGTAAAGATCGTGGAGCGCTTCGGCGATCGGGACGACGCCATGCAGCAGGCGGGCATTGTGTATGCTGCCGAGCAGATTATTGACCTGATGGCCAACGGCGTGGATCATATTCATATTTACACCATGAACAAGCCGGATGTAGCCGGTGCCATTGTGCGAGAGTTGGGCAGCATTATTCATGAATAAGACAGAGATTTTACACTATTTGCGCACCGCCTCACGGGTGGATGATCCCCGGTTGCTGGCGCTGATTGATGACTGTATGGCGGAAGTGGACGCTACGGTGCAGCCCCGCACCCTGGAGCGGATCTTTCCCTGCCGGGTGACGGAGGATGCGCTGGAGGTGGAGGGCTTTACGCTAAAGAGCCGCCGCCTGGCGCAAACCATTGCCGGGTGCGATCGGGTGTGCATTTTCGGTGCCACTTTGGGCTTTGAGTGCGATCGGCTGCTGCGCACCTACTCGGTGGACGGTATTGCCCGAGGCGCGGTGATGCAGGCGGTGCTGGCCTCTAAGATCGAGGAGGTCTGCGACGGTATAGAGAACCGGCTGCGTGCCCGGGGGCTGACCCTGCGGCAGCGATATTCGCCGGGCTATTTTGATTTGGATATTACCGAGCAACGCAAGATTTTTGCCCTGCTGGATCTGACCAAGCGCATTGGGCTGACCCTTAGTGACACCTGCCAAATGATCCCCACCAAGAGCGTAACGGCCATTATCGGTATTGAACCCCAGGACGGAGGACAAGCGCATGAATAAGATTCGCTTTTTTGACGGCGGCATGGGCACCATGCTCCAGGCAGCCGATTTGCTTGGCCCCGGTGAGCTGCCGGAGCCGCTGAACCTGACCCACCCGGAGGAGATCGCCGCCATTCATCAGGCGTATGCGGACGCCGGAGCAGAGTTTATCAGCACCAATACCTTTGGCGCCAATGGCCTGAAGTTTGACAATGTAGAGGAACTGGTGCAGGCAGCCACCGCGCTGGTGCGCCGCACCGGAAAGAAAGTTGTGCTGGACATTGGCCCTTTGGGCAAGCTGCTTCAGCCCATGGGCGAGTTGGCGTTTGACGACGCCTACGACCTGTTTGCCCGCACCATTCGTGCCGGTGCCCCCGGTGCAGACTTGGTGCTTATTGAGACCATGAGCGACACGCTGGAGTTGAAGGCGGCGGTACTGGCGGCCAAGGAAAATTGTGACCTGCCGGTATTTACCACCATGATCATGGACGAAAAAGGGCGGCTGCTTACCGGCGCGGATATTGAAACGGCAGTGACCATGCTGGAGGGACTGGGGGTAGACGCCCTGGGCTTTAACTGCTCCATGGGACCGGACCAAATGCTGCCCCTGGTGGCGCAGCTGCGGGAGCTGACTTGCCTGCCCATCATCGTGAACCCCAACGCCGGGCTGCCGGAGTCTGTCAACGGCGAGACGGTGTATAATGTGGACCCGGAGGCCTTTGCGGAGAAGATGGAGGCCATTGCCAAGCTGGGGGTCAGCTATCTGGGCGGGTGCTGCGGCACCACTCCGGCGCATATTGCAAAGATGATCCAGCGGGTCAAGGACATTCCTGCAGTGGTGCACACCCCGGCGCCCCGCACCCTGGTGAGCAGCTATTCCCAAACGGTGGAGCTGGGCAAAAAGCCGGTCATTGTAGGCGAGCGGATCAACCCCACCGGCAAAAAGCTGATGAAAGCCGCCCTGCGGGAAAAGGATATTAACTATCTTATCAAAGAGGGCATTGCCCAAAAAGATAAGGGCGCCCATATTTTGGATGTGAATGTAGGCTTGCCGGAGATTGACGAGCCGGCTATGATGCAGCAGGCGCTGTTTGCCCTGCAAGGGGTGCTGGACCTGCCGCTGCAAATCGACACCTCCGATGTGGAGGCTATGGAAGTGGGCCTGCGCCATTATAACGGCAAGGCGATGCTCAATTCTGTGAACGGCAAGCAAGAGAGTATGCACGCCGTCTTTCCGTTGGTGAAGAAGTACGGTGCGGTTGTGGTGTGCTTGTGCCTGGATGAGAGCGGCATTCCCCCTACGGCAGAAGGGCGCATTGCCATTGCCAAGAAGATCATTGCCACCGCTGCGGAATACGGTATTCCTAAGCACCAGCTGGTGTTTGACGCGCTGGTGATGACCGTCAGCACGGACAAACGCAACGCCATTGAGACGCTGAAGGCGGTGCGGGTGCTGCGCCACGAGCTGGGCGTTGCCACCACCCTGGGCGTCAGCAATATTTCCTTTGGTCTGCCCAAGCGGGAGATGATCAATACCGCGTTCTTTACCCTGGCGCTGGAAGCGGGGCTGTCCGCCGGGATTATGAACCCCCTCAGCGACGCCATGATGAACGCCTATTACAGCTACAACGCCCTGGCGGGGCTGGACGACAACTGCCAGGACTATATCGCCTCAGTGACGGAGACGACAGCAGCTACGCCTGCAGGCACCACGGTGGATCTGAAAACCGCCATCATCAAAGGTATGCGCAAGGAGGCGGGCCAGTGCGCTGCCGGGCTGCTGGAAGAGCAGGACAGCTTGCAAATCATCAACGAGCATATTATCCCGGCACTGGATGTGGTGGGCGACGGCTTTGAGAAGAATAAAGTGTTTCTGCCCCAGCTGCTGATGAGCGCAGACGCGGCCAAATCTGCTTTTGATGTGATCAAGGAAAAGCTGCGCACCACCGGCCAGCAAAAGAAAAGCCCCCACAAAATTGTGCTTGCCACTGTGCACGGCGATATTCACGATATTGGCAAAAATATCGTGAAGGTGCTGCTGGAGAACTACGGTTTTGATGTGCTGGACCTGGGCAAGGATGTGCCGGAGGAAACGGTGCTCCAGGCGGTGCAGGACAACAACGCCACGCTGGTGGGACTGTCTGCGCTGATGACCACCACCGTACCGGCCATGGAGCGTACCATTGAGCTGGTGCACAAGAACACCAATGCCAAGGTGATCGTTGGCGGTGCGGTGCTTACCCGCTCTTATGCGGAGATGATTCACGCGGATCATTACGCCAAGGACGCCATGGAGACCGTGCGCTTGGCAAAGGCGCATTTTGGGATTGAATAAAAGGCAAATCCATCCGTCGGGCAGGGATTGGGGCACCTCCGGTGCAATCCCCCCTGCGGCTGCGCCGCTTCCCCCCTTTGCAAGGGGGGCAAACCGATCAGGCTCCCTTGTAAAGGGAGCTGTCAGCGTAGCTGACTGAGGGATTATTCTTTTATAACTCTCCCCTCAACAAAAAAGACCGATACCATTACGGTATCGGTCTTTTGTTATACGATTTTACGCCTTATCTGCGGGGACGGCGGTCGCGGCGGTCACGATCATGGCCGCGGTGGTCGTCTCTGCGGGGGCGGCGGGGGGTATCGTCGATCTCGTTCTCCGGGGTCATACCCTCCAGCTCAATGAGTGCATCCCGACGGGACAGGTTAATGCGACCCTGATCGTCAATCTCAATGCACTTAACCACAACGGAGTCGCCAACATTCACTACATCCTCTACACGCTCGGTGCGCTTTACATCCAGGCGGCTGATGTGAACCAGACCCTCTTTGCCCGGTGCAATCTCTACGAATGCGCCGAAGCTCATCAGGCGGGTTACTACACCGTTGTAGAAGGCGCCCACTTCCGGGTCGGTGGCGATCAGCTTCACCACTTCCACAGCGCCGTTGCACTTGTCCATATCTATACCGCTGATGAACACGCGGCCGTCCTCTTCAATGTTGATCTTCACATCGTAGGTGTTCTGGATCTCCTGGATCACCTTGCCGCCCTTGCCGATTACATCGCCGATCTTGTCCGGGTCGATCTGCAGGGTGAGCATCTTAGGTGCGTAGGGAGACAGCTGCTTGCGGGGCTCGCTGATTACCGGCAGCATGATCTCGTCCAGAATATAGTTGCGGGCCTTATGGGTCTTGGCAAAGGCCTCTTTGATGATTTCCGGGGTTAGGCCGTGCACCTTCAGGTCCATCTGAATGGCGGTGATGCCCTTCTTTGTACCGGCAACCTTAAAGTCCATGTCGCCGTAGAAATCTTCCAGACCCTGAATGTCGATCATGGTCATAAAGTCGCCGTACACGCCGTCGTCACCGGTGATCAAGCCGCAGCTGATACCGGCAACCGGTGCCTTAATGGGCACGCCGGCAGCCATCAGAGACAGGGTGGAGCCGCAGATGGAGCCCTGAGAGGTGGAGCCGTTGGAGCTGAGCACCTCAGACACTACGCGGATGGCGTAGGGGAATTCGTCCACAGAGGGCAGAACCGGCATCAGTGCCTTCTCTGCCAGTGCACCGTGGCCGATCTCGCGGCGGCCCGGGCCTCTGGAGGGCTTGGTTTCTCCCACAGAGTAGCTGGGGAAGTTGTAGTGGTGCATATAGCGCTTTTCGGTCTGCTCGTCCAGACCGTCCAGCTGCTGGGCGTCGTTCATGGGGCCAAGGGTGGTCACAGACAGCACCTGGGTTTGGCCTCTGGTGAACATACCGGAGCCGTGGGCTCTGGCCAGCAGGTCAATTTCTGCGTTCAGGGGACGAATTTCGTCAATGCCGCGGCCGTCCACACGCTTGTGCTCGTCTTTCAGCCAAGCACGCACCACATGCTTCTGTACCAGGTACAGGATCTCCTCGATCTTGCCCTCTTCGCCCTCGAAGCGCGCATCGAACTTCTCGTGCACGGCGTCATAGATGGGGCGCAGGCGCTCGTCGCGCACATTTTTGTCGTCGGTATCCAGAGCCTTCTTCACATCTTCAATGCAGAAGTCCTCAATCTCTTGCAGGATCGCCGGATCCGGGTCGGAGGACTGGAAGCTCTTCTTGGGCTTGCCCACTTCCTCAACAATACCGTTGATGAAGGCAACGATCTTCTTGTTCTCCTCATGACCGGCCATAATGGCGTTGAACATGGTGTCGTCGTCGATCTCGTTACCGCCGGCCTCGATCATAGCCACCAGGTCACCGGTGGAAGCCACGGTCAGGTTCAGATCGTTATGGGCGCGCTGCTCCAGAGTGGGGTTGATGACGATCTGGCCGTCTACCAGACCCACATTCACACCGCTGATGGGGCCGTCCCACGGAATGTCGGAGATGGCAATGGCAGCGGACACGCCGATCATGGCGGTGATCTCCGGAGAGCAATCCGGATCCACGCTCATTACGGTAGCCACAACGCTTACATCGTTGCGCATATCCTTGGGGAACAGGGGACGAATGGGGCGGTCAATGCAGCGGGAGGTGAGGATGGCCTTCTCAGAAGGACGAGCCTCACGGCGCTGGAAAGAACCGGGGATCCGACCCACGGAATACATCTTCTCTTCATAATCCACGCTCAGGGGGAAGAAATCCACGCCCTCGCGGGGTTTGGCGCTCATGGTCACGTTACACAGCACATTGGTGTCGCCGTAGCGGGCCATAATGGACGCACCGGCCAGACCGCACATTTTGCCGGTCTCCAGGGTCAGCTTTCTGCCGGCCAGTTCCGTTTCCCAAACTTTGTAGTTCTTGAAAAACATTTGGTTACCTCTTTCATAAATAATATTTATCATCAAGGAGGCACAATAGTAATAAATTCAAGCCGCCGCACCCGGTGACCTCAATTTACTACTATTAGTAGAACCTCCTTGGAAGATACGATTTTGCCTTGGACAAAAAAGGCAGACGACAGAAGTGCTCCGTCGTCTGCTTGCGCGTTCTTACTTGTCGATGGTATCGCGGATACCCAGCTTCTTCACCAGGCTACGGTATCTCTCTACATCCTTGTTGTAAAGATAAACCAGCAGGTTGCGTCTGTGACCAACCATTTTCAGCAGACCGCGGCGGGAGTGATGATCCTTCTTGTGGGTCTTCAGGTGCTCGGTCAACTCGTTAATACGAGTGGTCAGCACAGCCACCTGTACCTCGGGAGAACCGGTGTCGCCCTCGTGGGTTGCGTAAGCCTTGATGATTTCTTGCTTCTCAGCTTGTGTCATAATCTTTCACCTCATTACAGTATTTGCCGATTGGCGGAGGACACAGTTACGGGATCGGTGACTCTCCGTAGGAGCTTGCACCCGATACCGTGTGATCCGTACACAGCGAGCCAATTATAGCACAAACCCCCGCCGTTGTAAAGAGATTTTGCAAAATAGTGGGTGCTTGCCAGAGGCATACAAGATATGGTATAAAAGAAACGGAGCAAAGCCGCATCTTATCTCCCGCAGGGGGAAAGATGACAAAATTGTCACCAAAACTGTCACCGAGCTGACACTTTGGCCGGGTATAATGAGGGCAACAAAGCGAAAAGGAGAGCCATTATGGACATTTTGAGAATTGAGCACTTATCTAAAATTTACGGTAAGGGCGATACGGAGGTACGGGCGCTGGACGATGTGTCCTTTACCGTGCCGAAAGGACAGTTTGTGGCCATCATCGGACCGTCCGGCTCCGGCAAAAGCACCCTGCTGCATATTCTGGGCGGTGTGGATACGCCTACGGACGGGCATGTGTATGTGGACGGAACGGATATTACCACTTTGGACGAGACGGCGCTGGCCATCTTCCGCCGCCGCCAAATCGGTCTCATTTATCAGTTTTACAATTTGATTCCTATTTTGACCGTAGAGGAAAATATGACGCTGCCCTTGCTGCTGGATGACAAAAAGGTGGACCGGGCGCACTTTGATTCCTTGGTGCAGGTGCTGGGTTTGCAGCACAGACTGGGGCACCTGCCCTCAGAGCTTTCCGGCGGTCAGCAGCAGCGGGTGTCTATCGGCCGTGCGCTGATGAACAATCCTGCCATTTTGCTGGCGGATGAGCCTACCGGTAATCTGGACAGCAAAAACTCAAAAGAAATTGTGGAGCTGCTGCGTCAGTTCAACAAGGCACTGAACCAAACGGTTATTATTATTACCCATGACGAGCGCATTGCGTTGGACGCAGACCGGGTGATTGCCGTTGAGGACGGCAAAATTGTGAAGGATGAGGTGATCCGCCAGTGAAGATCATCAATAAGTTAACTTGGCGCCACTTATGGGCGAACAAAAAGCGCACCGTCATCACCCTGTTTGGCATTATCATCAGTGTGGCGATGGTGACGGCGGTGTTTACCAGCGTGGAGTCACTGATGAACACCATGGGTGAGATCACCGCCTCTTATGACGGCGCCTGGCATGCCCAGTATAACGAGCTGAAAAGCAAGGATGTGCAGACCCTGGCAAAGCAAAAGAATGTAAAGGCCATCGGTTTGTCTATGGATCTGGGCGAGATCAACAGTAAGGCAGATTCGGACAGCAGCAAAAGCCGCACCGATGTGCTGGCTTGCAACCAAAATCTTTTTACGATATACAGTATGAAGCCCGCCACCGGCCGCCTGCCGGTAACCGCCCGGGAGCTGCTGGTGACCAAGAGCTTTATCACCCGCAATGACTTAAAGTGGAAAGTGGGCGACACGGTCACTTTGCCCTTTACCACCTATTCCGCCGATCCGGGGGTTGAGCCGGAGACGGCACAGCGCACCTATACCATCTGCGGGATTTTGGAGAATGACAACCAGCTCACCGGCTTTTACAGCGCCTTTTGCGGGCTGGATGATACGGTAACGGACGCCATGGGCACTTACATTGCCCAGGTGCAGTTTGCCCCTTTGGGCAACAACACGCCAACGGACATAAAGGCTGCCGCCAAAGCCCTGTACGGTGCTGAGGCGGTAAAGGCGAATGACGGCACCCGGTTCTCTACCCACACGGACTACCTGATGTACAGCGGGGTACAGATGAACAGTGGGATCACCCGGGCGCTGTACGGCTTTATGGCCGTTATCTTGCTGATTATCGTATTTGCCTCCGTGTTTATGATCTATGACAGCTTTGCGGTGTCTTACCAGCAGCGGGCTCGGTACTTGGGTATGCTGGCCAGCGTAGGCGCTACCCGTACCCAAAAGCGGGGCAGCGTGTATTTTGAGGGCTTCATTTTAGGCTGTATTGGTATTCCCATCGGTATACTTTGCGGCATCGGCGGCATTGCCGTTACCCTGCGTGCCCTTAGCAACAGCTTTATGAAAACCGTTACGGTGGCCACCGGCGACAGTGTGCGGTTGCACGCCATTGTGAACTGGAAGATTTTAGTTGGCAGCGTGCTCATCAGCGCCCTAACCATCTTTATCTCCGCCTGGATCCCGGCGCACCGGGCGTCCAAGGTGACCCCCATTGAGGCGCTGCGCCAAACCAACACCGTGAAGGTGAAAAAGGCAAAGAAGCTGAAAACCTCTCGCCTGCGCCAAAAGCTCTTTGGCTTTGAGGATGTGCTGGCGGTAAAGAACTACAAGCGCAACGCCAAGCGCTCCCGCACGGTGGTGTTTGCCCTGGCAGTCAGCGTCATTCTGTTTCTCAGCACCGCCAACTTTACCGGTATGCTCACCAACGCCCTTGACAATGAGTACGACGGTATGAGCTTTGATGTGTACGAGTGCATTTTTAATACCGACGGGCCGTTGACCGCTGCCCAGGTGGAGCAAGTTAATCGGAAGGTCAGTGATGTGCCCGGAATTGAGAGTATTCGTATTTGTGCCGATAATCAGATGATGGTGGACGGCTTGGATAAGCAACTGACGGCGGAGGCAAAGAAAGCCAATATGGACCGCTCCGTGAATGTGTTGGGTGTGGACAACGACACCTTTGCCACCTTGGCAAAGGAGGCAGGCATAGACCCGTCTGTTTGTCAGGATGACAAAATCCCCACGGGTATTTTAATCAACCGGGTGCAAGTGGCAACGGAGAAGAAGCAACGCTTGGCGTTAAGCCCCTTGCAAGGCAGCTTGGTAGGTCAAACCTTTACCGGCGCTATGGAGGGCTATGACAGTGAGGGCAACGAGCTGTATGCCAAGTACACGGCAAAGGTGGCTGCCCAGATGAACAAGGAAGCAAGCAATCTTTTAGGCAGCTTTATGCGCCCCACTTTGGTGGTGCCCATGCACAGCTATCTGGGGCATTTTCCGTCTGTTTTGGCAAAGGGCAATACTGTCAGCTATGCCCGGTACTATATCACTGCCCAGGACCATGACGATGTGTATAACCGGGTGTCCGATGTGCTGGATGATGTACAAAACGGCATCAGCCATACCGGCTATGACGCGGCGGCACAGGCTCAGACCATGCAGGCGCTGAATGTGGTGGTGATGACCTTTGGCTATGGGTTTATTACCCTGATTACCCTGATTTCCGTTATGAACATTATCAATACCATTTCTTCCGGTATGGAGGAGCGGCGCCGAGAGTTCGCTATGATTAAGAGCGTGGGTATGACGCCCCGTTCCTTTAAGAAGTCCATTTATTTGGAGAATATTCGCTACGGCGTTATGGCGCTGGTATGGGGCTTGCCGGTTAGCTTTGGACTGGATTTCCTGATGTACAAGATATTGGGCAGCTCCTTTGACTACGGCTATACCTTCCGCTGGTATTATTATCTGGCGGCGGCGTTGGCAGTGTTTGCCGTGATTGCGATTGCACTGCTGTACGCTGTGGATAAAATTAAAAAGGACAACATTATTGAGACTCTAAAGCGGGACGATATTTAAGCAGTACCCTCCATACCCCGCTTTTTGGCAGGCGCCCGGTTTTGCCGGGCGCTTTTTCTGCTCTGCGCTTTGCAGCGGGCATATTGGGGTTTTCCACACAGCAGCCGGCTTTATTTGGGGAAAACGCGGTGGAAAATGTGTAAAATTCCAGTCGGCACAACACAATAGGTATAAAGGCGTTTGGTTGTGCAAAAAAAGGAAAGCAGGCAGACAGCGTGCTTTCCTTTTTGCTTTTTTTACGATTTCGGTTTTTGCTTGCGTTCGTTTTTTCGGCAATGGGCGCAGCGGTTACAGCTTTCGCAGCCGGTACAGCCGCAGTTTTTGTGCCGAATTAAGGCGCGGACAGCCAGGAACAGCGCTGTTCCAATGGCCGCCAGCAGCAGAATGTCCCAAATATTCACAGCAGCGCTCCGATCCCGTGGATCACAAAGGCAACCACCCACGCAATCAAACACTGCCATAGCGCCAGTCCGGCAGCCCACTTGCCGCCCAGCTCCCGCCGCACGGAGGCCACCGCCGCCACGCAGGGGGTGTACAGCAGGCTGAATACCAGCAGCGACCCGGCGGACAGCGGCGACAAAATGCTGCCGATGGTGCCGCCGAACAGGACCTCCAGGGTGGAGACGACGCTTTCCTTGGCCATAAAGCCGCTGATCAGGGCGGTGCAAATGCGCCAGTCGCCCAGACCCAGGGGCGCAAACAGCGGAACCAGAATGCCGGATATCCGGGCCAAAATGCTGTCGGCCGAGTCGGTTACCATATTTAGCTGCAGGTCAAAGCTTTGCAGGAACCAAACCACCACCGTGGCAATGAGAATGACGGAGAATGCCCGCTGCAAAAAATCCTTGGCCTTTTCCCAAAGCAGTTGAGCCACATTTTTTACACTGGGCAGACGGTAGTTGGGCAGCTCCATAACAAAGGGGATGGGCTCGCCGCGAAACAGGGTGTCTTTATAGAGAAAGGCGGCTCCGATGCCTACCAGGATCCCCAGCAGGTACAGCCCGGACATGATCAGCCCGCCCTTGCCCGGGAAAAAGACGCTGACAAAGAAGGAGTAGATGGGCAGTTTGGCGGTACAGCTCATAAAGGGCGTGAGCAGAATGGTCATCTTTCGATCCCGCTCGCTGGTTAAGGTGCGGGTGGCCATGACCGCCGGCACGGTGCAGCCAAAGCCGATGAGCATGGGCACGATGCTCTTGCCGGACAGGCCGATCCTGCGCAGCAGCTTGTCCATTACAAAGGCCACGCGGGCAATATAGCCGCTGTCTTCCATTAAAGACAGGAAGAAAAACAGGGTGACGATGATGGGCAGAAAGCTGAGCACACTGCCCACGCCGGTAAAGATACCGTCGATCACCAAACTGTGGATGACCGGGTTCACATGCAGCTGGGTCAGCGCCGTGTCCGTTAGGGCAGACAGACGGTCGATCCCCAGCTCCAGCAGTTTTTGCAGTCCGCCGCCGATTACATTGAAGGTTAAGTAAAATACCAGCACCATAATGCCGATAAAGCAGGGAATGGCGGTATATCGCCCGGTGAGAATGCGGTCGATCTTTTCGCTTCGAATCCGCTCCTTGCTCTCCTGGGGGCGGATCACCGTCTGTGCACACAGCCGCTCGATAAAGTCAAAGCGCATATCCGCGATGGCGGCGCTGCGGTCCAGCCCGCGCTCCGTTTCCATTTGGCGGACAATGTGCTCCAGCATCTCCTGCTCGTTGCGATCCAGCTGCAATTGCTGCAGGATCAGCGCGTCGCCCTCAATGGCCTTGGTAGCGGCAAAGCGTACCGGCAGCCCGGCGAGCGCGGCGTGGTCTTCAATCAGGTGGATTACGGCGTGAATACACCGGTGCACGGCACCGCCGTGGTCGTCTTTGTCGCAAAAGTCCTGCTTCAGCGGCGGCTCCTGCTGCTTGGCCACATGAACGGCGTGGCGAATCAGTTCGTCTACGCCCTCATTCTTGGCGGCGGAGATGGGAATGATCGGCACCCCCAGCATGGCCTCCATGGTGTTTACATCAATAGAGCCGCGGTTGCCCACCAGCTCATCCATCATATTCAGCGCAATGACCATGGGTATTCCCATTTCCAGCAGCTGCATGGACAGATACAGGTTGCGCTCAATGTTGGTGGCGTCAACAATGTTGATGATGGCCGTGGGCTTATCCTGCAGTACAAAGTTGCGGGAGACGATCTCCTCGCTGCTGAAGGGCGACATGGAATAGATGCCCGGCAGGTCCGTAACCTCCGTGTTTGGGTAGCCGCGAATGGCGCCGCTTTTGCGATCCACGGTTACGCCGGGAAAGTTGCCCACATGCTGCTTGGCACCGGTCAGTTGGTTAAACAAGGTGGTCTTGCCGCAGTTTTGGTTGCCCACCAGTGCATAGGTCAGCACGGTACCGTCCGGTAAGGGGTGCTCGTCCGCTTTGCTGTGGAATTTGCCGTTTTCGCCCAGTCCCGGGTGGTCCTGGTCCTTGGCTCGGTCTTTGAATGTGTGACTGCGGCTGCGGCGCCCAATGGGCTGAATGTCGATTTGCTGCGCTTCTGCCAGGCGCAGGGTCAGCTCATAACCGTGCACCTGTACTTCCATCGGGTCGCCCATGGGCGCCAGCTTGATGACCGTTACCTCTGCTCCGGGGATCATGCCCATATCCAAAAAATGTTGGCGCAGCGCGCCCTCGCCGCCCACTCGCCGGATTACGGCGCTTTTGCCAACTTCCAGTTCTTTCAGCGTCATCGGTCGGTCTCCTTTTCTCCATATATTTCTATCTCTTTACTGTACTGGATTGCCTGGCTGTTAGTCAAGGCTTACCTGTCTGCGGCAGCCAAATTTCTGCCGTGGAAAAGCAAAGAAAAAGCCGCCTATTTCCCTCGTAATCGAGGTCAATAGACGGCGGGTAGAAATATTCATAATTTTGGTGTATAATGGGAAATTAAGAGAAAGACAAATTTGAATTTGTGGAGGATAATATGAAAGTAGATGTCATTAAGAAATATTTTCAGTCTTGGTTAGATAACGATGTTGAGATTGTAAAACAGACTTTTTCTGAAAATGCTTTGTATAGTGAATGCTATGGACCTGAATATCATGGCTTATCACAAATTGTAACATGGTTTAAAAATTGGAATAATAAGGGACAAGTATTGGAATGGACAATCAAGCGAATATTCGAGCAAAACCAAACGTTAATTGTTGAATGGTACTTCAGATGTAATTATGATGGTAAGATAGATGGCTTTGATGGTGTTACAATAGCAGATTTTGATAAGGACATGAAAATATTAAAATTATGTGAATTTCAGTCGAAGGCAGAACACTACTATCCATATGAATCATGATCTAAATTCCAGTTTGTCGAACTTACTCTAAATTAGCAAAGACCGCTTACAAAAGTGTAGGCGGTCTTTATTCGTGTTCAGATATATTTGATTTTGAACTTTCTTTTCTTGGCTGAAAGCACCTTGCAAAGAATATCATCTACTGCGTCCGTGTATCTGCCTTGTGCTATCAGGCTGTTCTTCAAACGGATAAGTGATTGCAACACTTCGCTGTATTCGTCCTTGGAAAGGTATAAATGATATTTCTGTTCTCTCAAAACAACCACCTCCTGTTACCGCAATTATAAGAAAGGGCATATAGGTAGTGTGCGATTGTCTCTTGACCACCCCTAAATGAACGAATTAACAGGGTAACAACCGCCTTGTCCATTAGCAAGAATTTTGCTCGTTTTTTCTCTCATTAGCAGAGAGGGCATTTTCATTAGCAAAATAGCGAAAATCCTGCTAATTTTTATTAGCAAGCCATACACCTGAAAGGCGGACGACATTAGTCCTAATTTCCATTAGCTGACGGAGAATTTGCTAATGAAAATCTGTGAATTTCACGATTTTTCTCTTTTCCCGTGAAAATGAAAAAACGCCGGAAACCCTTGATTTTACTGGGTTTTCCGGCGGAGTTTTTG